>OGKZ01001008.1_pt1 | contig 22143 bp, 15 predicted proteins | sample 1572571 | NCBI WGS metagenome assembly OGKZ01 (sample SAMEA2581906, study PRJEB24529) | metagenome | biome: Human gut stool | place: China | collected 2011 | reverse complement strand
TCGCACCTTCGGTGCTTACCGTTGCTTCGCAACTATCATGATCCAATTCGCCGTTTGCCAATCATGCAAGCATGTTGGCTCTCTTGCGCTCATTATATCGTAAGAATAACCCTTAACATACATTATAATATTAACCAGTGTGTTTCATAAAGTCAATTTGAAAACCACCTAAAAATAATAGCGAATTCCAACTAAATTTCCTATTATTTTTAGGTATCAAAACATGCCCTGTGAACTCATCTGTGTATAACAAGTTATATACTCATAGACTAACTTGGCATGTTTTGACACCTTAACCCTATTATACAAAAAATAAAAGCGAAACCGCAAAGGTAACGCTTTTATTAAATACCGTCTATTCACCTGCTGTCATGCCGTCTGTACAGAGCTGCCGGAAACATATTCTTCAATTATCCTTCTTGCATCCTCGGTTGTCAGCCGGCTGTCTCTTAAAATATTTCCAATCTCAGCAATTTCTTTATCCTGCTTCTCTTTTAAAAGTTCATCAAGTTCTGCCTGCTCAGATTTTATTCTGGTCTTAAGAGCTTCTATGATTTCCTTCTTCTCCTTGATTTTATCATCAAGGCTCTTTCTCGGTCCTCTTGCCATATCATTACCTCCATACACAGTATATGCATAATATCAATGCTATATAATATAGTATATGGACAAGACTGACATTATATTCCAAAAATTTAATATTCCCTTACAGCTCCGTAATATATAAGCGAAAGCATGTCCGGACCTGTATGTGCGCCTATAATCGGGCTTAGCATTGTAATCTTGACTTCCGCCTCCGGTCTGCACTCCTCTATCATGCTCTTAAGCAGCTTTGCATCATCTATACAGTCCGCGCAGCTAAGATATACTGTCTTTAAAACAGATGGATCATAGTTAGCATTGAAGCGTTCCACCATTGTCTTTAATGCAAGCTTGTTGCCGCGCTTCTTGTCAATTGTCTGAAGCTTTCCGTTCTTATCTACTGTAAGAATAGGCTTGATATTAAGCGCTGTACCCATGATGGCTGCAGCTGCCGACACTCTTCCGCCTCTCTTAAGATACATAAGGTCTTCAACCTTAAACCAATAATTGATATTGTCAGCATGTTCCCTGAGCCATTTTGCATTCTCCTCACAGCTCATTCCGGCTTCACGATTGTTAACCGCAAGCTCAGCCATGACTCCCATTCCGCCTGTTGCGCCAAGTGTATCGACCACTTCTATCTTAACTTCGTCATAATCTTCCTTCAACATCTTGACAGCCATAAGTGCCGACTCATATGTATTGCTAAGTCCGCTTGATAAAGACAGATAGATAATCTGTGTGCCTTCCTTGACATAACTCTCAAACAGCTCTATATAATGATTAGGTGTAATCTGGCTCGTATGTGTTGTTATCTTATTTCTCAGCTTCTCATAATACTCATGCATCATCTGGTCGCTCTCAGGTGCGTCACAATGAAATGTCTCTTCACCGAGTACATATTCCATCGGGACATAGCGAATATCATGCTTAGCAGCGTAATCTTTATCAATATCAATCGAAACATCTGCAAAAATATAGTAATCCATAAACTCCTCCACACATTTTGTCATATTTTCTCTAATGTTACAAAAAGTCACATTTTGTATCACATATTTATTCTACATCAAAAAAATGGAATTGTATATAAAATTTTTATTATTTATTGACAGAATCGAGAATAACGCCGCCCCATTCAACTACAGTGTATCCATCATGTGAAAATGGCTCTGTTTTTGCCGGGATATATGTCTGTCCTTCCGGCTTTGCAAAAACAAACCACATTCTTACCATGTTATCAGGAACTGGAGTTACCGTAACCGGCATAGCCAAATCGACTGTATCCGTATACTGCGGATACATTATATAATCACATCCTGAATCCAGCTTTACATTCCAAAATTCAATAAAATCCTCTGTCTCAGCCGCATTAAAGCCATACCTTCCAAGAATATCATAAAAATCCGCAGTGCGTTCGTCTGCATCAATATAGAAGCCATACTCTGTCTGAAAAAGATTAGCACTTGTCATCGACTCATAGAACAGATAGCCATATTCCTCTCCATCATCCGTAAGCATCCTGCTCTGATTATCAATAAGTGTCACATTCCATCCGTTTCCATACTCAGGTATACTCTTGGTTATCAGACCGGAATATAACATCTTCACGTCTATATCCATGCCTTGTGCATTATAAAAATATATATTAGGCTTATACGCACCCACACCGTCAGGCGTTTTTCTGAATAATAGGAACGAAGCTGCCAGATTGTCGAGGAACTCTCCAAATGAGTTGGCTTTATTCGCCGCATCTCCAAATGTTCTGTTATGTATTATCACAGTTGCTATACCAACCGCTATCGCAGCAACCGCCACCGGAGCACATGAGATACCTGCGACTGCAAGTCCAGCCGATGCAAGACCAAGCCCACAGTCAGCAGCTAACAATCCTCGTTCAGCGATCGCAAGACCTGTCTTCTGATTATATATGTTATTCGTAACCAAATCCTTTGCATCACTGTAAGCGCTATATAATGATAATGCTGCCCCTAATCCCCTGAAAAATTTTCCTGTATTCTGTAGGGAATTATATTTTCTTATTGCATCTGCATTTTCAGCCTTTAGCTTTTCTGTATTTCTTATGAAATTCTTAAGTGTCTTTCCAGTCAGATTTCCTGTGCTGATAATTTCTTCTCGCGCAGCTATCTTATTTACAATAGCCTGCATTTCTGCCATTCCGGTATTGCCGCCTGCAACAATAGCCTGCGGAAACAGCTTATTGATAATTGCAGATTCGCCTGTTCCTATTTTTGATAAATCTTCAATAATATTGTCTCTTACACTATCGAACCCATAGTCTGCCAGACCGGAAACAATTTCATTGTTATCATACAAATCTTTTGCACACTGCTTTACTTTTACAAATGTCTGTGCTATTTCTACAAAATCAGGCTCTTTATAATCGTATGTTGATAATCCGTTAAGATTATCATACTGATTTGTATCATTAGTATATGTATTGTCGTATATACCCTGAAAATACAGGATAATTTCATCAGGATTATATCCCAGCTGTTCAAAATATTCTCTTACTTCCTCAGGAATCTCTCCGTAAGGCGCACCGCTCTCAGGTAATTCATCCGCTCTTGCAAGCACTGAATCCATGGACACCGTCATTATGCACACACTGAGCAGCGTAAGTAATATTCTTTTGAAAATCTGTTTCATCTTCTCACCTGTTTCCTTTCCTAGTTAAAGAAACCCATCTCATTCAAAAACCAGGCAATATTAGATTTCGTATCTTCATCAACACCATATTCTATAGCTTTATCGAAATAGTCCAATGCCATATTCAATTTATTTTCATAATAAAATACCGCACCAAGATAATAGCATGTCATCGGGTTTTCGTTATTTAACGTATATGCATTAGTGAGATAATATTCTGCTTCCTTATATTCTTTCTTTCCAAGCTTTATATAACCGCACATCGTCTGCATTGATTCCCATTCAGGGAATTTCTTCGCCGCATCCTCGTAGAACTCTTCAAGCTCATCCTGAGTTGTCGCAGGATTTAAAACCAGTATCTGCTCTTTTAAGCTGTAGCTGTCTGTGCTCTCTTTATCTGCAAGCTTTGAGTATTCATTTTCTGCATTGTCGTAATCACCCTGTGCAAGATAGTCTATCGCCCACAGCATATAGAGCCTGTCACTTTCGCCATACTTTTTCTCAAGCCTTGCAATTTCATCCTCAGCTTTGTTATACTTCTCATCGTCTATAAGCTTTATTATCTTACTGTACTCCTTATCAAAATCATCGCTCTTCTTAGCGCTGTCCGTCTTAAACCCAAGCAAAGCGACAAATATTACCGCAATCGGTATTATAATGTATATAATGTACTCGATTTTTGCGAATTTTCTTTTCAAGAAATACTTTGAGAAAATAAAATATGCGGAAAAAAGTATAACTATTATGCTATATATAACACTTCCGCCAAAAAATACCGCCTGGAACAGCAATACCAGAATTGCCAGTAAATATAATACCAGTACCATTATCTATCCTCCACCTTTGATTTTAATGAATTTAATAAACTTCCGTTGTGAATCGCAACGCCATATGGGTCATTTCCATGGTCGGTGCTTGCTAAAAGCTGGCTTGCCCTGACAGATGCATTATAAGCGTTTTCGTAATCCTCCAGAGCGTCATAAGCATTTGCAAGTGCGTACCATGCAACAACAGAATCATCTACAATCGTAAGTGATTTTCTGTATGCGTCAACTGCATTATCAAATTTCTTATCCGACATGTATATATTTCCTCTAAGATAGTAAGCGTTTGATAAATCCCCGGCAATCTTAAGCACTTCGTCAACATACTTTAACGCTTTTTGAGTATCCTTTTCCATATAAGCATAGTAGGACGCATAATAGTAAGTTTCAAATATATCACTCGACTCAATAATTTTAACCTGCTCTTCGCTTGGCTTTCCAAGTCTTGTGCTGAACACACCGTCAGTTACCGTGTAATTCTGAAGCAGCAAAAACAGCTCCGCATCAGCAGCATTTTTTTCTTCACCCGAAAGCTCCTTAATCTCATCGGCAAGCTGACATGCCGCCTTGAGTGATTCATCCATCTCCTGTTTTTTATATGTACAATAAGCTACATAATACAATGCACTGTGATTTTTGGCATCTTTTTTCAAAATCTTATCAGCAGCTTCAAGGCAGCTGTCGTAGTCGTCCATCTTCATATAGCACAATGCAAGATACTGCTGTTCAATATCTGACGGATTACTGTTGCCTGTCACAAGCTTGACTATGGCATCATATTGACGTATCATATACAATTCATCAAGAACTGTTCCCGTAACAGCTTCACTGCTGCCATAGCTCTCCTCATAAAGCTTCTTGTATCTGAGTATTGTATCAGCCGTCCTGTCATAGTGTGATGCGCTGTCCGTCTGATATGATGTTCCATATTCCGCCGCCAGATACTGAAGATATATATCGTTTTTATTTTCTTGTGCAAGCATCAGCATGTTATCCACATCATCGTATGTCAGACCATTTAAATCCACGCTTGCAACTATCGTAAGTGCCTGCTCATACTTATCAAAAATTCTGAAATTGTCAAGCTCATCCCTTATCTGTGTGTAGCTGTCCTCTATGTCATTAAAAGTCAAAGTATCAAGTACGAATGAATTATTGGCAATCATATCATCAACAATTTTATCCTTCAGCCTTCTGCTTCCTCTTTTTTTGCTGTCCGCACAAAGCTTCAGATAATGTTTTGCTATATCAATATTGTAATTGTCATCGCTTAAGTATTCTTCAAGTGAAGAACAGTCCTCATCCTGCTCCCATGCGATAAGTCTTATCAGCATATAATCCGAATCGGCAGCGTTATAATCCTCATAGCCTTTTTCACCGCATATGGAGTACCAGAAATTTCTTTTTTCAATGCCGTCTCTTAGCGTCTGCAAAGCAAGGTCTGCATTTCCGAGCATCATCTGCTGAGCTGCGTTCTGCATATCGGTATAGATATTCACAGAAATAATGCTCCATGGCTTTGAAGGTATCGCAAAATAAACAGTACCTGCCAGTGAGATAATAAATGCAAGCCCCGGTATAATACAGCTTATGACAGATACATTTTTTACTTCTCTTTGAATGTTCCTTTTTAATAACAGGTTAATCAATGTGGATATTACAAATGAAATAAGAATCAAATAAAATGACATTGCCGCAAAGGATGGATTGCAAAGCTTAAGCATCAGCTTAAGTAAAGCCGCCGCCAGCTCATAGATTAAAACAAATCCTATGCAGATAAGAAAATTAGATATAAATGCACCCTTTATAGGCAACGCCATAGCCAAAAGCAATGCAATTAATACAAAGACCTCAAAATATATTACCCAGAAAACTACAATCTTATCAAGCATTCTGCTTAATAGTATTCCATACACGAAGTCATAGAATACATTATAGAGCAGACATGCAGTTGCCACATATAATATACTCCGCAAATAAGACTTTTTTTCAAATATCTTATACCTTTTAAGTGCTACCATTCCCAAAGCTAAAGCTACTGCAATTCCAAGCATATCATATACAAAGGATATCGCCGATGGAATCACATTTTGGACAGCAGACACTGTGATTGTCTTTAAAATATATGGCAGATACACTGCTGACAATATTGCAAGAAATAAAAAAATGTAAGGAATCTCCTTTTCACTAACAATTTCCATGCCATCTCTTTTTTTACTGTTCATCCACTCTTTCAATTTTGAAAATTTTTTATCCATGTCGTCTCCTTAAAAACATATTGTCAATGGTATTCGCAATCCGTTTCCGCTTCTTGCTCATATTAAATCGATGCTTCGCATCTCTATCCGGTACTGGGCTTGTACCCAGCACCCAACGCTTAATGTCTATATGAAACCTGCCTATATTTGCGAAACAAACACCGCCATAGTATATGGTGCAAGCTTTATCTTCTTTCTGTTCTCATCATATACAACGCCTGTCTCATCCGAGCTTAGCGCACATGTCCACTTCTTTCCCGCCATCTCTATCACAGCAAATTCATGCAGCTGTGTATGCATATTGTAAAGTACATATACATTAGCCTGTTCTCCTGCATACGCACCGCTATAAAGCAGTCCGATATTGTGCGAATACTCTGCCATAAGCGGAAACCACGCTCTCTCACTGTGACATGACAAATCAGGCATTCCTTTAATCTTATGGTCATTCATGGAAAAATCATGCTGCGGACGTATGCATGAGTGTTCCTTTCTGAATTGTATTAGTTTTCTTGTAAATTCATACAAATCAGAATTCTTTGAGAGAAGCTCCCAGTCAATGTAATTAATATCATTGTCATGGCAATACGGATTATTGTTCCCACCGTGGCTTACTCCAAATTCATCTCCAGCCATAAGCATCGGAACCGAAGCCGACAAAAACACCATGGCAAGTGCATTTTTAATCATTTTTTTGCGCTGCCTGAGTATTACTTCCCTCTTAGTCTTACCTTCAGTTCCGCAATTAAAGCTTATATTGTACCGCCTTCCGTCAAGGTTGTTCTCGCCGTTGTATTCATTGTGCCTGCGTTCGAAGCTCACCATATCCATAAGGCTTAAGCAATTCTGGTCAGCCATAAAATTCACTGTAGGATGCCCGCCATCATGCCTTGTCACCCTATTGACAAAATTAACTATGCTGTCCTCGTCACCTCTTAAGAAATGCCTGCCGGCTTCCATAAATCCGTCATTGTACTTAATAATCCTTCTCTTATCATCATAAAAAGGCTGCACTGCACCAACATTAAAGCTGTCTTCACCAAAATCTTCCCCTAAGAGTACACAGTCTGCAAGCTGCATATCTGTTCTTACTGCATATAAAAGTCCGCAGCTTCCCATGATTCTAAATCCATCAATACCATATGTTATATGCCAGTATCTTAATATCTCAACAGCCATTACAGGTGACATGTCATACGGAAACCACATTTCCATAAGTACCGCAATACTTTTTTCATGGAACAGATTTACCATTCTGCCAAACTCTTCAACACAATTACCGCCCGCACAATACGCTCTCTTAGGTGCAAAATAATAACCGTCCGTATATCCCCAGTAATTAATTTTCCCCGAAGCAAAGCCTGCATCATAGTAATTGTTTCTTTCTGCGCTTACCGTAGTCTCATTAAACTCATAACAAGGCATAAGAAGTACCATATTCATTCCCAATTCCTGTATATATTCCGCTTTTTTCATCAGAGCGGCAAAGGTTCCTCCATTTTCCGATTCAAGCTTCGTATAACCTCTGACATGAAGCTTGTATATAAGAGGAGCTGTAATGTTTTCAGAACTACATAAAGTATCATAAATACTGCTTTCCCGATTCTTTTCCATCGGTATATCACATCTTAAAACACTGTAAAGCTCATCCCTGCTTCTTCCGAAGAAATCGCCACCACGCTCAGCTTCTTTGGCAGCATAACAATATTCCTTCGCATATACATCCGCTCTTTTCTCCTCACCTACCGCATAGCAGACTCCATCAAGTTCATCAGCACCTGATTCATCGGCGAATTCAAGAATGAATGAGAAAAAATTCCCTTTACGGAATGTTCCCGGAATTTCCACTGATATACAGTTATCCGGCTCATTTTGCAGGAACAATGTGAGCATCATAACTGTATCATTGCTAAAAATACCAAACTGCCATCCTCTTGTAATTCTCTTCGCACCAGGACTTATATCAGATGCAGCTTCCAATGTAATTGATGACTTATCAGGTATTTTCATATATTCACACAACTTTCCATTTATTTTTTTGAAGTCTCTATCTTCTCTGCAAGCTCGGTAAGATATTCCCATCTTGCATATTTCTCATCCAGCTTTTTTTTCGTTTCTTCCTTCTCATTGCCAAGTTCATTAAGCTTTACAAAATCAGTAGCATATTTTGCCATATCTTCATCAATCTTTTCTATTTTTTCTTCAAGTGCCACAATGTCATCCTCTATAGTATCGTATTCTTTCTGTTCCATATAGGAAAACTTAAGCGCACGCTCTCCCTTATTCCATGCAGGCTTAGAGGATTTTTCGCCTGTGTTCTGTGTCACAGATACCTGCGAGGATGCCATCTTATCCAATATCGCATCAGCATCCTGATGTACCTCCTCCATTATATTTCCGGACTCATCAAACACAAATACTCTGTCAGCCGTTCTGTCAAGGAAATATCTGTCATGGCTTACAATTATTGTTATTCCGGCAAAATTCTCCAGATAATCCTCTAAAATAGACAAAGTCTGTATATCAAGATCATTCGTCGGCTCATCAAGTATAAGCACATTAGGAGCTGACATAAGCACCTTGATAAGATACAGCCTTCTCTTCTCACCACCGGACAGCTTCCCTATGGGCGAATATTGAAGTGTAGAGTCAAAAAGAAAGCGCTCCAACATAAGAGACGCAGACACACTTCCGTCCGATGTCTGCACATACTCCGCAACATCCTTGATACAGTCTATCACTCTCTGTGTAGGGTCAAGCTCGCCGTTCTCCTGTGCAAAATAACCTATGCGTATCGTATCTCCAATCTCAACATCACCCGAATCCGGCTTCTGAGCTCCTGTGATAATCTTCATAAGAGTAGACTTGCCGCAGCCATTCTTTCCGACAAAGGCAACCGATTCTCCGCGAAGAAAGATATATGAAAAATCATTTATAAGTGTCCTGCCTCCAAAAGCTATAGTTATATCTCTAAGCTCTATCGTCTTTTTTCCCATTCTGGTATAGACACTTGAAAGCTGCGCGGATTCGCTCTTTCTTGATGCTTCTGCCTGCGTTGAAGCCTCCTTCATCTCATTAAAGCGGTCTATTCTCGCACGCTGCTTGGTAGAACGTGCCTTTGCACCTCTTTTAATCCACTCAAGTTCTCTACGCATTATATTCTGCCGCTTCTGTTGTGTGGAATCAGCCATAGCTTCCCTCTGCGACTTGAGTTCAAGAAATCCTTCATAATTTGTCTGATAGTTGTATACTTTGCCTCTGTCAATCTCAAGAATCCTGTTGCTCACTCTGTCAAGGAAATATCTGTCATGCGTTACCATGACAAGTGCGCCTCTATATGCTTTAAGGTAATTTTCAAGCCACTGCGTCATCCATCTGTCGAGATGATTGGTCGGTTCATCAAGCACAAGTATATCTGCCTTCGCAAGAAGAGCTCCCGCAAGAGCCACTCTCTTCTTCTCTCCTCCGGACAGCTTGTCCACTATCGTGTCAAAATCAGAAAAGCCAAGCCTGCCAAGAATCGTCTTCGCATCTCCTTCTATAGTCCACTCGTTCTCCGGTGTGGTATTCGCACTTATCACATATTCATATATTGTACTCCCCGGTGTAAATTCAGGGTTCTGCGGAAGGTATCTTATATGCACATTGTTCCCTTTAACAACGCTACCGTTGTCAGGCTTATCAAGACCTGCCACAATCTTTAGAAGAGTAGACTTTCCTGTTCCGTTAATTCCTATAACTCCGATCTTTTCATTCTCATTTATCGAAAAATCGACATGGTCAAAAAGCACCTTATCCGTATATGCCTTGCACATGTCCTTAATTGTAAGTAAATTCATTCTCTTAATTCCTCTCGAACAAATAATAGCAAACTATATACAGTTTAACAAATTAATATCTATTATGCAATTACAAATCACAGTATTGTTTTTATAATAATATATTATATAATGATATCAGGGTCAAAAAGCTGTTCGTGTTTGCACGATTAGGCTTTTGAACTTTGGACCCGCAAAACATGAGGAATCAGCGGATTCCGAATGTTTTAGAATTGCGGGAGCTGTTTTACAGCGGAGCAATTCGAGGATATCAAATGAGGGGCAAAATACCTTTTGACCCTCATATCATATAATGATGTTATAAATATTCAAAAATAACAACGGAGTATAAATTATCAATGAACAAAACACATGAGACACCGGCACATGACATTGAAGCACCTGACATCACACCTGTCTACAAGAAAGCTCATATCTGGCAGATAGGCTTTTTCTCGCTCAACACATGTGCAACAAATCTATATCTGGCTATGATGGCATACGTGTCCTACTATGCAAACGGCATTGCCGGAATATCTGTTATCATGATTTCCATGCTGCTCACAGTCATGCGTGTCTTCAATGGCATAACTGACCCTATTGTAGGCTATATCATCGACAAGACACATGGACGTTTCGGAAAATTCCGTCCGTTTATGTTAATAGGAAACACACTTCTAGCCATAAGCTGCATCCTTTTATATTTTACAACCCATCATATGCCTGTATTTTTGAGAATACCATATTTCATATTGGTGTATGGATTATTCATAGTGGCCTTCACATTCCAGACTGCCGTGACAAAATCAGCCCAGTCGATAATAACCAACGACCCTAAGCAGCGTCCTATATGCACTTTTTTTGATTCCACATTCATAAGCTCTGCCTACGGCGGAGTTGCCCTGTATGTGTCAGAACGTCTTATACCATGCTATGGCTCGTTCAACAACCCTAAGCTGTTTGCGGAATTCATAATTATGACTGTGACGCTGTCAATGCTCTGCACTCTTTTAGCGATAGTCGGAATATGGAGCAAGGACAAGGATGAGAACTTTGTCCTGCCGCAGGGCCCTGAACACGAAAATGCAGTGACCATCCACGCATACCTTGATGTACTCCGCCATAACAGACCTATCCAGATGCTTGTGATTGCAGCCTCCACGGACAAATTTGCCTCTGTAGTATATTCGCATGCCGCCGTGACTGTAATGATGTACGGTATAATCATGAACAACTATTCAATATATGGACTTATCGGAATAATTACCGCTGTTCCGTCACTGTTCATCGTTGTGTTCGGTATCTCTCTTGCAAGACATTTCGGGCAGAGAAAAGTCCTTATATTATTCACATGGGCTTCAATTATATTTCAGACAATCATAGGACTTTTACTTCTTTCAGACAATATAAGTACAGTATCTTTAAAGCATGTTAACTTTATAACAATCCTGTTTTTTACTGTGTTTGCAATTCTCAACGGCTGTAAATCAATAACCAACAATATGGTTATACCAATGATTGCCGACTGTACCGACTATGAGCTGTACAGAAGCGGACGCTTCGTTCCCGGACTTATGGGTGCGCTGTTCTCGTTTGTCGACAATTTCGTATCCTCTCTTGGAACCGCCTTTGTAGGTATAATGCTAAGCATCATCGGTTTTGGGAACAGCTTCCCCCAGGTTGGTGACGCTATGACACCGCTTATACTTTGGAGCACAATATTCTTTTACTGCGTCACACCGATAATCGGCTGGATTATATCGCTGATATCCATGCAATATTACAGGCTTGACAAAAAGAGCATGGAGGACATTGTACTTACACTCAACAAAACACACAAATAGCTTCTGATTTTGTTACAGCCAAAAGCCGGTACACTTTAGAACCCTTATCTAATCGGTTTCTAAAGTGTACCGGCTCTTATTATGTTTATAGAGTGATTGTCTTACAATGCAAACATCTCATCAAGAAGTTTTTTTCCTGCTTCTGACTTAAATATATGTTCCTTTACATTCCGTATATTTTCCTCCGGAAGTCCTTCTTCAAATGCGTTAACAAGGAAATCTGCTTCAATGAGAAGCTGATAGTCCATGCCTGTGACACCTGTATAGGTGTGATGATGTCCAATCAGGTAACACACTCTGCCGACAAATGCTTCATCCGCATCGGAGCCTAATATGTTCTCAAGTATAGCTTTAGCTACTGCCGGTCCTTCAATCTCCTGATTGCGCCCATCGCAGTTGCCATACTTCTGTTCACATATGTGAATACCGATATCATGAAGAACAGCCGCCACTTCAAGCACCTGCTGCTCTTTTTCCGATATTCCTTCCATCCGCCCCATCAATGCCGCAAATTCATACACTTTAACTGCATGCTGAATCCGCCTTGCATCCCCACGGTTATATTCAATCATCGAGTTCACTACCTTATCTGTCAAGTTCAAATCATTCATGCCAAATCTCCAATCCACAGACGCTTTCTGACTAAAAGAAAAATAAGCCCGCAAAGCAATTATTCTGCTGTATCTGCATCATTCTCTTCAAGCTGTTCCTCTGTAAGTGCAACAAAGCCCTGTCTCTTACGAGCCATTTCATCGCTCTCAAGATACTCATCATAGGTTGTAATCTTATCAATCATCTTACCGCCAACGAATTCCATGATACGGTTCGCTGTAGTCTGTACAAACTGATGGTCATGTGAAGCAAAAATCATAGCTCCCGGGAACTTGATAAGTCCGTTGTTGAGCGCTGTAATCGACTCCATGTCAAGATGGTTAGTAGGCTGGTCAAGTAAAAGCACGTTAGCACCCATAATCATCATCTTAGAAAGCATAACTCTTACCTTCTCACCACCGGATAGTACTTTAACCTTCTTGACTCCGTCATCACCAGCAAATAACATTCTTCCGAGGAAGCCTCTTACATAAGTCACATCCTTCTCAGGTGAGAACTGCATAAGCCACTCAACGATTGTATCGTCACAGTCAAAATCCTTAGTGTTATCCTTAGGAAAATAAGCTGTGCTGGTTGTTATGCCCCACTTATAGCTTCCTTCATCCGGTTCAAGCTCACCGGCAAGAATCTTAAAAAGCGTAGTCTTCGCAAGCTCATCGCTTCCGACAAGCGCAATCTTGTCCTCTCTGCCAACGATAAATGATACATTGTCAAGAACCTTGATTCCGTCAACTGTCTTAGAAAGATTAGTCACTGTAAGAACCTCATTTCCAATCTCTCTTGCAGGGCGAAAATCAATATAAGGATACTTTCTGCTTGAAGGTCTGATATCATCAAGCTCAATCTTTTCAAGGGCTCTCTTACGGGATGTAGCCTGCTTAGACTTAGAAGCATTAGCAGAAAATCTCTGAATGAACTCCTGCAACTCCTTAATCTTCTCTTCCTTCTTCTTATTGGCTTCCTTCATCTGCTTAACCATGAGCTGGCTTGACTCATACCAGAAATCATAGTTACCTGCATACAGCTGAATCTTAGAATAATCTATATCTGCAATCTGTGTACATACTTTATTGAGGAAATAACGGTCATGGGATACAACGATAACCGTATTCTCAAAGTTGATTAAGAACTCCTCAAGCCATGCTATGGCATCAAGGTCAAGGTGGTTAGTAGGCTCATCGAGAAGCAGTATGTCCGGATTACCGAACAAAGCCTTGGCAAGAAGAACCTTCACCTTCTCGCTTCCGTTTAACTCGCTCATCTGCTTATAATGAAGCTCTGTATCAATTCCAAGACCGTTTAGAAGAGTAGCCGCATCACTCTCAGCTTCCCAACCGTTCATTGTTGCAAATTCGCCTTCAAGCTCACTCGCCTTGATTCCATCTTCCTCAGTGAAATCCTCCTTAGCATATATAGCTTCCTTCTCCTTCATAATCTGGTAAAGGCGCTCATTTCCCATAATAACAGTATCAAGCACATTATAAGCATCATACTTAAAATGGTCCTGCTCTAAGAAGGATAATCTCTCACCCGGAGATATTGTCACATCACCCTTAGAAGGTTCAAGCTGTCCGGACAAAATCTTTAAGAATGTAGATTTTCCTGCACCATTGGCACCAATAAGACCATAGCAGTTTCCCGGTGTAAACTTGATATTTACATCCTCAAAAAGAGCTTTCTTACCGATTCGTAATGTTACATTGTTAGCACTAATCATTTTTATAAATCCTTTCCAAGCCGATTTGCCCGGCTTCACCCAAAATGGCATACTTAGGATATATTATAGCGTAAATTATAGAATTTTCAAGAACTATATTTCAAAACAGGATAAAATGTGATATTATCCATTATGGCTGTATGTCAAAATCGGGTATTTAACTATTAAACTGTTGATGCTTTTGTGTTACAATTTACAAAAAGAAAATTAAGTTTTATTTAAAAGGAGATATAGGCTTATGGAACTTACTGATTTACATGTACATTCTACTGCATCGGACGGAACATTTACACCTTCGCAGCTGGTTTTGGAGGCTAAGAGGGTCGGACTTAAGGCATTCGCACTTACAGACCATGATACGGTTGCGGGAGTTGATGAAGCAATTAATGCCGGAGTTGAAGCCGGAATTGAAGTTATACCGGGAATTGAGATAAGCACGAAATATAACAGTACTTACATCAAGGATAAGGAAATCCATGTTGTTGGACTTTATATTGATTATACTAATGAGCATTTCCTGTCGGAGATAGCAGGCTTTCGTGATAACCGCGATGGCAGGAATGACAAGCTTATTGAGCTGATGAACGAAGCTGGAATGCCGATTTCTCTTGAAGCAATGCGTGATATATTCGGAGATGATACTGTACTTACAAGAGCACATTTTGCACGCTATATGGTAAACAAGGGCTATGTATCAAGCACCAACGAAGCTTTCGACAGGTATCTTGGTGAAGGCAAGCCTTTTTATGTATCGAGACAGATGCCCGACCCTGCAAGAGCTGCCACGCTGATACGCGAAGCAGGCGGTGTTGCTGTGCTTGCGCATCCTATACTCTATAGAATGTCGGACAGTGAGCTTACCAAGCTCTGTCAATATCTTAAACGCCATGGTCTTTCCGGAATTGAAGGTATATATTCCACATACAGAAGCGGAGATGAAACCACGATAAGACGTATTGCAGGTGAATGTGGACTTCTCATATCCGGCGGAAGCGATTTTCATGGTGCAAACAAGCCCGATATCAAGCTTGGAGTAGGAAAAGGCAACTTAAAAATCCCTTATGAGCTTGCACTAAATCTCAAAAAAGAGGCACGATGAAAATTTAACTAAAACTAAAACATGCTTAATGGATTTTCTAACTTTAAATATACCAATTAAAAATCCATTAAGCATGCTGTTCTTGATTAGTCCTGTATTTCTCCTCTCTTTTTGTTGCGGTATTCCGCATGGCTCACTCCTACATATTTCTTAAATTTCTTATGAAAATAATCAACGTTCTTGTAGCCTACGCGTTCTGCTGTCTCATAAACCTTTAGCTTGTTATCCATGAGCAGTTCTATCGCATGATTGATTCTCACCTGAGCAACATACGAGTTAAAGCTCTCGCTACCTGCTCATGAACGCAGCCGCTTTGCTTATTCTGCGTTCAAATGGTTTATCATGCAGTATAGGCAGCTTTTGCCCTTGAATCTATACTACCTAATGATATCATGCTGCTTTATAAAATATAGCATGAATAGCCATAAAATCATACATGCTGAAAGGGGATTAGAAAATGAAATTTTCAAATGGCTGCTGGCTTGAGAAGGAAGGCTGTTCCTGTTTTTCTCCTCAGGAAGTATATTTTTCCAAAATTGAAAAGAACAAGGTAACTTTATGTGCACCTACGATAAGAATAATCACAAGAGGCGATACTCTAGGAAGCATCAACCTCACAGTTGTTATAACTTCTCCTGCTAAGGGCGTGATAAGAGTTCAGACATATCATCATGCAGGCATGGCATTAAAGGCTCCTCATTTTGAGCTTAACACAAGTGAAGATAATATGAGTGTGACGGAGACTGACGAGCTTATAACCATAACAAGCGGTGATTTATCTCTGGAGATTACCAAGCTTCCTTGGAGCATGACATATAAACACAACGGGAATGTTCTTTCTAAGAGCGGAAGAAAGGATCTTGCGCTTATGAAAACAGACTGGAAAGGCTACGCATACGACAAGGGCGACTACACAGATACATATATCATACAGCAGCTCTCAATGAGTGTCGGTGAGCTTCTGTACGGCTTTGGCGAGCGTTTCACTCCTTTTGTCAAAAATGGACAGTCGATAGATATATTCAATCAGGACGGTGGTACAAGCACTGAGCAGTCCTACAAAAATATTCCATTCTATGTATCTAACAAGGGCTACGGCGTATTTGTAAACCATCCTGAGAAGTTATCCTTCGAGGTCGGAACCGAGATGGTCACAAGAGCTGAATTTTCTGTTGAAGGAAGCTATCTTGACTACTTCTTTATCGATGGACCATCGATGAAGGATGTACTTGTAAAGTACACTGACCTCACCGGTAAGCCTTCTCTTCCTGCTCCGTGGACATTCGGACTGTGGCTTTCGACATCCTTTACAACCAACTATGACGAAAAGACTGTTATGAGCTTTATCGATGGCATGCTTGACCGCGGTATTCCTCTTAGAGTGTTCCATTTCGACTGCTTCTGGATGAAAGAATTCCACTGGTCTGATTTTGTCTGGGATGAGCGCGTTTTCCCTGATCCTGAAGGAATGTTAAAGAGAATAAAGGCAAAGGGACTCAATATCTGTGTATGGATTAATTCTTATATAGGACAGGAATCTGTACTCTTTGCGGAGGGTGTTGACAATGGCTATTTCGTAAAGAGAACCAATGGTGATGTATGGCAATGGGATATGTGGCAGCCGGGAATGGCACTTGTCGACTTTACAAATCCTGACGCATGCAAATGGTTCCAGAGCAAGCTTGAAGTGCTCCTCGATATGGGTGTCGACTGCTTCAAAACCGACTTCGGAGAACGAATACCTACTGAGGACGTTGTGTACTTCGATGGTTCAGACCCTAAGAAAATGCATAATTATTATACATATCTCTATAACAAATGTGTGTATGAGCTTCTTGAGAGAAAGCGTGGCAAGGGTGAAGCTGTTCTTTTTGCCCGCTCCGCTACAGCAGGCAGCCAGAAGTTCCCTGTCCACTGGGGCGGTGACTGCTGGTCGGATTATGAGTCCATGGAGGAGAGTCTTCGCGGCGGTCTTTCACTGTGCATGTCCGGCTTTGGCTTCTGGAGCCATGATATAGGCGGCTTTGAGAGCACATCGACACCTGATGTCTATAAAAGATGGGCAGCCTTCGGTCTTTTAAGCTCCCACTCCCGTCTTCACGGAAGCTCCTCCTACCGTGTACCATGGGCATATGATGAGGAAGCCGTTGACGTTGTCCGCACCTTCACACTGTTAAAAGCTTCACTCATGCCATATCTGTACCGCAATGCAATCTATGCATCACAGACCGGTATTCCTATGATGAGAAGCATGGTACTTGAATTTAGTGATGACCGCAACTGTTCATATCTTGACAAGCAGTATATGATGGGCGACAGTCTTCTTGTCGCACCGGTTTTCAACGATGAGAGCATTGCGGAATACTACCTTCCTGCCGGAACATGGACTAACTACTTCACCGGAAAGAAATTCACAGGTTGCTGCTGGTATTCCGATAAGTGCAGCTACCTTGAAATCCCTCTTTTTGTCAGGGAAAACTCCATCGTAGCAGTCAATCCTCACGCTGACCGTCCTGATTATGACTATGCTGACAATGTAACCTTCCGTGTATACGAGCCATCGAACTGCGAAACAACAGTCTATGACATGAAGGCAAATGCCGGCACTACAATAAGCATCAAAAAATCCTGCAACAACCTCACAATAGTCATCACCGGAACAAAAAAATGCAATGTTGAATTAGTCAACCTGTCAACAGATGCTGACCTTACAGGGCTTACAGCAGGAACATATACTGTTACAATTAAATAATCGCAATTAAATACATTCATTTACGGAATTCGGGTGAGATATACTTGATATCTCTGTCAGGATTAAGAAATTTCACCATTTTTATTCTGTCATTTATCGGTAAAATATACTGTATATCTGTCTGGTACACTTCGTAAGACATGATATGGTGCTGCCATTTATCGGTAAAGCATACTGTATATCTACCCTGTAAATGAAATAAAAAGCTCTAGGGTAGAGAAAACGTCCGGATAACGTGACATTCTCTGCCCTTACTCATTTAAAAAGTTCCTTTTAGACCGAGAAAAAAGCTAGTTTTTCAATAATACAGGCTCTTTTTTCTGTCTAAAATATAAAATATCAGATGTTTGGACAGACATAATAACCCGGATAAACAAAAAATTCTGCCCTTGAGACAGGAATTTCCTGTCAAGGGCAGAAACTAATAAATCTATACTCTATCGGCAAAATGATTGCCCTTGTAACGCTTCCATGCACTTTTGCGTCTATAGACTTGCCATCAAATACAACCTTTCGGATATGAAAATTCAGACATCTGTACTCATCTCATCATATATTATTTTCACATTCTATTTTCTGCTCCACACATAGCAGAATGCCTGTGTTCTGGCTGCAAACTTATATTTCTTTAAAAGCTCCCTAACTTCAGCCTTGGTATACCATCCGGGTGTAATCTCCTCAAATGTGGATGTACTTTCCTTGAACTCACCTCTTGCCCTTCCTACTATGCACACATTCGTCTCATTCGAAAATCCGACTGCGCTGTAGCTCGTTCCAATCATGTCATCAATCCTGTAAAGCTCAAGTCCTGTCTCCTCAAGAAGCTCCCTGCATGCGCTCTGCTGTGGCTCTTCTCCCGGATCAATAAGTCCGGCAGGGAAATTGTATACCCAGTCTCCCACTGCCATACGAAATTCCTTGTTGAGCACAATCTTCTCGTCATTCTCATCTGTTGCGATAATGACTACAGCATCAGCCACCTTGCCGTGAAGCTTGTCATAATCTGTTATATCATCACTGCGGCTTATCATCTCATATATTTTCTGCTTGCCATCAACTGTCTCATATTCGACATCATAGCGTGTAATAAATCTGCCTTCCTCACGCTTGGTTATTCCTTTAAATTCCATATTTATCCTCTATTCTTATATTTACTAGCAACTCATGCTTTGACACCCAAATCCGATTATGTCGAAGTAAATAAATACCTGTAAATTGCATTAATTGTTTACAAATTGTGTAATAATTACAGGTAAAATATTTGTATAAAGTAAAATATTTAATTGATTTAATGTAGTCATATCAAACATTTAAAACAATTAATACAATTTAGCATCATCTGCTTCAAGTAATTGCAAAGCTCCGTGTACATCTACACTTCGCAATTACCCAATATTAAACTTTCAAAGAATCATAAATTGACCGTCACTCTCTGCCTTATATCCTCGACACTCATTCCAAGGCTTATAATATACTCACCATGTTCATATGTAAATGCATCCTTATTCTCGTCATAGTATGAGAATGCACTTTTATCAAGCTCAAAGCGTACATTCTTTTTCTCACCCGGAGCAAGCTTTACTTTCTCAAAGCCTTTAAGCTCCATGGCAGGTCTTTCAACACTTCCCTTCGGAAGTGTGACATAGAGCTGGACTGTCTCCATTCCTGTCATTTTTCCTGTGTTGGCAAGTTCTGCGCTTACTACGATTCTGTCATTCCTGCCCCTCTTGTCCTTGTGGCTGTCATGCACAGCCTTCTCACTCTCCGCTTTTATGTGCTTAAGTGAAAAATCCGTATACGAAAGTCCATGACCAAAGCAGAAATTAGTCTCAACCTTACTGCTTACATAATAACGATAACCTACAAAAACACCATCCTTGTACTCGATTCGGTCTTCCTTGCCAAACTCTTTAAGCTTAACAGGATATATGTCCTCTGAGCGCTTAGGGAATGTCTCAGGAAGCTTTCCTGACGGATTAACTCTGCCTGTCAGCACATCAGCAACTGCGGATGCGCCTTCAAGCCCCGAGTAATAATACCATACAACCGCCTTTGCCTTTTTTAGCCATGGCATCTCAACAGGTGCGCCACCCATAATAACGACCACTGTATCCGGATTTGCATCAAGAACGGCCTCTATAAGTTCATCCTGATGGTATGGAAGCTTTAGTGTGCTTTTGTCACAGCCCTCAACATCATAATCATGGTTAAATCCCGCAAAAATAATCGTCCGGCGGTTCTCCTTTGCAAGCTTAACTGCTCTTTCTCTGTATTCTGCTTCAAGTACCGCAAGAGTCTCATCTATATTCTCGTCTTTTCTGCTACCTGCATTCTCAAGAGAAGTCTCCTGCCAGTTCTCATTCTGAGAAGCGTTATTGTCCGGAATAACATATCCCGGCTCATACATAAAATGTGTATCCCCACCGCTCACATTCATAAGCGCCCCAAGTGGCGTAACCTCATAAAGAGCTTTAATCTCTGCACTTCCTCCGCCATTAGAATGAACTGATACAGTATTCTGTCCAATTACTGCAACCTCAGAGCCTAGTTCAAGCGGTAGAAGCTTTTTATTGTTCTTAAGAAGAATAACCGATTCCTCGGCAGTCTTTCTTGCAGCCTTAATATGTTCAAGACTGTGGAAACATCCTTTTTTCCTCTTTCCTGTTCCTGGAAGCATCTTAAGTCTGTACATAAGTCTTAAAAGATTTGCAACCTTCTTATCAATCTGCTTTTCCTTAACTCTGCCATCCTCTATCGCTTTTTTCAGCGGATTAGCCATGCAGTAATCGTCAAAATCAAATGTTACAGACATTTCAAGATCAAGCTCGCTTTCAGCGGCTGCCACAGTATCATGCACACCGCCCCAGTCACTGATTACTGCACCGTCATAACTCCATTCTTTTCTTAAAATATCACCTAACAGATACCTGCTCTCACAGCAGTGTTCACCGTTTAAAAGATTATACGCACCCATTATAGAATATGAATGTGCTCTGTGTACTGCCGCATCAAAACCCGGAAGATATATCTCATGTAAAGTCCTCTTATCGACCACAGTATCAACCCAAAGCCTGTTCGTCTCCTGTCCGTTTACCGCAAAATGCTTCACACATGCAGCGACATCTGCTTTCTGTATTCCTTTTATAAGCGGAACAGTCATCTCTGAGACAAGAAATGGATCCTCACTCATATATTCAAAATTGCGTCCGCAAAGTGGTGTCCTCTTGATATTGATACCCGGCGCAAGAATTACATCCTTGCCTCTTCCTCTTGCTTCCTCGCCAAGAACCTCACCGCACTCCTTGGCTCTCTTAGGATTCCACGTAGCTGCTATTGCACTGTTAGACGGAAGATAAGTCACTAAATCATCTCTGTCATATACTCCCTTCCATTCATTGTCCATAAGCTCCTGACGCACACCCATAGGGCCATCAGACATATGAAGCTCAGGGATTCCAAGACGTGGCACACCTTCTGTTCTAAACAATCCGGCACCATGTATCATCCCAATCTTTTCATCAAGTGTCATCTGTCTTATAAGTGACATTATATACTTTTCTCTGTCTTTTACTGTGTTTTTCTTATTACCCTCTCTTTTAGTTTTTCCCATAAAATCTCCTTTTCTGAGTTAGCAGACGCAATGCATCAATAAAAAATTCTCATAGACATTTTCACATCTTTCACCATGATAATTAGTTTTCACTCCATATAACGTATATCAATTTGCTCTTACCTTATATATAATTGATACTTTGCATCTCTATCCTGCACTTTGCTTATACTAAACACCGAGTAAAAGAGTCCAACTCCCCAAAAATGGTTTTTCTCTTATTTATTCCGGATAATATCAAATTAATCAAAATTCCTTAATCCTGTCATTGCTGTCATCAGTAGTCTTATCAATCTTCTTAATCTGGACATAATAGCTCACATTATCGTTGACCACAACCTGGACCCTGTCGCCGACCTT
>OGKZ01001007.1_pt1 | contig 22188 bp, 18 predicted proteins | sample 1572571 | NCBI WGS metagenome assembly OGKZ01 (sample SAMEA2581906, study PRJEB24529) | metagenome | biome: Human gut stool | place: China | collected 2011 | reverse complement strand
TAAGAACGTACAACGAGTTTTTAGTTATTTATATTGGGAGTTTTGACACGCCCTCAACCAAGCAATAATAAACAGATTCGAACACACTATGTATCCTCGCACATTAGTATCTTATTAAATTCGTGACCTAACTATTTAATCAACAAAATGCTATTTTATTGCAAACAAATTTGTAATTTCATTTAATTACTATTACCTTTGCAAGATGTGCTTCATGAAAGAGTTATTTAATCACTTCACGTTTGATATTCTTATTGTATTATTTGCATACTTTAAGATAATTCGTGATACAATAATCACATGGAAACAAAACGGCATTAAATCAATTAAGACCAACTTGCTAATTTTGCTTCTTATTACTGTTATTGTCGTTTTATTGTATTACTGAAATATAATTTACAATTCTGCTTACGCAGATTTATTGAAAATATTGAGTGTACCCATACTCTAAGAATGAAATCTGTGAGAGAATAACGAAGCAACAACAACCGACAACGAAACATCGGTTGGACAAATAAAAAAAGCATTGGCGCATATAGGCTCTCAAAAGAGAAACAAATTATGCACCAATGCTTTTTCTATTTTCATACTGGTTTAATCCACCGGACTAAAATCGTCCTTGCCAACTCCGCAAAGTGGACAAACCCAATCTTCTGGAAGATCTTCAAATGCTGTACCTGGCTCTATGCCATTCTCTGGGTCGCCAACAGCTGGGTCATACACCCAACCGCAGACATCACATACGTATTTCTTCATAGTCATATCGTTTTAATTGTTATCTGTTGCAAATATACACATTATACTTCAAACGACAAAGCGAAACGAGTAGAAGTTGTGTTAATTTATAATAATTACAACTCCGTGTACTATCTGTGGGAGACTCTTCTCTGCAAGAAGCTTCTGTTCCGTGAGACTTCCTACACCCCCAGTGGATCTGTGTAAATCCGTGCTATCTGTGGGAGAATGTTTTGGTTGCGTGGGGTCTACCCTCCTACAGAACAGACAGGCAGAGGATATTCTCCCACAGATTTCACAGATTCTCACAGATGCTGCGTGTTTGGAATTCTGTGAATTCTGCGTTCTGTGGGAATACAGTTCTCCCACAGATTGCACTGATCAACACAGATGGTTGGTTGCGTTAGTGGCTGCGTGGGTATGGCAGGATGCCATACCCTCCTACATCTGTGTAAATCTGTGCTATCTGTGGGAGACCCTTCTCTGCAAGAAGCTTCTGTGCGTTCCGTGGGTTCTGTGGGAGTACCACTGCTTGCTTGGTTGGTGCATCAGAGACTGCTGCACCCCCTGAGATTGCATCAGTGCCATCTGTGGAAGTCTCTTCTCTGCAAGAAATTTCTGTGCGTTCTGTGGGTTCTGTGGGAGGCAATTTCAAGAATGTGGCTGCGTGGGTACGGCAGGATGCCATACCCTCCTATACTATGGGGAGCGAGATGCCCTGTATCTTCTGATAGATGTCGAGTGCGAAGATGTCGGTCATACCCGAGATATAATCGATGACAGCCATGACACGCGTAGCGAAGTCATCGCTATTGATGTCGTACTGGCTGCTGAAGCGCTTGCGCAGCTGCTCCGAATGGAACTTGCCAGGAGCGGTAGCAGCCTCGATGAGCGTGTCCATCAGCGTCTCCATAATCTTGTAACCCGACAACTCCACATCGAGCACCGGCTTCGAGTTGTATATGCGCTGCACGCTCACCTCCGTGCAGTGGCGATACGCATCGCGCACGAGCGGAGCGACGTGGTCGATGAGCGAGCCTTGCAGTGTGCCGGCGAGTATCTCCTGTTCGTGCTGCACGAATGCCTTTGCACACTCGCTTTCGAGCAGTCCGATGGCGCAGGCACGCATATACACAATCTTCTCGTTGTTGTCGGTGATGCCCTCCTCCTCGATGCGGTCGAGAATGTTCTTACGCGACTCGTCGCTGAAGAAGCCCAACAGCAGACCGCTCGCCTCACCGTAGGAGAGGATGCGCAGCTTGTGAGCATCCTCTATGTCCATTATCTCGTAGCAGATGTCGTCGGCAGCCTCAACAAGATACACCAACGGATGGCGTGCGTAGCGCAGCGGTTCGCCCTCAGCCGAGAGACGCAGCATACCGAGGTCGTCAGCGATACGCTGAAACGCCTCCTGCTCGAAGCAGAAGAAGCCGAACTTGCCTTTCTTGCCGGCACACTCACTCGAATACGGGTACTTCACGATGGAAGCCAGCGTAGAGTAGGTCATCACGAAACCGCCGTCGCGTCGTCCGTGGAAGCGGTGCGTGAGCAGTCGGAAGGCGTTGGCGTTACCCTCAAAGTGCGTCAGGTCCTCCCACATCTGCGTCGACACACAAGGCTTCAACGCCAGTCCGCGGCCCTCGCGAAAGAACGCCTGTATAGCCTTCTCGCCAGAGTGTCCGAACGGCGGATTGCCCATGTCGTGCGCCAGACACGCCGTGCTCACGATGGTGCCCAGCTCCTCGAAGAGCGTACCCGCGAGTTCGGGGTGCACACGCTTCAGCGCACGCGCCACGTCGCTGCCCAACGACATGCCCACGCTCGCCACTTCGAGCGAGTGAGTGAGGCGGTTGTGAACGAAGATGCTACCAGGCAGCGGAAACACCTGTGTCTTGTTCTGCATACGACGGAACGGAGCCGAGAAGATAAGGCGGTCGTAGTCGCGTTTGAACTCCGAGCGGTCGTCGTGACGCTCGGGGTGGCGCAACTCCTGTCCGAGTCGCTTGTTCGATATGAGTTGTTGCCAATTCATTGCCATAGTCGTTTTGTTTTGTTTATAGCACAAAATTAAAACTAATATTCCAAATAGACAAGAAGATTGTTCACTCTGCTACCTATTTCCACTTTTTTAATACTCTAAAAAGACGTAATCTCATTATAATTAAGTACTTTTGCAATTTGAAACATTACGTAACGTAAACCACAACAGAACACATAATGGTAAAAATAAAGATAGTGAACCGTGGCTCGCAGCAGCTTCCTGCTTACGCCACACCGCAGAGCGCAGGCATGGACTTGCGCGCCAACATCGTAGAACCCATCACGCTGCAGCCTATGGAGCGTCGCATCATACCCACCGGTCTGCACATCGCGCTGCCCGAGGGCTACGAGGCGCAGGTGCGTCCACGCTCAGGCTTGGCTCTGAAGCACGGCATCACCGTGCTCAACTCGCCTGGCACTATCGATGCCGACTATCGTGGCGAATTGGGTGTGCTGCTCATCAACCTCTCCACCGAGCCCTTCGTGATTGAAGCCGGCGAGCGCATCGCACAGATGGTCATAGCACGCCACGAGCAGGGCGAGTTCTGCCTCGTTGAGGAGCTCGACGAGACGGAGCGCGGTGAGGGTGGCTACGGACACACCGGAGTGAAATAAGTAGGAGGCTACGGTTAGCCCTCCGTCGGCAACTCACTTCCAAACAATTAAAGAAGAAGAAAATGAAGAAAACCATACTCTTTGCGATAGCCATGGCAGTTGTCGCTCCGCTCTTAGCTATCGGCGGAGCACGCACGGGCACATCGGTCGACATGAAGTGCGACACGATGACCATCTCTGCCGACTCGCTACTGAAGGAGACCCCACTATTCGACCGCCTGTACCTCGACGCAGTGTGCCGACAGATTGCGGGCGACTCCACAGCATCAGCACTGTTAGAGCGATGCCACGAGATGCGCCCCGACGCTGCCGAGGTGTACTACTCGTTAGCCCACTCGTACCTAAAGCAGGGCAACGACTCGCTCGCAAGAGTGAACATGCGCCGAGCTGCCGAACTGCAACCCGACAACGACAACTACCTTGAGAACGTGGCGGAGACATACATCGACCAACGCGAGTACGACCGCGCCATCGAAGCCTATGAACAGCTCTACACACACCACCGCGACCGCAGCGACGTACTCGAGCTATTGGTGCGACTGTATAACGCAAAGAAAGACTACCACAAGATGCTCTCCACCATCGACCGTATGGAACAAGCCGACGGACCAAGCGAGGAGATATCACTCATGCGCATGGGCATCTACGAACAGCAAGGCGACAAGAAGAACGCCTACCGCATACTCCACGCGCTCACCAACGACCACCCCAACGAGCCGTCGTATAAGGTGATGCTCGGCAACTGGCTCATGCAGCACGACCGCAAGAGCGAAGCCTACAACTGGTTCAAGAGCGCACTGGAGGACGACAAGCAAAACGAATTCGCACTGAACTCGCTCTACGACTACTACCGCAGCATGGGCGACGACATAAAGGCACGACAACTGCGCGACAACATACTGTTCAGTCCGCAGACCGACATAAAGACAAAGCTCTCGATGCTGCAGCAAGCGATACGCGAGAACGAGCAGGAGCAGGGTGGCGACTCAACGGCTGTGCTCGCACTGTTCGACAAGATAATGCTCGCCACACCGCGCAACGCCGAGCTATCCAATCTTAAGGCGATGTACATGCGAGTGAAGAAGATGCCGCAGGACAGCATCAACGCCGCATACGCACACACTCTCTCCTTCGAACCCGACAACCTGTCGGCACGTCTCACACTGACGCAGAACAAATGGGAGGAGAAAAAGTGGAACGAAGTGGTCGACCTCTGCGACAAGGGCATACAGTACACGCCCGAGGAGCTGACCTACTACTACTTCATGGCACTTGCATACATACAGCAGGATAAGGATCAGAAGGCTTACGAAGCGTGCAAACGCGGACTCAACGAGATTGACTTGAACAAAGCCGACGAGCCAGAACGCAACATGGCATCGGACATGTACGGCATAATAGGCGACATGAGCTACACCAACCAGAACTACGACGAGGCGTTCAGCGCATACGAGAAGGCGATAACCATATACCCTGACAACATACAGGTGCTGAACAACTACGCCAACTACCTCTCGCAGCAGAACACACAGCTCGACCACGCTGCCGAGATGAGCCTGCGAACGCTCAAGGAGGAACCCACCAACGCCACTTATCTCGACACCTATGCCTGGATACTGTTCCTGCAGAAACGCTACGACGAGGCAAAGGCATACATCGACCTCACGCTGCAGAACAGCAAGAACCCCGACAAGGTGCTCTTAGAGCACGCAGGCGACATCTACCTCATGGCAGGCGACAAGGAGAAAGCCGTCAGCTACTGGAAGCAAGCCATAGAAGCCGGAGGCAACAAGGCATCGCTCGAACGCAAGATAAAGACACGCAAGCTGAAGTAGCAACACAAGTGCTGCCACAGCGTGCATAACCCGAACAACATAACAAAACAATATCAACAAGATGAAACATATACTTAGATACGCACCGATAGCTGCAGCCCTGCTGCTCATCACCTCCTGTGCGAGCAAGAAAGCCATCACCGACGGCACACAACTGCCAACACAGACCTCCAAGACAGACAAGAACGCCGAGAAGGAGGCTGCAAGACAGTCGCTACAGTTCGTGCAGCGCATCGCCAACAACAACGTGGCGACAGAGAACATCCTCACAAGTGGCGACTTCACGCTGCAGTTGGGCAGCAAGGAGATTACGGTGCCAGCCAAACTGAGTATGCGCAAGGACGAGTGCATACGCATACAACTGCTCATGCCTATACTGCGCAGCGAACTGGCACGCATAGAGTTCACACCCAACTACGTGCTGCTCCTCGACCGCTACCACAAGGAGTATATCAAAGCCTCTTACTCCGAAGTGAGCTTCCTCGCCAACAACGGACTCTCGTTCTACAGCCTGCAAGCACTCTTCTGGAACCAACTCACAGCACCTGGCGCAAAGACCATCACCGATGCTGACATGAAGAAATTCGTAGCCGACGTGGCAGCTGGCAGCTCACGAGTGCCCGTGACGCTCAAGGCTGGCAACATCACCTACAAGTGGAGCGTGGACGCAGCAACAGCACTCATCAAGGGTGCCGACATAATATACAAAAGTGCTGCACACGGCACCTCGTCGCTCACGTGGACATACAACGACTTCAACACCGTAGGACAGAAGAAGTTCCCTACAACACAGCAGTTCGGCTTCAGCACCAACTACGGTGGAAGCAACCACGCTGCGCAGGTGACGCTACAGATGGCATCGCCTAAGACCTCTACCAACTGGGACACAAAGACAGAGGTATCATCGAAGTACCGCAAGGTGGAAGTAGACGAACTGCTCCGCAAGATAACATCGCTGCAATAAAAGCCGGCACAACACCGCAATAAACCCATCGTAAGATAATGAACAAGTTGCTACACATATTAATCGCCACACTCCTCATCTCAGCCACGCCCAACATGGCTACCAGTGCCGACGCACAACAGCAGAAGCGCACCACCACTGCGAAGAAACACACCACGCAGCGCAAGACAACAACCACTGCAAAAAAGAAAACCACTGCGAAGAAGAAGACCACAACTACGCAGCGCAAGAAGCGGGGCACAGCAAAGCAGAACAACGCAAAGTACTCTACAGCCGAGATACGCGGACTGCAGAGCAAGCGTTCGGGCATACAGAAGGAGATAAGGAAGCAGGAAGAGGCTCTGCGCCTCAATAAGGCTGACGTAAAGAAACGCCTCAACGACCTGCTCATCCTCAACAGCGAGATCGACCGCCACAAGCAGAACATCGACGGCATACAGCGCGACATCACACACCTCGACGGCAACATCGATCTACTGAAGGCGCAGCTCGCCACACTGCAGCAGCAGCTGAAGGAGCGCAAGGCGAAGTACGTGAAGTCGATGCGCTACATATCGCGAAAGCACACCATGCAAGACCGCCTCATGTTCATCTTCTCGGCGAAGAGCTTCACCGAGATGTACCGCCGTCTGCGCTTCGTGCGCGAATATGCTTCGTGGCAGAAAGCGCAGGGCGAGATGGTGAAAGCCAAGCAGGAGCAGGTGAACGAGAAGCAACAACAACTCGAACAGGTGCGCGGACAGAAGAACGTCATGCTCGACAAGGGCAGAGCGGAGCACCGCGCCTTGGAAAATAAACAAACCGAACAGAAGACAATGGTCAACTCGCTACAGAAGCAGCAGAAGACCATTCAGGGCGTTATAGCGCAACAGCGCAAGAATGCCGACGCACTCAACGCACAGATCGACCGACTCATAGCCATAGAGGTGGAGAAGGCACGCAAGCGCGCTGAGGAGGAGGCACGCCGCAAGGCAGCAGAGGCAGCCGCAGCAAAGAAGCGTCGCGAGGCAGAATTGGCACGCAAACGTGCCGAGGCAGAGCGGGCACGCGCCGAGAACGAACGCCGTCTGCGCGAGGCACGCGAGGCTGAGGAGCGCGCTAAGCAGCGTGCACGCGAGGCTACCGCACAGCAGAAGGAGCGCGCCGAGCAACAGGCACGCGAAGCAGAAGCACAGCGCGAGGCTATAGAGCGCAAAGCAAAAGCCGACGAGCGACGCTCATCGAAGGAGCTGGCAGAGGCTAAGCGCGACGTAGAGCAGACCTACACCGTGTCGTCGGTAGACCGCATGATGTCGGGAGGCTTCGAGGCTAACCGCGGACGCCTGCCGATACCGCTCACCGGCGGTTGTCGCATCGTGTCGCACTACGGACAGAACACCATCGAGGGTCTGCGCGGCGTGACACTCGACAACAAAGGCATCAACATAAAGGGACAACCAGGCTGTCAGGCACGCGCCGTGTACGACGGTGTGGTAAGTGCAGTGTACGGCATCGGCGGACAATGGCTCGTCATGGTGCGCCACGGCGTGTACATCTCCGTATATTGCAACCTCACATCGGTGAGCGTGCATCGCGACCAGAAGGTGTCTACCGGCCAGGCGCTCGGAGCAGTCGGCGGCGAGAACATACTGCAGTTCCAGCTGCACAAGAACAGCACCCGACTCAACCCAGAGCCGTGGCTTAGACGATAAATCACTTTAAACTAAATAACATTATGAAAAATCAACACAAAAAGAGCAATCAGCTAAGCCTCCTTAACATCATTGTTATCGTGTGCTACCTCTGCCTACTCGTAGGCACACCAATCAGCGTCCTCAACTTCTGGACGAATGGCGAGAACGAAGTACTCAACCAGCTGTGGGTGATACCAGCCTGCACACAATTGCTATTAGCCGCAATATGGTGGTTGTCGCGCGAGGCGTTTGCCACAAGTGCCACCTATCTGCGTCGCTGCTTCGCCTGTATGACACTTGCCTATGTCATTACGTTCATTACGAGAATCGTACCTACCGACTACACGGAAGTGTCTGTACAAACCATGATAGCAATCATAGCATACGGCATCTCAGGCATCATCGCTTTCGTAGCATCTATAATGATAAGCGTTCGACTCATACGCCATTACACAGGCAGCAAGCACACGCTCGGCATCGTCATCATCGCCGGACTCGTAACAAACATCCTGTGTTCATTGGTGCAAGGTATCTACCCCATTGTTGCTGAAGCCGACGTACAGACTGTAAAGACCATCCATTCTGTCTGTACCGTTATCAGCACCGCCATCTTCGCCGTCACTGTCTACTATCTACACACCATTGTGAAAGAGACAGAAGCTGCAAAACTCAGCACTGGAACAGAAGAAACAGGCGAAACAGCATAGAAAATTCAGTAAATATTTGCTTACGTTGCAGAAAATTAGTAATTTTGCATCGTTCAGTGGAATGAGGGGCTCCGAGAGAGCTCCTCATTTTTATTTATAATTGAAATATATGATAAACAAAGACACCGTAAGAAGTATCGTAGAAGAGTGGCTTGACGGCAAGGAGTACTTCCTTGTTGACATCGAGATAAGCCCCGACGACCGTATCGTAGTAGAAATTGACCATGCCGACGGCGTGTGGATTGAAGACTGCGTAGAATTGAGCCGTTTCATCGAAGACCACCTCAGCCGCGACGAAGAGGACTATGAACTTGAAGTAGGCTCAGCCGGACTGGGACAGCCGTTCAAAGTGGCTCAACAGTACCACTGCTTCGTAGGCAAGGACGTAGAAGTGCTCGACGCAGACGGAAAGAAGTACAAAGGCGTACTCAAAGCCGTAGAGGGCAACGACTTCACTGTGACGGTGCAGGAGAAGCAGAAAGTGGAAGGCAAGAAGCGCCCACAACTCGTGGAGACCGACTACACCTTCCAAATGGACAAAGTGAAATATACAAAATACTTAATAAATTTCAAATAAGCTATGGCAGCAGTAAAAAAAGACGACGTGGTGAGCATGTTCGACTCTTTCAAGGAGTTTAAAGAGACAAAGAACATCGACCGTACCACATTGGTAAGCGTGTTGGAGGAGAGCTTCCGCAACGTTCTCGCAAAGATCTTCGGAAGCGATGAGAACTTCGACGTTATCGTGAACCCAGACAAAGGCGACTTCGAGATTTACCGCAACCGCGTGGTAGTGGCTGATGGCGAGGTAGAGGACGAGAACAAGCAGGTGTCGCTCACCGAGGCACGCAAGATAGAGCCCGACTACGAGGTGGGCGAGGACGTTTCAGAACGTGTCGACTTCGCTAAGTTCGGTCGCCGCGCCATCCTCAACTTGCGCCAGACCCTTGCTTCGAAGATATTGGAGCTCGAGCACGACTCGCTCTACAACAAATATAAAGACCGCGTAGGTCAGGTAATCGCAGCCGAGGTATATCAGGTATGGAAGCGCGAGGTGCTCGTAGTTGACGACGAGAACAACGAGCTCATCCTCCCGAAGGCAGAGCAGATTCCGGCAGACGTATATCGCAAGGGCGAGACAATACGCGCCGTCATCGAGCGCGTTGACAACGAGAATAACAACCCGAAGATTATCCTCTCACGCACCAGTCCGATGTTCCTCCAGCGACTTCTTGAGGCAGAGGTGCCCGAGATAGCAGAAGGCCTCATCGCCATCCGTCGCATTGCACGCATCCCTGGCGAGCGCGCCAAGATAGCAGTAGAGAGCTTCGACGACCGCATCGACCCAGTAGGCGCATGTGTAGGCGTAAAGGGTAGCCGTGTGCACGGCATAGTACGCGAGCTCTGTAACGAGAACATCGACGTAATCTGCTACACCGGCAACACAAAACTCTTCATCCAGCGTGCGCTCTCACCGGCTAAGGTGTCGAGCATCAAGATTGACGAGGAGAACAAGAAGGCAGAGGTATATCTGAAGCCAGAGGAAGTGAGCCTCGCCATCGGTCGCAGCGGCTTGAACATAAAGCTCGCATCGCTGCTCACAGAGTACACCATCGACGTGTTCCGCGAAGTGTCGGAGGAGGACGCAGACGAGGATATCTACCTCGATGAGTTCGCTGACGAAATCGACCAGTGGGTTATCGATGCCATCAAGGGCATCGGTCTTGACACAGCAAAGGCAGTGCTCAACGCTCCGCGCGATATGCTCGTTGAGAAGGCAGACCTCGAAGAGGAGACTGTCGACAACGTGCTGAAGGTGTTGCGCGCCGAGTTCGAGTAAACAAGATACATATAAGGGAGTCTCAAAACCGCATGGTGTTTGAAGCTCCCTTAGCGAGTATCTAAACACTAACATATTTATAATCATAATTATTAAGGAAAAGGAAAGACGTAAAGCGGGTAGCTTTCTCCACGCTACGCCCCGAAAAAGGGCACGAGGCAGAAGCAGAGGTAGGCAGACGTTTTACTTTTTTACTCCTTTACTCTTTTACTTTTAAAACATCAAAATATGAGCATCAGGTTAAACAAAGCATTACGAGAGTTGAACATCGGGCTCCAGACGGCAGTGGAGTTCCTTGAGAAGAGAAGTGACCTTGGAGAAGTAAAGGCAGAGCCAAGCTTCAAGCTGAGCGACGCACAGTACGACGCACTCGCTGGAGCCTTCCAGCAGGACAAGGAGGTTCGTTCTCAAGCCGAGAAACTCTTGCAGAAGAAGCCGAAAGAGAAGAAACGCAGCGAGGAGCCACAGGCTGAGCCACTCCTCAAGTCGTCTACTCAGCAGCAGTACAAGCCGCTGGGCAAAATAGACCTTGACAGTCTGAACAAGAAGCCAGCGCAGACAAAGCCAGCAACACCTGAGACTCATAAAGAGCCGCAGGCGAAGACTAATGCCGTAAGTCAGAAGCCGGCAACAAACGAAGCACCACAGAAAGCAAGCACAGAGGCTAACGTGGACAATCACAACAAAAATCAGAACACTGTGGGTCAGAACAAAGAGCACAAGCAAGAAAAGAAGCAGGAGGTAAAGACTGCTACAAGCAACACAGCAAGCACCCCGAAGAAGGTGGAGGCTACAAACAATCAGGCTGAGACAGCAAAGACAGAAACAGACATCTTCACAACCAAGAGCGAGAAGAAGATGCTCAACGCACCAAAGGTGAACGTGTTGGGCAAGATAGACCTCTCTGCTCTCAACCAGAGCACTCGCCCGAAGAAGAAGTCGAAGGAGGAGAAGCGCAAGGAGCGTGAGGACAAGGCTCAGCAGCAGCGCGGCGACAAGAAGAAACGCGAACGCATCAACAAGGTGCGCGTGGACATCAACGCTGCGTCGAACCAGCCCAACGGAGGCAATGGTGGCAAGCAGAACGGTGGCGGCAATGCCGGCACAAGCAGCAAGAACAAGAAGAAGAACCGCAACCGCGGCGGACAGCAGAAGCCCGCTGAGGTGAACGACGAGGACGTAGCACGCCAGGTAAAGGAGACACTCGCACGCCTCACAAACAAGCAGAACCAGAACAAGAAGGGCGCGAAGTATCGTAAGGAGAAGCGCGAGGCTGCTCAGGAGAAGATGAACGAGGAGCTGCGCGAGGAGAAGAAGGAGAGCAAGACACTGAAGCTGACCGAGTTCGTTACCGTATCGGAACTCGCTACGATGATGAACGTGAGCGTGAACCAGGTGATCGGTACGCTCATGAGCGTGGGCATCATGGTGTCTATCAACCAGCGTCTCGACGCCGAGACCATCAACCTCGTTGCTGAGGAGTTCGACTTCAAGACAGAATACGTAAGTGCAGAGGTGCAGGAGGCTATCACCGAGGTGGAGGACGATGAAAACGACCTCGTTCCGCGCGCTCCGATCGTAACCGTGATGGGCCACGTAGACCACGGTAAGACCTCTTTGCTCGACTATATACGCAAGACAAACGTCATCGCCGGCGAGGCTGGCGGCATCACACAACACATCGGTGCCTACAACGTGCAGTTGGAGGACGGACGTAAGATTACGTTCCTCGACACTCCGGGTCACGAGGCGTTCACCGCTATGCGTGCCCGTGGTGCTCAGGTGACGGATATCGCCATCATCATCATCGCTGCCGACGACGCCGTAATGCCTACCACCAAGGAGGCTATCGCACACGCTCAGGCTGCCAACGTGCCGATGGTGTTCGCTATCAACAAGATTGACAAGCCGGGTGCCAACCCCGACCGCGTTCGCGAGGAGCTGGCAGGCATGAACCTCCTCGTCGAGGAATGGGGCGGCAAGTACCAGTGCCAGGAGATAAGCGCCAAGAAGGGCGTAGGCATCAGCGAACTCATGGAGAAGGTGCTCCTCGAAGCCGAGATGCTCGACCTCAAGGCTAACCCTAACCGCAAGGCAACGGGCTCTATCATCGAGTCGTCGCTCGACAAGGGTCGCGGCTACGTGTCGACAGTGCTCGTAAGCAACGGAACGCTGCGCGTGGGCGACAACATCATCGCCGGCACATCATGGGGCCGCATCAAGGCCATGTTCAACGAGCGTAACCAGCGCATACAGTCGGCAGGTCCGGCTGAGCCAGCTATCATCCTCGGCTTGAACGGTGCGCCGACAGCCGGCGACTCGTTCCACGTGCTCGACACCGAGCAGGAGACACGCGACATCGCCAACAAGCGTCTGCAGCTGCAGCGCGAGCAGGGCTTGCGCACACAGAAGCGCCTCACCCTCTCGGACATCTCTCACCGCATCGCTCTCGGCTCGTTCAAGGAGCTTAACATCATCGTTAAGGGTGACACCGACGGCTCTATCGAGGCTCTCTCCGACTCGTTCATCAAGATGTCTACAGAGAAGATCAAGGTGGACGTTATCTACAAGGCAGTAGGTCAGATCTCGGAGAGCGACGTAACGCTCGCCGATGCTTCCGACGCTATCATCGTTGGCTTCCAGGTGCGCCCGTCTGCCGCAGCACGCAAGCTGGCTGAGCAGGAAGGCGTAGAAATCAACACCTACTCTGTCATCTACGACGCTATCGACGACGTCAAGTCGGCTATGATCGGTATGCTCGACAAGGTGAAGAAGGAGGTTATCACCGGTCAGGTGGAGGTGCGCGAGGTGTACAAGATCTCGAAGGTGGGCACCGTTGCCGGTTGCTACGTCACAGAAGGCAAGGTACACCGTGGCGACCGTGCCCGTGTCATCCGCGACGGTATCGTCGTACACACCGCCGACATCGCTGCCCTCAAGCGCTACAAGGACGACGTTAAGGAGGTGGCTACCAACTTCGAGTGCGGTATCTCGCTCGTCAACTTCAACGACATACAGCAGGGCGACGTGCTCGAGACCTTCACCGAGATTGAGGTTAAACAGACACTGTAATACTGGAATTAGTTATAATCATAGATATAATGAACTTACTTGAACACATTGTTGCTCGTGCAAAGAGCAACAAACAACGCATTGTGCTCCCTGAAGCAACAGAGGAGCGCACACTGAAGGCTGCCGACCGCGTCCTCGCTGACGAGTTGGCTGACCTCATCCTCATCGGCAACCCCGACGAGCTGAAGACTCTCGCCGCAAAGTGGGATCTTCATAACATCGACAAGGCTACTATCGTAGACCCGTTGAACAACCCGAAGGCAGAGGAGTACGCAGAGCTCCTCGCCGAGCTTCGCAAGAAGAAGGGCATGACTATCGAGCAGGCTCGCGAACTCGTGAAGAACCCGCTCTACCTCGGCTGCATGATTATCAAGACCGAGGGTGCCGACGGTCAGATCTCTGGTGCGCTGAGCACCACCGGCGACACTCTGCGCCCTGCATTGCAGATCATCAAGTGCGCTCCCGGCGTGACCTGCGTGAGCGGTGCTATGCTCATGCTCACCCACGAGCACCAGTACGGCGACGACGGCATCATCGTCATGGGCGACGTAGCCGTTACACCGGTTCCGACAGCAGAGCAGCTGGCACAAATCGCTGTATGCACAGCGCAGACAGCACGCTCGGTAGCTGGCATCCAGGACCCACGCGTAGCTATGCTGAGCTTCTCTACAAAGGGCTCTGCAAAGCACGAGGTGGTAGACAAGGTGGTAGAGGCTACACGCCTCGCTCACGAGCTGGCTCCAGAGCTGAAGCTCGATGGTGAGCTGCAGGCTGACGCAGCCCTCGTTCCGGCTGTTGGCGAGAAGAAGGCTCCGGGCTCTCCTATCGCCGGCCACGCCAACGTTCTCGTTGTGCCGTGCCTCGAGGTGGGCAACATCTCGTACAAGCTCGTTCAGCGCCTGGGCGATGCGCTCGCTATCGGTCCGATCCTTCAGGGCATCGCACGCCCAGTGAACGACCTCTCGCGCGGTTGCTCTGTAGAGGACATCTACTACATGGTGGCTATCACAGCTTGCCAGGCAATGGACGCTAAGTAAATTTTGAATTTTGAGTTTTGAATTTTGAGTTGTCGGCTCCGCCGATTTTGAATTATTCAATTTTGAATTCATAACTCAAAACTGATAAACTCAAAATGCGCATAGCGCATAATTCAAAACTCAAAATTCAAAACTCAAAATTGCGACGCATGTCGCAACAATTCAAAACTCAAAACTCAAAACTCATAAAAATGAAGATATTGGTTCTTAATTGTGGCAGCTCTTCAATCAAGTATAAGCTGTACAATATGGACGACAACTCAGTGCTGGCAGCAGGCGGCGTTGAGCGTATCGGTCTTGATGAGGCATTCATCAAAATCACTCTGCCTAACGGCGAGAAGAAGAAAATCATGCACGACATGCCCGACCACAAGGAAGGCGTCAACTTCGTGTTCCAGTGCTTGCTCGACCCTGAGTTCGGCGCAATCAAGTCGCTCAGCGAGATTGACGCCGTAGGTCATCGCATCGTGCAGGGTGGCGACCTCTTCGAGAAGAGCGTTATCGTCGACAAGTCGGTAGAGGACGGCATCGAGAGCCTCTGCGACCTCGCACCGGTACACAACGCCGGCCACCTGAAGGGTTTGCGCGCCGTAGACAAGCTGATGCCGGAGGTGCCGCAGGTGTGCGTGTTCGACAACGCATTCCACAGCACCATGCCCGACTACGCTTACCTCTACGCTGTGCCTTACGAGCTCTACGAGAAGTATCACGTGCGTCGCTACGGCTTCCACGGCACCAGCCACCGCTACGTATCGCAGCGCGTGTGCGAATTCCTCGGCCGCGACATCAAGACACAGCGCATCATCACCTGCCACATCGGCAACGGTGCGTCGGTGTCAGCCGTTAAGTTCGGCAAGTGCATCGACACCTCTATGGGTCTCACTCCGCTCGCTGGCGTAATGATGGGCAGCCGTTCTGGCGATATTGACCCGTCTGCCGTTACCTTCCTCATGGAGAAACTCGGCAAGAAGCCGCAGGAGATGGCAGACTTCCTCAACAAGGAGAGCGGTGTGCTCGGCATCACAGGCATCTCTTCTGACATGCGCGAGGTAGAGAGCGCTGCTGCTGAGGGCAACGAGCGCGCACAGCTCGCTCTGAAGATGTACAACTACCGCATCAAGAAGTACATCGGTGCTTACGCTGCCGCTATGGGTGGTGTGGACATCATCGTATGGACAGCCGGTGTAGGCGAGAACCAGGTGGGCACTCGCCTTGAGGCTTGCTCGGGTCTTGAGTTCCTCGGCGTAGAGATGGATGCCGAGGCTAACAAGGTGCGCGGCGAAGAGGCTATCATCTCTACTCCTGAGTCTAAGGTAACGGTTTGCGTTATCCCGACCGACGAGGAGCTGATGATTGCTAAGGACACCATGGCACTGCTTCAGAAGTAAACAGTTGTCTTTTGCCGCGGCGTGCGGCTTCGCAGCCTCAGCTTCGACGGCATAAGCATAAACGAAACACACGGGGATGCACCTGCATCGCTGTGTGTTTCGTTTTTTTTATCGTAGGCTATCAGTAGGAGGAGGATGTGCATTCTGTGGAGAATCTTATCAGCAAGGCACCATTCTATTATAAAATGACATTTAGCAAACATTATAAAAAAAATGTTTTGCGAAAATATCTACCATATCTGTCAGTCTCGCTTCAACTCTCTGAATACCAACGACATAAAGACTGACAGATGCACCCAAGAACGGGAATATCTACCAGCCCATCTGCCAGTCTATCTGCCATACCCTCCCCCACAACCGGAACATCATTCCACCGCTACCGGAACATCATTCCACCGCAACCGGAACATCATTCCCCCACAACCGGAACATCATTTTAGCACTACCGGAGCCACCTTCTCTCGCCACAAGCATTAGGCATTAAGGTTGAATACCTTGGGAGTATAATTACAAAACATATTGGCAGGGTTAATATGGCGACTAAAAAACTTGGTTTTTCGGATTATTCTCGCTAACTTTGTCATCTAAAATGGTTGCGTTTGTCGCCGACTTGCAAAACCTAAATAAAATCATTTTAAGCAATCAACATTATGAAAAAGACTCTACTCTTACTGGGCTTCGTGCTCGCTACAATAGCAGCCAACGCACAAACCCTCTTTGGCACCTCCTTATCAAACAATACCACGCAGAAGGAGCGCGTGCTGAAGGCTCCAGGCAAGGCTGCGCTGCACAAGCTGAGCGTGCCTAAGGACGAGAAACCCACCTACAACCCCGAGGGCGAGGACGAGGCGTACATCATGGCGTACACCGAGAACAACGGCTTCTACGAGAAGCAGTACACCAACGGTAAGGTAACGGTGCGCCAGGACGGCACCACCTACTACTTCAACGGACTCACACCGGGCGGCAACCGCGACTACCGCGGTGCCGAGGAGAGCTGGCTGAAGGGCGAGAAGGTGGGTAACGAGATTGTCATCAAGGCAGGACAGGTGCTCGTGCAGAACAATGCCAAGACACTCTACCTCGAGATTGTACGCGCCGACGAGGATGGCAACGTGACGAGCTTCGAGAAGGAGGCACGCCTCGCCATCGGCGAACAGGGCGAGCTGACCACGCAGAACGGCGACATCTTCGCCATATACGAGGACGCAGAGACGGAGGACGAGGCGGGCTTCTTCGGCTTCTTCTACAACATGAAGCTGCAACCTTTGGGCGAGTTCGTGCGCTTCGAGTTCCCGAAGGGCGTGAAGCCGCAGACCTACGTGTTCAGCGGCACGGATGCCTACGGTGCGAAGGCGTCGCGCCTGGTGAAGGTGGCGTTCAGCGACGGCAAGTTCTTCATCAGCGGACTCGCTTCAAAGTCGCCCGAGGAGGTGTACGAGGGCACATACAGCGGCACAACGGCTTCCATCCCGTCGTTCCAGATCGTGAAGGACGCCGACCTCTTCTTCTACCGCATTGCGCCGGTGAGCGTGGACAAGGATATGAACTACGAGTATCTCCGCACCATCAACTTCAACTTCTCTGCCGACCGCAAGCAGCTCACAATGGCTCCTGCCGAGGCTTACCTCTGCGAGACGACATACGACCTTAAGGAGTTCGTGACGACCGCCACGGGCGTGACGATGAAGTACTACGCCGGCGACCACGCCGCGAAGCCCGCCATGCCGACCAACCTTGATTGGGACGAGCTGAACTCGGCACTCACGTTCAACATACCGACCGAGGACGTGAACGGCGAGTATATCAACGCCGAGAAGCTGAGCTACCGCATCTACGCCGACGGCAAACGCTATACGTTCACCACCGACCTCTACGACCACCTCACGCAGGACATGGACGAGATTCCGTTCGGCTTCACTGACAACTACGACATCGTGAACAACGGCACACTGAAGGTTATCTACTTCCACAACCTGCAGGCGAAGAAGCTGCACGTGGAGAGCGTGTACACCGTAGACGGCACGGCAACCACTTCCGACCGCGCACTCTACGACTTCAACCCGACGGGCATCAGCCTCAACACCGCCGACATGAAGGTAGCTGACACGCGCTACTACTCTATGGAGGGTGCGCAGATTGCTACACCTGCTAAGGGCACCATCGTGCTCAAAGCCGTGACCTACACCGACGGCAAGTGCAAGGTTACAAAGGAAATAGTGAAATAACATATAAAATGGATATACAGCAATTCAACAATACAAAATGGAGCCGCAACATAATCCTCGTAGACGGCGATTATGTCGACTCCGTAGCCTTCAACCTCTCGGTCAACTTCGAGCGTATGCTCGGCAGACGCATCCCGAAAGCTGACCTCGCACGCTGGATCGACTGCGTGGCACTCGACGGCGGAATGCGCGAGAGTCGCGACAGCGAGGGCGAGACGCAGGTTATCTTCATCCACTCTAAGGAGAAAGCTGCGCTCGAGAACTTCGCGCCCGGCAACTACGAAACCGACCTAAACGCAAAGGCGTTCAAGGACGGTCTGGGCGAGTTCATCCTCAGCTCATACCCCGTTGAAGAGGTGGTGAAGCACAACGACTTCTTCCTCGACATTCTCAAGACCGTGGTCAACCACAAGGACGTGCATCGCGTGATGGCTATCCCCAACGCCGAGCACCCCGCGCTCTGGGATGCCCTGCGCCACGCCCTTCGCGACGTTGATGACGAGGAGAAACGAGTGACGCTCTTCGCCATGCAGCCCCTCGAAGGTGGCAACTTCAAGCAGGAAATCTTAGGCTATTCGCTCATGAACGCCCTCGGGATAAAGGGCAACGAGCTGTAAAGCGGTGGGTTAGAAACCCTAGAACATCTAGAAACCCTAGAAAAAACAACAAACTAAAAAAATACAGAACAATGGGAAAAGTACTTATGATCGGCGCCGGTGGCGTCGCTACAGTTGCAGCGTTCAAGATTGCGCAGAACGCTGACGTTTTCACCGACTTCATGATTGCAAGCCGCACAAAGTCAAAGTGTGACCGCATTGTCGAGGCAATCGGCAACCCCAACATCAAGACCGCTCAGGTGGACGCCGACGATGTGGAGCAGCTCAAGGCTCTCTTCAACGACTACAAGCCGGAACTGGTCATCAACCTCGCCCTGCCCTATCAGGACCTCACCATCATGGAGGCTTGTCTGGCTTGCGGATGCTCGTACCTCGACACCGCCAACTACGAGCCGAAGGACGAGGCTCACTTCGAGTACTCTTGGCAGTGGGCTTACAAGAAGCGTTTCGAGGAGGCTGGTCTGACAGCTATTCTCGGCTGCGGCTTCGACCCGGGCGTGACAAGCATCTTCACCGCTTATGCTGCTAAGCACCACTTCGACGAGATACAGTATCTCGACATCGTAGACTGCAACGCCGGCAACCACCACAAGGCGTTCGCTACCAACTTCAACCCCGAAATCAACATCCGCGAGATCACTCAGAAGGGTCTCTACTGGGAGGACGGCAAATGGGTGGAGACTGCTCCGCTCGAGATTCACAAGCCGCTCACATACCCGGAGGTGGGTCCGAAGGAGAGCTACCTGCTCCACCACGAGGAGATAGAGTCGCTCGTGAAGAACTACCCGACCATCAAGCGCGCTCGCTTCTGGATGACTTTCGGTCAGCAGTACCTCACATACCTCGACTGTATCCAGAACCTCGGCATGTCGCGCATCGACGAGATAACATACGAGGCTCCGCTCGCCGACAATCCTTCGGAGAAGGTGAAGGTGAAGATCGTGCCGCTGCAGTTCCTCAAGGCCGTGCTGCCTAACCCACAGGATCTCGGCGAGAACTACGACGGACAGACCTCTATCGGCTGCCGCATCCGTGGCATCAAGGACGGCAAGGAGCAGACCTACTACGTCTACAACAACTGCTCGCACGAGGCTGCCTACAAGGAGACGGGTATGCAGGGCGTAAGCTACACAACGGGTGTTCCGGCTATGATCGGCGCAATGATGTTCTTCAAGGGTCTGTGGCGCAAGCCTGGCGTTTGGAACGTAGAGGAGTTCGATCCGGATCCGTTCATGGAGCAGCTCAACAAGCAGGGTCTGCCTTGGCACGAGTTGTTCAATGTAGACATTGAATTATAAATTTTGAGTTTTGAATTATCGCTACGCGATTTTGAATTATTCAATTTTGAATTACATTAGATTAAAGGTCTACGAGCGATGTTGAATTACTTTAAATTAACAGTCTATGAGTGACTTCGGAAACCTCTTGGAAGAGAAGTGCATGAATTTTTCTATTCGTATAATAGGATTATGCAGATTCCTTAATGAGGAAAAGCATGAATATAGAATTGCTGATCAGATGTTTCGCAGCGGTACAAGTATCGGTGCAAACGTCGCGGAATCGCAATGCGCAATAAGTAAAAACGACTTTATTGCAAAACTCTATATATCGCTAAAAGAGTCAAACGAAACTTTGTATTGGTTGCGCCTTCTACAAAGAACGCAATATATAAACAACAAACAATACGAGTCTATATATAAAGATTGTGAAGAACTGAAACGAATGCTTGTGTCTATAACAAAGAAAATGACTACAGCAAACGATATTTAGTTTTGAATTTTGAATTATCGGCTTCGCCGATTTTGAATTATTCAATTTTGAATTCATAACTCAAAACTGATAAGCTCAAAATGCGCATAGCGCATAATTCAAAACTCAAAATTCAAAATTGCGACGCATGTCGCAACAATTCAAAACTCAAAATTCAAAACTCAAAATTGCGATGCACGTCGCAACAATTCAAAACTCAAAACTCAAAATTGCGACGCACGTCGCAACAATTCAAAACTCAAAACTCAAAATTGCGATGCACATCGCAACAATTCAAAATTCAAAACTCAAAATTCAAAATTCATAATATGGCTAAAGAAGAAATGAACATCGACCAGGCGGGCAAGCTCAAAGCCCTCCAGGCTGCGATGTCAAAGATAGAGAAGGACTTCGGCAAAGGCTCCATCATGAAACTCGGCGACGAGCAGGTGGAGAACGTCGAGGTAATCCCTACCGGTAGCATCGGTCTTGACGCCGCACTCGGTGTCGGCGGCTACCCGAAGGGCAGAATTATCGAGATATACGGTCCCGAGTCGTCAGGTAAGACAACGCTTGCCATACACGCCATCGCCGAGGCACAGAAGGCAGGCGGCATCGCAGCGTTCATCGACGCCGAGCACGCCTTCGACCGTTTCTACGCAGCAAAGCTCGGCGTAGACGTAGACAACCTCTGGATATCGCAGCCCGACAACGGCGAGCAGGCACTCGAGATTGCCGACCAGCTCATCCGCTCATCGGCTATCGACATCATCGTTATCGACTCTGTGGCTGCGCTCACTCCGAAGGCGGAGATAGAGGGCGACATGGGCGACAACAAGGTGGGTCTGCAGGCTCGACTCATGTCGCAGGCGCTGCGCAAGCTCACCTCTACAATCTCGAAGACCAAGACAACGTGTATCTTCATCAACCAGTTGCGCGAGAAGATCGGCGTGATGTTCGGCAACCCCGAGACAACCACCGGCGGTAACGCCCTGAAGTTCTACGCTTCGGTGCGCCTCGACATCCGCAAGGTGACGGGCATCAAGGACGGCGACCAGATCATCGGCAACCAGGTGCGCGTGAAGGTGATCAAGAACAAGGTGGCGCCTCCGTTCCGCAAGACCGAGTTCGAGATTATGTTCGGCGAGGGCATCTCAAAGGTTGGCGAGATGGTAGACCTCGGCGTAGAGTACGGCATCATCCAGAAGTCGGGCTCGTGGTACAGCTACAACGGCTCGAAACTGGCGCAGGGTCGCGACGCTACAAAGACTCTGCTGAAGGACAACCCCGAACTCTGCGAGGAGCTCGAAATGCTCATCAAGAAGGCTATCGCCGAGCACCGCGAGGCGTAGCGTCATAGGAGGGTATGGCATCCTGCCATACCCACGCACCCACATTCTTGAAATTGCCTCCCACAGATGCAAGCTCAGGAGGTGCAGCAGTCTCTGCTGCACCAACAAAGCAAACGGTGTCCTCCCACAGAACGCACGGAACGCACAGAATCTTCTTGCAGAGAAGAGCCTCCCACAGATGGCACAGATCAACACAGAAGTTTTGTAGGAGGGTATGGCATCCCTGCCATACCCACGCACCCACATTCATGAAATAGCCTTCCACAGATGCAAGCTCAGGGGGTGCAGCAGTCTCTGCTGCACCAACAAAGCAAACGGTGTCCTCCCACAGAACGC
>OGKZ01000999.1_pt1 | contig 22351 bp, 23 predicted proteins | sample 1572571 | NCBI WGS metagenome assembly OGKZ01 (sample SAMEA2581906, study PRJEB24529) | metagenome | biome: Human gut stool | place: China | collected 2011 | reverse complement strand
AGAAGGGGCTTTGACGATACCCGCGGCACTCTCTTCTTTGAAATTGCCCGATTGGCTCAATCCAAACGACCTTCGTATCTTCTGCTCGAAAACGTTCCGGGACTGCTGTCGCATGACAAAGGCCGGACGTTTTCTGTCATCCTCGCCACGCTTAATGACCTGGGGTACCGCGTGGAATGGATGGTGCTTAACAGCAAACATTTTGGAGTCCCGCAATCCAGAAGGCGGCTGTTCCTTATCTGCTATCTTGATCCCCGATGCGCCGGAAAAATATTTCCTGTCTTCGGCACAGGTGGAAAAGCTCTTATACAAGTCCTCGGAGGCTCGCAAGGCTCCCGTGTCTACGACGCAGACGGAATAGCCTGCACGCAGACTGCCGGCGCTGGAGGTGTGGGTGGGAAAACCGGATTATATCTGGTAGGTTTTAATCGGAAGGATGGGATCGTCGGAAAGAGGGATACCGCAATTTCACTGAACGCCAGCGATTTCAGAGGCATCAACCGGAATCAAACGCAAAACGCTGTGCTGATAGACCTTTGCAGCGGGCATCCAAAGCAAACGGACACCGCCCGCTGCCTCACCGCCCGATATGGACAGACAACGCTGTCTAATCATAGAGCAGAGCGTTCCGGCGTTCTGCTCATCAAAGAAGCCACGAAAAAAGGCTATAAGGAGGCGAATCCTGGTGACAGCGTCGATCTCGGCTTCTCCGGGAGCAATACCCGCCGTGGTCGTGTGGGACAGGATATCGCCCACACATTGGAGACGAGTTGCATCCAGGGCATTGTAGAGTGCGGTGGGCGCATCCGGCGTCTGATGCCGCGGGAGTGTCTGCGGCTGCAGGGCTTCGATGAGTGGCAGATCGACCGCATCCTCGCCATCCAGTCTGACGCACAGGCGTATAAGCAGGCGGGCAACAGCGTCACCGCTAATGTCATTGAAGCCATCGGACGCCGTATCCGGGAGGTGGATGCGGAACTGAAAGCAGGTGCTGCCGCATGATTGGGCTGAAGGACCAGTGCTTCGGCGTGGAAGTGGAAATGACCGGCATCACCCGTGAGCAGGCGGCAACAGCGCTGGCATCGTATTTTGCAACGGACGCCCGCTATGTGGGCGGCGCTTACGATAAATGGTGTGTGACGGATCGGGACGGCAAAGAGTGGACGGTCATGAGTGACTCCAGCATCCACGGGGAGCAGAAAATCGGCAGCGGCTATCGTGCAACAGGCGACTACAGATACCGCGTGGAGATGGTAACGCCAAAGCTTACCTACGCGGAACTGCCCAAGCTTCAGGAGTGTGTCCGGCAGGTGCGCCACGCAGGAGCCAAGGCCAACAGCTCCTGCGGCATCCATGTCCATGTGGACGCAGCCAATCATAACAGGCAGAGCCTGAAAAACCTCATCGGCATCATGTACTCCAAGGAGGATATCCTGTTCAAAGCGCTGCAGGTCAATGAAAGCCGGGCGTCCCGCTGGTGCCAGAAGGTGCGGGAACCCATGCTGAAGCAGGCACGCAGGCTTTCGTCGGATGAGACAAGGGACCTGACTCAGCTGGAGAATATCTGGTACGAGGGAGATAACGGCAGCGCAGACCACTATAACTGGACCCGCTATTACGCGCTGAACCTGCATTCGGTCTTTTACCGGGGAACGGTGGAATGGCGCTGCTTCAATTCCACGCTCCACGCGGGAAAAGTCGCCGCCTATGTGAATCTGTGCCTTGCCATCTCCGCCCAGGCTATCGCCCAGCGCAGCACGGTCATGCGCAAGACCCACAGCGACAATGAGTTGTTTACCTTTCGGGTCTGGCTGGTGCGGCTGGGACTCAACGGCGAGGAATTCAAGCATACCCGTGACCACCTGTTGGCAAATCTGGACGGCGACCGTGCATGGCGTTTCGATAAGGACAGCTATACAGTCAATCAAAAGAAGAAAAAATCCAGAGAAATGGAGAGGTGAAGCCTTTGAAGATTCAAATTGAAGATACCGTGTACGAAGGGACCGCAGCCGGGATCATGGAACAGCTTCGGGATCTCAGCTTTGATCCCACAGAGTTCCCGGATGTGGAGACCTACATCTGGTTTGTACAGAATAATGTCATGCGCACCACGGGAATGGACTGTCCGCTGCCGGATGGCGATGCGGAGACACAGGCGGCAGCCCTGCTCCGTCATCTGGAACGCTTTGGCGCTCTGACGATGCTGGAGGTGTGATATGGAGGAAAACCTGTATTTTGCCTACGGCAGCAACCTTGATCTGGAGCAGATGGCGCATCGCTGTCCGGATGCCGAGATCGTGGGGCCGGTCAGGCTGGAAAACTACGAGCTGCGCTTCCGCGGCAGCGGCTTCGCTACCGTTGCACCGAAAAAAGGCAGCGTTGTCTACGGACTGGTGTGGAAGATCACGCCAAACTGTGAACAGTCTCTGAATCGGTATGAGGGGTATCCCCGCCACTACACGAAAGAAACCGTGACGGTTAAAGACGCGGTCGGTGCAGAGATCCCAGTCATGGTTTATATCATGGCAGAGCCTTATTGCCGCCAGCCTGCACTGCCGTCCCCGTATTATTACCGCGTGATCCAGCGGGGCTTTGAAGCCAACGGTCTGCCGGTGGAGTCATTACAGGCTGCGTGGAGCAGGACCATTGACGAGGTGTGGAGCGGTAAATTGGACAAGTCAACGGACAAAAAGCGCTCCCGAAACAGGGAGTCCGAGAGGTAAGGAACTCGTCCTCTGTTGCCCTATATATGAAAACATGATAAGATGATTCTATCAGGCGGGAAATCGAGCAAAACCAGATAGATAACAGCAAAAATGCCGAAACCAATATTACTGATGCTGTCAAACTATTGAAGGTGGTAGATGAGATGAACCATATTGATGCAAGAACACAAGCCTCTCTAAAAAGCGGAGTAATGGAACTTCTGAACCTTTCAGAAGAAGAAATGGTGCAGATTTTTGCAACGATTCATGAAAATGGCCGAAATGACCCTTTGACATGGGCCAGAGCGTATCTTTCCGATTGTATTGTAGATGAAAGACTTGCCTACATCCAAATGTTTCATCTTTCTCGAAGGTTAAACGGAACTGACTTAAAAGCGGGCAACAACCTGAAGGAACTGCTGTTAGAAGAATCTCCACTATCAAATTTTTTTGGAGGTTACGGCGTGACCTTCAGACCAAATGAAGGTCATATTGACCTCTATTACAACGGGGAATTACAGCCGCTTGATGACGAATTCAGATATGAGAACGGCAATATTTATTATTTGCGCTCCAGGTTTGGATACAACAGCGGGAGTCAAGATTATTGTATAAATGGATTTGCATTTCGGCCTTCTTTGGAAAACAACAACTATTTTAGACAATTATCTCGTTGTCCCGAACTCGTGGAGAATATTGGTTGGCTCCTCGATATTCGCGGAATGTGCATGGATTACTACACCCGCAGCAAATATTATTGTATCGAATATCTGATTCCGATGTCGGAAGTGATTTTCGATGAAAACAATCCTCCTGAAAACAACCATGAAAAAACAATAGAATTTCTAAGCCGAGCAATATTAAAATTATATTCCGAATGGGAATTCGGCAGCCTTGCTTATGACAAAAACCTTATTTTAAGGCTTTCAGATAACGCAAACATTAAACCAGAGTGGTTTGTGCAGGCAGAAGAGTTGACGCTATAACCCCTCTCCCAACCGTCATTGCCAATAAAGGCAGAAGAAAAGGCACCGTCTTAGAAGCAGTGAGACGGTGCCTTGATAATTCAGAACAGGATTTTGTCTCTTTCTGTGATAGGCCGGGTCACCCGACACAGAGCACCCGTTGCAATCACGCCTGTGGGGATATCACGGGTAAACGACACTGCCCACGCCGACCACGGAGCCAGCCTCACGCTATCGTAGATGGTGGCGTTTGCTCCGATTCAGACGTTGTCCTCCAGTGTGATAGGTGCGGAAGTCCCAATACCATGGCTGCACTGCTCCGGACCAATAGAATGGCCGGAGCAGGCCATACAGACGCCTGACGCGATACATGTACCGGCCCCTTTCTGATGAGCAGTATACCACGAGGCGCAGAATCGAATAAGTGTTTGTGTCGAATTTTGCGATGGAATCTTGTGAAAACCGCCGCTTCTCAAAACCGACTCTCCATGCTACAATAATGCCTGTTTGTGTGAAAGGGGTGCTGTAGTGTTTTATACGATGGAGGAAGCGGCTGTCCTCTGCGGCTTTCTGGAACTGTATCTGGAACGGGACAGCGTGGACCCGGCCGTGCGGGAACGGCACCGGAAATTCCGGCAGGGGCTGCTGGGCGGCGCACTGGAACGGGCCGATTATGAATGGGCGGCTGCGGCACTGGGATTCCTGCGCCCCCAATGGTGGCCGGAGCATGAAGATCATCGGGCGTTGGAAAATGCCCTGCTGAAGACCCGGACGCTGGCATCCAAAAAAGAATAAGAATCACCATTTGCGGCAACGGCAGTGCAAACTGCTGCTGCCGCTTTTCTTTTGGGAAGGAGGAACCCATATCAGCACAGAAAAAATGAAAGTCCTTGTGGTGCGCCCCATGGAAATGCCTGAAGTGCAGGAGATCGACCACACCCTTTCTGCCATGCAGGAGCTCGTAGGCGGCACCATTCAGGCAGTTTACCCCTTCGATGACCCGGTGGCGCTCATCGCAAATGACGAGGGCAAGCTGCTGGGCCTGCCGTGGAACCGCGCCCTGACCGATGATCACGGTGTGCCGTATGACATTGTCTGCGGCACATTTTTTGTTGCCGGTCTTAAAGAGGATGATTTTGCATCGCTGACGGAGCAGCAGATCGAAAAGTACAAGGACAAATACAGCAACGAAATGATCCTCTCTGTTCCGAAACAGCCGGAGGCACATAAGAAACCGATGAAAAAGGAGAAACATGAATATGAAAGATAACTGCATTTTGACTGCTGAGTCAGTCACCGAGGGACATCCCGACAAGCTCTGCGACACCATCGCGGACGCGGTGGTGGATGCCTGTCTTACGCAGGACGCCGCTGCCCGCGTTGCCTGCGAGGTCATGGCCACAGCCGGAAAGATCATCGCCGCAGGCGAGATCACGGCAGCGAAGATTCCGGATATCCCTGCCATTATTTGCAGAACGGTGCGGGAAGCCGGATACGGCGGCAACGACTATGAGGTGGAGGTCATCACCCATGAGCAGAGTCCCGACATTGCGGAAGCTGTGTGTGGCGGCACGGAGACCGGCGCAGGAGATCAGGGAATCCTGTACGGCTTTGCCTGCAATGAAACAAAGGAGCTGCTGCCTCTGCCTGTGGTGCTGGCCCATCGACTGACCCGCCTGTTGACCGATACCCGCAGGCAGGGCATCATCCCCGGTCTGCGTCCGGACGGCAAGGCACAGGTGTCTGTGGAATACCGCTCTGGAGTCCCGTGCCGCGTTGCCGCAGTGGTGGTATCCTGCCAGCATGAGGAGGAGCTGCCCCTGCCGGAACTGCGCCGGGACATCCTGTGCCATGTGATCCGACCCGCCATGCAGGAACTTCCGCTGGACGAACATACCGAAGTGCTGGTCAATCCCTCCGGTCGATTTGTCCAGGGCGGTTTTGAAGCGGACACCGGACTCACCGGACGCAAGCTGATGGTGGACACCTACGGCGGCCTCGCCCCTCATGGCGGCGGCGCGCTGTCCGGCAAGGATGGAACGAAGGTGGACCGCAGCGGCGCGTACATGGCCCGTTACATTGCCAAGAATATCGTAGCGGCAGGACTGGCCAAGCGCTGCACCATCAGCCTTGCCTATGCCATCGGCAAGGCACAGCCTGTGGCGGTGACGGTGGATACGGAGCATACCGGCATCTATTCCGATGACGTGCTGGAACAGGCTGTCCGTACCGTTTTCAACCTGACGCCGGACGGCATGATCGGAACGCTGGGACTGGATCAGCCTATGTTCCAAAAGTTCTGCAATTACGGTCACTTCACCCATGTGGACGCGCCCTGGGAGCGCACGGATATGACAGAGGTGCTGGAATGTGCCTGTCGTGCCAAGGACATGGGCGTATCGCACCGATAACAGAAAAGGCCCGCGAGAGATGGTCTCTCGCGGGCGTGTTATCACTGCACGGAATCCTTGAATGCCTTGCCGGGCTTGAAAGCCGGCGCTTTGGAAGCGGGGATTTCAATGGTGGCTCCGGTGGCGGGATTCTTGCCGGTGCGGGCGGCGCGCTCCTTCACCTCGAAGGTGCCAAAGCCCACCAGCTGTACCTTGTCACCGGACTTCAACGCAGTCTGCAGCGTGTCGACAAACGCATTCAGAGCGGTGTCACAGTCCTTCTTGGTCAGGCCGCTGGCTTCCGCCATGGCGGTGATCAGTTCTGTTTTATTCATCGTATTTCGTCTCCTTCATATCTAAAATGACTGGAAATGATATGCGCTATTATAGCAGACTCCCCACCTGCTGACAATACTGCCAGCAAAAACAGAATCAGAGAGGATGATCATGATTTCAAAAGAAAAGAAGAACACCCTGCATATCGCGTCCTGCTCCTTCGGCAAAGACAGCCTTGCCACGATCCTGCTGGCGCTGGAGCACGGGGAACCGCTGGATGAAGCGGTCTACTGTGAGGTGATGTTCGATAAAAGGATCTCCGGCGAGGTGCCGGAGCATCGGGCATTCATCTATGAGACTGCGATCCCCAGACTGGAACGGTTGGGGGTCCCTGTCCGTGTGCTGCATTCGGATAAGACCTATCTGGACCTGTTTGCCGGAGCCATTACCCGCGGTCCGAAAAAAGGACTTCGGCGCGGATTCCCTCTGTGCGGGCATTGCTACGTTCAGCGGGACTGCAAACTCCGTCCCATCCGCCGGTATAACAGGACTCTGACACCGGATACTGTGCAGTATGTGGGCATCGCCAGCGATGAGCCGGTGCGCTTGCGCCGCTTGCAGGGAGATCAGGTGTCCCTGCTGGAAAAATATCACTACACCGAAAAGGATGCAAAGCAGCTCTGCCAAACGGCAGGGCTGCTTTCACCTGTCTATGCGTTCACAGACCGTGGCGGCTGCTGGTTCTGCCCGAATGCCAAGCGGAAGGAGCTGCGGCACCTTTATGACCACCATCCGGAGCTGTGGGCGAAAATGCTGGAGCTGCAGGCAATGCCGGGAAAGGTGTCCGAGAAATTCAACCGCACGGAGCGCTTTTCCGACATCGATGCGGCATTCCGAAAAGAAGATGCCCTGTGCCCAAAAGCAGCATAAAAAAGGAAAAGGAGATGAGAACCATCAGCAATCAGAAATATGAGATCACAGACATGGCCCATGAGGAATATCCGTTCCTGCACCGCATCCGCGCGCTGCGGGATATCTGCGGCGAGATCCGCGCAGGCGACATAGGCGGTTTCGTGGAAGGCGAAAGCAACCTGTCTGCGGAGCCGGGAGACTGCGCGTGGATCTTCGATGACGCCATTGCAGCGGGTGACGCCTATGTGGATCGGGACGCCTGTCTGCGGGGCGACGCCATTGCCTGTGGCAGCGCCTATGTTTCCAAAGGCAGCGTGATGAGCGGCCACAGCCGCGCCGAGGACAACGCCTATCTCCGCGGGGCCTCCATGACCGGAAAAGCGCTGGCTTCCGGAAACGCGCAGATCATTCACGATCCCCATACGATGGGGACTCCCATCCTGTCCGGAAACTGCAAGGTGTATGGCACGGTGCGGGGGGATATCCGCATCACCGGTTCTGCCGTGATCCTGCCCTGCGAGGAAGTCCGCAACGATACAAGGGATACCTTTGTCCTGAGCGGCAAGAGCCGCAGCGTGATCCGCGGCATCGGGCGTGAGACCTTGAAACCTCTGCAAAAAGAAGTAAGTCACATGAAAACAAAAACGCCAAAAAAACGAGGTGTGGAGCGATGACCGTGTATGAGCAGGAACTGCGAAAGCTGTTTGAACATAGCAATCTCGTGGATCAGCCTCAATTTTCCGGTCGTGTGTGCGTGGGAGATCTCGGAAAGGACCTGCGTGTGCGGGCGGAGTTTCTCTCTACCCATATCTCCAGCCAATATGACGCCATCCGCCTCACGGTGCTCAACCGCACGGAGGGTGTGGTGGACCGGACGCTGCTGCGCTTTCAGGATGTCTGGGGTAAAAAGCAGGTGCCGAACAATCCCAACTTCCGCAGCGGCGTCATTCCCCACCTGTGGGATGACTACGGAAAAGTGGAGTGGTACGCCTATCACCCCACTGCCGCGGACTATACCGCTTTGCAGGATGCCGTCGGTCAGTATCTGTCCGCATTCCAGGAGCGCACACCGGAGCGGAACCAGAGCGGTCCCAAGCTGGTCTATATCTGTGCTCCGCTGCGTGGCGATGTGGCAAACAATGTGGAGTTTGCGCGGCAGAAAGCACAGGAGGTGTTCGCGGACGGCGATATCCCCATCTGTCCGCATCTGCTGTTCCCGCCTGTTGCAGATCCCACCGATCCCGCTCAGGATGAGAAAGCCAGGGCGATGGGACTGCGCCTGCTGGAATCCTGTCAGCAGATGAATGTGTACGGTCCGGTCTGGACGGATGGGATGTGGCAGGAGATCTATAAAGCCGGTGAGCTGGGCATCCCCGTGTTGACGGATCAGAAAACCATTGGCCGGACGCCGCCTGCACGGCATCCCAAAAGAAAGGAGAGATAAATGCCAATTGAGAGGATTACTGCGGACGATCTGCGGGATATGGAGCATCAGGAGGGACTGGTGCTGCAGGGCTGCGGCGGAGAGGCGCAGGAGTGGCTGGATGGCATCAATGACCTGCTGACGCAGGACGGCATCCTGCAGAATGGCAGCCGCTTTGAGACGGTCAAGGTTTTTCAGCACGATGGACTCAACAATCTGCTGTTCCCCTTCGAGAACATTCAGGTGGATATGGGGAAGCTGGCGATGTGGCGTTTGCAGACCCACGGCGCATTCGGCGGCACATGGCTGTCCGACTATGTTCCCAACAGGCTGGGCGGGTTTCGCTCCGCCCGGCAGGAGAACCCCCGCCCTCTCTGCCCTCTGCTGGGGCAGGACGGCAACATCTTCCATCTGATGGGTATTGCCGCCAGAGTTCTTCGGCAGAATGGCATGGCGGCAGAAGCAAAGGAAATGCAGACCCGCATCATGGGCGGAGCGTGCCACAGCTACGAGGAAGCACTGGGAATCATCAGCGAATATGTGGAGACGGAGCTGTCTCCGCCCCGCAAAAATCGAACGAAAAAGAAGGAGAAGCATGAGCATGAGCGATAATCAGAAATGGAGCATCCTCCAGGGGGATGCCCTGAAGGTGCTGGGGACCTTTGCCCCCAACACCTTTGACGCTGTCATCACCGATCCGCCCTATGCGTCCGGTGGGCGCACCCAGGCGGAAAAAAACAAATCCACCGCCAGAAAGTATTCCAGCATGGGCGAGAACGCACCGCCCCCTTTCGATGGGGACGCCAAAGACCAGCGCTCCTGGACCCGCTGGGCGGCGGAGTGGTTGTATGAAGCGCGAAAGGTATGCAAGAGCGGTGCGCCGGTATGTATGTTTATCGACTGGCGGCAGCTTCCCGCGGCGACAGACGCTCTCCAGTGGGCCGGTTGGATCTGGCGAGGCACCGCTGTCTGGGATAAGGGCAACAGCCGCCCGCAGAAGGGGCGCTTCCGCCAGCAGGCGGAATATATCGTCTGGGGCTCCAACGGCGATATGCCTATCAGCCGTCCGGTCCCGTGTCTGCCGGGTGTGTTCAAATACGGCAATCCCCAAAGCCGCATCCATCTGACGGAGAAGCCGCTGCAGCTGATGCGGGACATTGTGAAGATCACGGAACCGGGCGGGCATATTCTGGACCCCTTTGCTGGCAGCGGTACCACGGTGCTGGCGGCTGTGCAGGAGGGCTATACCGCCACCGGCATCGAAGTCACAGACACCTATGCGGAGCTGGCACGGGAACGTATTCGGAAGGAACTGGCGTGCGCCGCCTGAGCCTGCGCTGTGTGGCAACAGCACTTGCTATGCGCCTCTTGTGGCATTCTTTGTAGAGGAACAGACGAGCTATTATCAACAGGTAGAAGGATTCGTCCTTCCCTTCGACGCAGCTCGAACTACTGCACGAAACAGCAGGCAGAAAACGGAAGAGATCGAGCGTTGATTCAATATTTGAACGGGCAGGGTGTCTTGATGACACCCTGCCGTTTCTATTTTGGGTGTTACATTGACACCCTGTGCGGAAGGACCCTGCGAAACCGGATGTCTGGCGCTGCTGCCAGACATTTCTTTTTTCTGGAAAAGGTGCGGACCGTGTCCGCCTGTATTGGAATCAACCTACCTCTCAAAAAGCGCCCCGCCGACGGCGGGGAACAGCCAACGCCGCCGTGGGCGGCGCTGGCGCAAGCATCGCGCAAATGTACATTTGCACAGCTTGCTGGGGTAAGCCCCAGTCCCCAATGCCGCCTGCGAGCGGAAGTAACGCGGCAGCGCCGCAGGAAGGAGCACGAAATGGCTGAAATCGAAAAAAGACACCATCTTCATATTGTCCTGACACCTCGGCAGTACAGACTGCTGTGCAGTCAGGCAAAGCAGTGCCGCTTGACGAAGCGGGCCTACCTTGCCAGTCTCATTGAAGGGCAGCCGGTCAAATCCCGCCCCAGCCAGGAGATCAAAGACCTGCGAACGGAGATCCATCACATCGGAAATAACATCAACCAGATCGCCCGCAGTGTTAATGCCGGCATTGCCAAACCAGAGGATGCCAGACGGGGACTCTATCTGCTGGATCAGGTCTATGAACTGATGTTTCAGGTGGCGAATAAGTAGTGGCCGTTACCAAAATACTTCCCCGTAGCGGTGGCCTGCAGCAGGCCATTGATTATGTCCTCAATGGGGATAAAACGGATGACTGTATCTTAACGGCTCACTTCAACTGTGATCCAGGGCGTGAATACCGCCAGATGATGCAGACCAAGCGGGAAACACACCGGACAGACGGGCGTCAATGTTACCACATTATTCAATCATTCCGCCCCGGTGAGATCACACCGGAACTGGCGTTGGAGATAGCCAAAGAATTTGCGCAGGAACACTTGGACGGCTTTGAGGTTGTGATTGGGACCCATGTAGACCGGCATCATATCCATTCGCATATTGTATTTAATTCGGTGAATGCAGATACCGGCGAAAAGTATCACAGCACGCAGCAAAGCTACTACCAGCAGATCCGTGCCATTTCAGACCGGCTCTGCCGGGAGCATGGATTGTCCGTCATCGTGCAGGGCGCGCCTGCCAGGTCGGTCAGCTACATTGAGTGGCTGCGCCAGTCCAGGGGGCAGCCCACCTTCCGCTCCCTACTGGAGGCAGATCTGCGGGATGCCATCCGGGACGCCAACGACCTCGGCCACTTCTTCCTGCTCATGGAGCATAAGGGGTATGAGATCCATCATGGCGGCAGGCTCGGCTTCCGCCTGCGGGGGCAGGAGCGATTTCAGTACCCTGGCAGACGAGATCCGCTGTTCACAGAGGACGGAATCCGTGCTGCCATCCAGGGCAACCTGGAACAGATCGAAGCGGGGCTGCGGCCTGTCTTGCCTGCGCGGCCGGCGTATCAGCCGTACCGGAAGCATCCCAGATACAGCGGTTTTCTTGCCCTCTATGTCCATTATCTCTATCTGCTGGACAAGATCGAAAAGCGGCAGTATCCGCCCCGCATGACGCCGCATCTGCGGCAGGCGGTCATGCGCTTTGAACGGTATCAGGCACAGTTCGCGTTCCTGCGGGAAAATGACATCACAACGCCTGCTGACATGGCGGCATTCGAACATCGCACAGAGGAAACGCTGGGCAGATTGACAAAGCAGCGGACCCTCCTCAATGTGCGGAAGAAGAAACGCCAGCCGCTCTACGCGGCGCTGGCAGATGCGGAGGCGCTGGAACCCAGCAGAGCGTTATACGAGGAAGGGCTCACCGGCATGGAGCAGGAGTTTGAGCAGTACATGAAAGCCGTGAAGCTGCTGGAGGACAGCGGCGTTCCGCGGGAAGTGCTGAAGAAAGAAAAGGCAGAAGTGTATGAACAGCTCTCAGAGGTGAATCGGAAGATCCGGGCAGAGCGGGAAAAGCTGAAGCTCTGCCGGGAGATCTGCCAGCAGACGCCTGTAATGGAGCAGGATATCCAGAAAACAGAAGAACACCAGAAGGAGGTGCGGGAGCATGAACATCGGAGGCGGTGAAGCGGCGGACCAGCTGGTACGCATGATGCTCTCCGGCAGCGAGGTCGCTGTCCGGCTGAGCGGCTCCACCATTAAAAATGTACTGGCGCTCACCATGGCGCTGGCGAAAAACCACAAGACCATTTCCGGTAAAGTCAATCTGGTCAAGATGCTGAAGGAGACCCGCGATGTGCGGCGATTTTCCATGTCACCGGAACAGTATCAGCAATTCAGGCAGCGGGCAGGCAAGCAGAAGATCCTGTTCTCTGCCATCCGTGATTCGGATAACAAGGGAAAAATCGTGGATGTGATCATGCCGGTAACAGAGATCGACCGCGCCAATATGATCTTTGAGCGCATCCGATATACCGGGCAGCCGGAGCAGGCGCGGCAGGATGCCCCCTCTAAGGAGCAGGAAGCCCGTGTGGGACAGGAGGCGCCGCAGCGCGAACAGCAACGCCCCCGGCAGGGGGAAACGCCTGTGACACCGTCTGTGGGCAAGCGGCAGGAGGTGGCGCCAAAAAAAGGATTTCGGTCGGGAACAGACTTGCCAGATACCAAAGGCAGATCGACCTCATCCAGCGGCAGGGAAACGGCTGCCGGGACGATGACGAGTGAGCGGCCTTCGGTTCTGGAACGGCTGAAAGACTATCAGGCGCAGCTGGATACCCGGCAGAAGTCTGCCCCGGCCAGAGAAAAGATCCATCAAAAAGCACGACCGGACAGAACAAAGTAAGAAAGCCGTTTCGTCAGCAAGGCCGGCAGAGCATTCCACTCTGCCGGCCTCGTATTTTTTATGCAGGAGGTGATGCGGCTGAAAAAGACATCCCAAACAACGGATCTGGTACTTGCGCTGTTCCTCTATATCCCTGTGGTATGGGCGGCGCTGCTGATCGCCCAGTCCCTTGGCGGCGGTCTGCCAGAGCTGCTATCAAACTTAACTGCCGCGCTGGAACAGCCCTTCCAGATCCAATGGACAGACAAGAGTCTGTTGTCCATTCTCGTCGGCACCGGCGCGTATCTCATGGGGCTGTGTCTCTATGCTTCCGGACAGGGCAGGACACGGGACGGAGAGGAACACGGCTCCGCCGCATGGGGCTCTCCCCGGCAGCTCAACGCGCAGTTCCGGCAGAAGCAGAACAAGATCCTCACCCGCCATGTGCGGCTGGGGCTGGATACCCACAAGCACCGGCGCTCACTGAATGTGCTGGTCATTGGCGGCAGCGGCGCGGCCAAAACCCGCGGCTATGTCAAGCCCAACATTCTGGAAGCAAACAGCAACTATGTGATCACGGACCCGAAGATGGAGGTGCTGACCGCCACCGGAGGGTATCTGAAACGGCAGGGATACGACATCCGAGTGCTGAATCTGGTGGATCTGTCACAGTCGGACGGCTATAACCCGTTCCGCTATCTGCGGGATGAAAAGGACGCGCTAAAGCTGGTCAACACGCTGATCCAGGCAACGACGCCCAAGGGCAGTCACGAGTCCGATCCGTTCTGGTCGAAGTCCGAGACAGCACTGCTGCAGGCCATCATCCTCATGCTGTTCCAGGAAGCGCCGGAATATGAGCAGAATTTTTCAATGGTGCTGCGTGTGCTGGAATATGCCGAAGTGAAGGAGGACGATGACGAGTATGTCTCCCCTCTGGATCTGCTGTTCCGGGCAATGGAGTATGAAAACCCGGAAAGCGTTGCCCTGCGGCAATATAAGGTTTTCAAGCAGGCTGCGGGCAAGACAGCGAAAAGCATTTTGGTGTCTGCCGCTGTGCGGCTGGCACCCTTCAATCTGCCGCAGATCAAAGATGTCACCGACCATGATGACATGGATCTCTACACGCTGGGAGAGCGAAAGTGCGCTCTGTACGCCGTCATCCCGGATAATGATACGACATTTACTTTTTTAGTGAGTCTTCTGTACTCCCAGATCTTCCAGACCCTTTACTACTGCGCAGACCAGATCCATCACGGAGCCTTGCCCTGCCACGTGCATTTCATCTTGGATGAAGCGCCATCGGTCAATCTGCCGGGGCTGCCGCGGGAGCTTGCGACCATGCGCTCACGCAACATCTCCTGCAGCACCATCATCCAGAACATGGCGCAGATCAAGGAGCTGTATAAGGACTCGTGGGAAACCATCCCCGGCAACTCGGACACGCTGCTCTATCTGGGCGGTAACGAGGCAAGCACCCACAAGTACATTTCCGAGGCGTTGGGCAAGTCCACCATCGACACCAAGACCCACGGGCAGACCAAAGGGCGGTCCGGGTCTTACTCCACCAACTTCCAGATCAGTGGGCGGGAACTGCTGACGCCGGACGAGGTGCGGATGCTGGATAACCGGTATTGTATTCTGTTCATCCGCGGCACACGGCCGGTGATGGACGAAAAGTATGAGCTCATGGAGCATCCCGCCATCCGCTATACGATGGATGGCGGCGGACCGCCCTACATCCACCACGGGACGGCGGAGCCTCCCATTCCGGGAGAGCCGCTGTTCCAAATTGATTTTGACAATGAAAAGGAGAATGCTGCAGCATGAAACATGATTTGAACAACAAAAATTTCGAGAGAAAGGCAAAGCGGATCTATTCCGTCTTTGCCTGCGTTGCCCTGCTTCTGGTCGCCACCGCGGTGCCCGCGCTGGCCGCAGACGATCCGCTGACGGTGGTCAACAACCTGTCCGATTTTATTTTCTCGCTGATCCGCGCCATTGGTCTCATCCTGCTGGGCTTCGGCATCCTGCAGGTGGGCCTGTCCCTCAAGAGCCACGATCCCTCCCAGCGCGCCAACGGTATGCTGACGGTGGCAGGCGGTATCGTCATCACCTTTACCAAGGAGATCCTCTCCCTCATCACCGGCTGAAAAACGCGGCAGGGTGAACGGCATGATACCGTTCACCCTGTTCTTCCCGTAGGAGGTGATTTTGAATGGGAAGCGGAAACTGGATCGTAGACAATTTGAACTCTGCGCTGGAAATGTGGAACGGAAGGCTGGCAGAGATCTGGCAGCTTATCAGCACCTCGCCGGAGTCCTTTAAGGGCGGCGGTGTCTGGAATGTCATCGTGAACATCAACGATGGATTAAAAGCTGTGGGGTATGCGCTGTTGGTGCTGTTTTTCGTGATGGGCGTGGTCAAGACCTGCGGCAGCTTTACCGAGATGAAGAAGCCGGAAGTGGCCTTCAAATGCTTCATCCGCTTTGTGCTGGCGCAGGCGGCGGTATCGTGGGGCATGGAGCTGATGACCGGCGCGTTTCGTGTTGCCCAGGGCATGGTGACAACCATCATGGATTCCTCCGGGCTGACGGCGATGTCTGCCACCACATTACCGGATGAACTGGTGAGTGTCATCGAGGATGTGGGCTTTATTGACTCCATCCCCCTTTGGGCGGTGACGCTGCTGGGCTCGCTCTTTATCTGGGTACTCTCCCTTGTCATGATACTGACGGTATATAGCCGCTTTTTTAAGCTCTATATCGCAACGGCCATCGCACCTGTGCCGCTGGCCAGCTTTGCGGGCCAACCCTCCAGCAGTATCGGCATAGCCTTTTTGAAAAGCTATGCCGCCATCTGTCTGGAGGGCTGTGTCATCGTATTGGCTTGTGTGATCTTTTCGGCGTTCGCGTCCAGTCCGCCCGCCATTGCGGACGATACGCTGGCCGCAGCCACCGTTGTGTGGAACTATGTGGGCGAACTCATTTTCAATATGCTGGTGCTGGTGGGAGCCATCAAGATGAGTGACCGGATCATCCGGGAACTGATGGGCCTTGGCTGATTCAGCGCCACAGCCCCTCCGTGCTGACGGTGTCCTCGCCGTTCTCCCGTGCTTTGCGAACACGGTAGGAGAAATACTCCATAGCGGCAGCGTCATCTCGTGCCTGCATAACAAGATCGCAGACAAAGCGGATCAGCGAAAGCAGCCAGGACAATGCCACCAGCCCTACAAGAGCGAACAGGATGCGGTCTGCCAGCACGGTATGGGCGCGATACCAGCCGTGAAACACGGTCAGCATCGACAGGGTATATAGCAGCGGGAGTGTCAATCGGGTCAGAGCTGCCAGACGAAACAGAATTGCCAGGACGCCAAGTCCTGCGCCAATTACTAAAAACATCATGTGACATGCCCTCCTTATCAAGTTTGTGGCATGGTAGCATAGCCGGACAGGAAAAGCAAGCATCTGTTCGGGAAAAGTCAGAAGAAATGGAGGCGGTACACATTGGAGGTACGCATCAACAAGGAAGTGCGCAACTATCAGGAAAGTCTGTTTTTTGGACTGTCACTGCGGCAGTTTTTATTTGCCCTGTTGGCGGTGGCCGTGGCGGTAAGTGTTTATTTTGGGCTGCGCCCCGTGCTGGGGAATGGCGAGATCGGCTGGGTCTGCATTCTGGCCGCGTTCCCATTTGCTCTGGGCGGTTTTTTCCAGTACAACGGCATGACTCTGGAACGCTTTCTGCTCGCGTATATCCGCTCGGAATTCCTGTTTCCCCGCAGACTCGTGTTCAAATCGGACAACATATACGCCAAAGCTCTGGAAAATTCAACGATAAAGGAGGCTCTCAAACTTGATTAAAACTCTGCAAAATACACTGAAGCAGGACAAAGAAAGATTTACGGTTCCGAAATCTGTACAGGACATCATCCCCATCCGCCGCATCTGGCCGGATGGGGTCTTTCAATTTGGCAGCAAGTATTCTAAAACACTGCGTTTTAGCGACATCAATTATGCCATCGCCTCGAAAGAGGATAAGACAGCCATGTTTCTCAGCTATTCCGAGCTGCTGAACGCGCTGGACACCGGCTCCACCACGAAGATCACCATCAACAATAAGCGCCTGGACCGGCGCAATTTTGAGCAGGAGATCCTCATCCCGCCCAAGGGAGATGATCTGGACGGCGGACGTAAGGAATACAACGCCATGCTGCTGGATAAGGTGACGGACTCATCCAACAGTGTGGTGCAGGAGCGCTACATCACCCTGTCCGTCCACAAGAAAAATGTGGAGGAGGCCCGCGCATTTTTTGACCGCACGGTCCATGACGCCTCTTCCCGTCTGAACCACATGGACTCCCACTGCGAGGAGATGGATGCGGCAGACCGTCTCCACATCCTGCATGATTTTTACCGCGTGGGAGAGGAAAGAGAGTTCCGCTTTGACCTCCGGGAGAACATGAAGAACGGGCGCTCCTTCAAGGACGCCATCTGCCCGGACAGCATGGAATTCAAAAAGGACCATTTTATCATGGGCGGCAAATATGGCCGGGTGCTGTTTCTGAAAGAGTATGCCAGCTACATCAAAGACTCCATGATCAATGAGCTCACCAGCCTGAACCGCAGTCTCATGCTGTCCATCGACATCATTCCTGTCCCTACCGACGAGGCGGTGCGGGAGATGCAGAACCGCTTGCTGGGTGTGGAGACCAATGTGACCAACTGGCAGCGCCGGCAGAACGCCAACAATAACTTTTCTGCCGTTGTACCTTACGATTTGGAGCAGCAGCGCAAGGAGACCCGTGAGATGCTGGACGATCTCACTACCCGTGATCAGCGGATGATGTTTGCCGTGGTGACGCTGGTGCATCTGGCAGACAGCAAGGAAGAGCTGGACAGTGATACGGAAACGCTCCAGTCCATTGCCCGCAAGCACCTCTGTCAGCTTACGACACTGAACTGGCAGCAGGCGGACGGGCTGGTGACGGCGCTGCCGCTGGGTCTGCGCCGCATCGATGCCCTGCGCACGCTCACCACCGAGGCGCTGGCTGTTCTCATGCCCTTCAAGGCCCAGGAGATCTGGGATCGTGGCGGTGTGTACTACGGGCAGAACGCCATCAGCAAAAATCTCATCGTGGCGGACCGCAGGCAGCTTCTCAACGGCAACGCATTCATTCTGGGTGTCTCTGGCTCCGGCAAATCCTTCAGCGCCAAGAAGGAGATGGTGTCTCTGGCGCTGTCCACGCAGGACGATATCATCGTCATCGATCCGGAGTCGGAGTACCGCCCCCTCATCGAAGGACTGGGCGGTCAGGTCATCAATATCTCCGCCACATCTCCCAACCATATCAACGCCATGGATATGGAGCAGGGCTATGGGGACGGAGAGAACCCCGTGGTGCTGAAATCCGAATTTCTGCTCTCCCTCTGTGAACAGCTCATCGGGGCAGGCAAGCTGTCTGCCAAGGAAAAATCCGTCATCGACCGCTGCACCGCACAGGTGTACCGGGACTATATCCGCAGCGGCTATCACGGCGCGGTCCCCACCTTGCAGGACTTCCACGCGGAGCTGCTCCGCCAGCCGGAAAAGGAAGCACAGGATGTGGCGCTGGCCATTGAGCTGTTTACAGACGGCAGTCTCAACACCTTTGCCAAGCCCACCAATGTGGACACCAATGCCCGCATCCTCTGTTACGATATCCGGGATCTGGGCAAGCAGCTCCTGCCGGTGGGGATGCTGGTGGTGCTGGACAGCATCTTCAACCGCATCATCCGCAACCGTGGGCTGAAGCGCAACACCTGGATCTATATTGATGAGATCTATCTGCTGTTCCAGCATGAGTACAGCGCCAACTTCCTGTTCACCCTGTGGAAACGAATGCGAAAATACCAGGCTTGCGGCACGGGGATCAGCCAGAATATCGAGGACCTGCTGCAGTCCCACACAGCCCGCACCATGCTGGCGAACTCTGAATTTCTCATCATGCTGAATCAGGCGGCCACGGATCGGGAGGAACTGGCACGCCTGCTGAACATCTCGGATAATCAGCTCTCCTACATCACCAATGTGGACTCTGGGCGTGGGCTCATCAAATGCGGCAGCGCCATCGTGCCTTTCGTGGACAGCTTTCCCCGCCACACCAGGCTGTATCAGATGATGACGACCCGCCCCTCCGACCTTATTGCGTGATGTGCTATGAAAAAAATCAAAGAAAAACCCATGCTCTCTGAACGCATCAAGGAAAAGGCGGTATCGACACCCAGAGAACTGCTGCGCAAAGGCTTAGACGACGGCTCTGAGCGGCTGCGGACGCAGCTGCGGGATACGGCCCAGCACGGGCAGGCAGACGAGTACGGCGGCGACACCATTGAGGATACCGCCGCCCGCAGCCTGCGTCGGGCAGAAAAGAAACTCACCCGGCAGCGGAAGAAGAGACCGCAGGAGCAGCCGCCGGAGGGCGGCGCTCCTGCTGCCGATGCCCCAGTGCAGAAGTATTTTGCTATCAAGGCAAAAGATACTTATATCGGCGCACAGACAGAGACACAGGTCACAGTGGCAGTGGAACCGCAGCGGCAGGGGCAGAGAGTATTCATGGAGGAACGCGGGCGCAAAGCTGCCCGATGGCAGGCAGAGCAAAAGCGAGCCGTATCGCGCCGCCGAATCAAGACGGCGCAAGCCTTACATTCAGACAGGGACGGTAGCGCCATGCCGGACAGAATGCGTTCGGAGCAGATACCGCACATCAAAGAACGGGCTGAAACCAGCTTGCCCAAACCAGCGAGGAAAAAGCACTTGCCGATGGAGCGTGACATCGTCTCTGTTTCGCCGCGTTCTAAGAAGATAGCTGATACAGCGAAAACTTTGGAGTCCGCACAGAAGCAGGCGGTCATGCTGCAAAGCAGCGCCCGCACCGCACGGGAAGCAGCGGTGCAGACAGCGCGGTATCAGCAAGCCGTGAAAGCGGCGCAGGCCACCGCGCAGAAAGCATCCCAGGCGGCAGGACGGGCGCTGCGGGCCATCCTGTCCGCCGCCAGAAGCCTTGCGGCGGCGATGATGGCGGGCGGCAGCACGGTTCTCTCGATGGTGTTAGTCATCTGCCTGATCGGGTTCCTGATCGCGTCACCGTTTGGAATTTTCTTTTCCGGCGAGGACAGCGGCACCGGATATACGATGCCGGAGGCTGTGACCATGCTGAACGCGGAGTTCACAGACCGCATCGAGCAGATCAAGGCGGAGAATCCGCATGATGAATTGGATATGGACAACGCCGGCAGCGCCGCCATGATCTCTAACTGGCGGGATGTGCTGGCTGTTTATGCTGTGCGGACAACGACAGATTCATCGTCGCCGGACGAGGTGGCGACGCTGACGGAAGAAAAGCTGGATATTCTGCGGCAGATTTTCTGGGATATGAACGCCATCTCTTATTGGGTGGAAACCATCTCAGGCGACAAGGATGAAAGCGATACCGTCATCCTGCACATCACTGTCACAGTCAAGGATCATCTGCAAATGGCGGACGAGTATCGGTTCAACGCCGAGCAGCACAAGCTGTTGGAGGAACTGATGCAGCCGGAGTATCAGGAACTGTTCGCGGCGCTCACCGGTAGCTACCAGGACATTGAGCTGAGTCCCGACGAGGTAGCGAAGATCATGGAAAACCTCCCCGCCGATCTCAGCGAGGCACGCAGAGAAGTTGTGCTGACAGCATATCAGCTCTTGGGCAGAGTCCATTATTTTTGGGGAGGAAAATCTTTGGTAATCGGCTGGGACTCCCGCTGGGGAATGCCGATGGAGGTCACAGCCGAGGGCAGCTCCACCACCGGCACTGTGCGGCCCTTCGGACTGGATTGTTCGGGAATGGTGGATTGGGTGTTCTACAACCAGAGCGGCGGACAATATGTCATTGGGCATGGCGGTGGGGCTACGGCACAGCACAGCTACTGTACCCCCATTGACTGGAGCGATGCCCAGCCGGGCGACCTTGTGTTTTACCCGGAGGATTCCCATGTCGGCATTGTCTGCGGATTTGACGGCAGCGGCAATGTGCTTATCATCCACTGCGCCAGCAGCGAGAATAATGTGGTGGTGACGGGGAAAAGCGCCTTCACCTCGATTGGCAGGCCCGAGTATTTTGCGGATTGAGAAATGTGCGCATGGAGATGTGTTCATAGTTGATTGCTATCGTGCTCCATGATATACAGCGAAAGGCAGGGAGCCTCAATAGAGGCTCCCTGCCGCTTGGGTTCTTACTTGCCCTGATAGGCTCTGAAAAGGAACGTAACGATTTGTGCGCGGGTGCAGCTATTGTCCGGCCCGAACAGGCCATCACCAATGCCGTTTGTGACTCCGTTCTCCACCGCCCATGCCACAGCGTTTGCATAGTAGCTATCGGTAAGAACATCGCTGAACTCTGCCTTGCTATCGACCAGCTTACCAATGGCACGGAACAGGAAAGTCACGCTCTGGGCACGGGTGCAAGTGGCGTCAGGACTGAATTTGCCATCGCCCGTGCCGGTGGTGATACCATTCTCTACTGCCCATGCAACTGCCTTTGCATAATAGGCATCCATGGACACATCGGCGAAGCTGCTCATGGTCTTGGGTTCGGGGGAACCGGCAGCACGCCACAGGAAGGTGACGATCTGTGCGCGGGTGCAAGGCTGGTTCGGCCCAAAGAGGCCGTTGCCAATACCGCCGGTGATGCCCTTTTCCTGTGCCCACTTCACAGCCTCATAGTAATAGGCGCTGGTGGACACATCGCTGAACGGGCTTGTCTCAACTTCCTTGACAAAAGCAGCGTTGATCTCAACCTTGCCCGCAGGCATAGTGAACGTGTACTTGCCGTTGCCCTTGTCAGTCAGCTTCAGTTCCTTACCATTCTTGTCGGTAACGGTGAGGTCATCCAGTTTGAAACCATCGTCCGGCTTGACGGTGATTGTCACGGTATCACCACGCTCGGCGTAGCGGCGGTTTGCTGTCACTGTGCCGTTCCGGATGTCCTTGCCCACCTCGATGGCGTAAGTCGGGTCGCTATCGTCGCCGCCGGAGCTTTTCCGATAAGTCATTGCAATGGTCTGCGTATGAGTTGCTGTATCAGCCGTAATCGTAATATTGGAATTGAAAACCTCGCAATTATCTGCATTGACTTCGACAGTATAAGTACCCGCTTCCAAATCAACAGGGTTTGCTACTTCCTGACCATTCACTTTAATGACTACATTCGCCAATTCAGCAGGTGTTACGACAAAAGAAACTGTATACTTAGGTGCAGGCAAAAGGGGCGTTCCATTAGAATTAAATCGATAATTGCCGCCAGCAGCAGTGATTTCATTAAAGAAATCTTGCTTTGAAATTCGTTTCGTTGTTTGATCAAATATTGAGATACTCAAAGTGAGTGGCTTCATTATCTAGTTTTAACC
>OGKZ01000993.1_pt1 | contig 22443 bp, 14 predicted proteins | sample 1572571 | NCBI WGS metagenome assembly OGKZ01 (sample SAMEA2581906, study PRJEB24529) | metagenome | biome: Human gut stool | place: China | collected 2011 | reverse complement strand
CCACTGACAGTTCGCAAAGCGACTGCGTTCATGAGCAAGTAGCGAAAGCGGATTGTGAATGTCAGCTTTACATCAGGCTGCATAAAAATATAATCCGGTCTAAAAATAATATGGAGAGTGTAGATAATGCAGGGGATAATGGAATCGGTTTTAAATGAAGTAAGAAAGGTAGTGACAGGCAAGGATGATATCATTTTAAAGGTCATGCTTGCCATAACTGCAAGAGGGCATATTCTTATTGACGATATACCGGGAGTCGGAAAAACCACTATGGCGATGGGCTTTGCGCGTGCGATGGGCTGTAAATGCAACAGAATCCAGTTCACTCCTGATGTCATGCCATCAGATATTATGGGATTTTCGGCATATAATCCTAAGACTCAGGAATTTGAATACAGAGCCGGTGCAGCGATGTGCAATCTTCTTCTGGCAGATGAGATTAACAGAACCTCGAGTAAAACACAGTCAGCCCTCCTTGAAGTTATGGAGGAAAAGAAGGTGTCAGTCGATGGACAGACAAGGATGCTGCCACAGCCGTTTACCGTGATTGCCACGCAGAATCCTGTGGGTTCCATTGGCACAATGCAGCTTCCTGAATCACAGCTTGACCGTTTTATGATAAAGCTGTCCATGGGATATCCTGACAGGGAACAGGAAGTAAATATACTCAAAGCGAGAGCGGCAGGAAATCCGCTTGATAAGATTGAACAGGCAGCGGATGAGTACAGAATTCTGGCATTGCAGTCGCAGGCGGAGAATGTATATATACATGATGCAATCTATGACTATATTGTAAGACTTGTACAGGCTACAAGGCAGCATGAGCTTATCGAGCTTGGTGTAAGCCCAAGAGGTGCGCTTGCGGTTGCTGCGATGGCTAAGGCACATGCTGTGTATGAGGACAGGGATTATTGTATTCCGGCGGATGTGAAGGCTGTATTTTGCGATGTTGTATGCCATAGGCTTGTCCTAGGTTCAAGAGCATTAAGGGAAATGCTCACAGAAAATGATATTGCAATGCAGATATTAGGCAGTACAGCGGCACCGAGGCTTAAAAAGGGGAAGGCCTGACAGGGTGATGGGGGATTATAGATGATATTCAGAAGAATTTTGTATTTTATTATGCTCTATGCTATATTTGCGTACAGTGTTCTATATCGGACATATGACAGCTTTATTATGCTTGTATTTTTCGTGTCCGTAACACTGCTTTCACTTATCATGCTTATACTTAGCAGAATTTTCATGAAATACAGTTTTGAACAGAAGACGTTATATGTGCCAAGAACACAGGAGTACACTGTAAGATATAATATCAAGAACAGCATGCCTTTTCCCATCACAGGGGTAAGCATACTCTTTGACGGCTTAAAAAAACCTCAGTCTTTTACGGTAGGAGCTGCAAACACAGCAATAGTGACCAAAAAGGATAAGCAGGAGCATTGCGGCTGCTATTATACAGCAATACAGACAATGTGCCTGTATGATTTTTTTCATATATTCAGTCTGAAAATAAAGAATCCCGGCGTGGTGAAGATAATCTCTTTGCCACGCTTGTTTGGCGTTAATACAAAGGAATATGCCAAAAGCATGCTTTATGCAAAGGATGAGATTGATAAGGCAGAGTCAAACGGCAGTGATGTGAACGGAGTAAGAGAGTATAGAGATGGTGACAGCCTGAAAAATATACATCATAAGCTGAGCAGCAGAGCATCAAAGCTTATAGTGAAGGAGTATGAAGCAGATGATGCGGATGATGATGGATTTTTGTTCTATGGGAATTGCACTGACTATGACAGCGGACAGCTAAAGGTCATGGATATCATGTATGAATTTATGTATAATGTTATGTATTTAAGGCTTGAAAAAAAAGGAAAGATAACAGGGTATATTTCAGACTGCGGGGCAGTCACGGCTATGAACATAACATCTAAGGACATGCTTGATGAGTATTTTAAGCGTGTGTATGAACAAAGCAGCTGTGATTCAGGAAATCATTGCAATATTCCATCAGGAACATTTATATTCGCTGCTGCTTTTTCGCAGGCTCTGTATGATATATGTGCATGTGCCAAAGATAAAGGCTTTGTCTTATATCTTCCTGATAGTGAGCGCATACAGTGTAAAAATTCTGACGCTGAGGTTATATATATTGCAGCCGGAGGTGAGGAAGCTTGAAAAAGAGAATCTTTAACAGCATAGGTTCCGTATTCATACTCATGTGTGTGGCAGTGCTCGGCACAATGGTGACTTCGTGGAATTTCCTGCACATTTATGCGTCCTCGCAGCCTGCGTTGTGGGCAGCGGCAGTGTGTGCTTTTTCGGGAGCGGTTATATGTGTCGGTACGAAGCTTATAGGGCGGGCCGGAATTTTTGTTAAGATTGTTCTATTCTGCCTGATAGCAGCATTCTCAATAATAAAATTCGATATTGTCATAGGAGGTTTTGGGTATATATTTAATTTCTTTATTGAGGCTGTCAATGATTATTACAATAGTGGGATTTATTACATTTTACTCACTGACGGTATGCTGTCAGAGGGAAGCCAGAGCCTGTTTATAATGCTTGCATGTACTTTGACCGGATGGTGGTATATGTCAGCACTGTTAAACAGAAAAGGGACTTTCTTTGCGGCTTTGGCAGCATTTTTTAGCTATCTGCTTCCTGCATCACTTGAAAATACACCGTCAGTGTATATCCTTTTTGGAATGCTTGTTTTTGTTGTATGCGTTATCATACACGGAATACTTCCAAGTGAAAAGAATGAGCTTCGCGCCAGAATGTCGGGTATTCTTGCAATGCTATGGGTGATACTTCCGTCAATGCTCATAGTTTTTGCGGCTGTCAGGCTTGTACCGGAGAAAGATCTTAAGATGCCGGAGTTTTACGATAAGATAGCCGGCAGGATTATCTTTTCGGTCAGGGATTTACAGGATATATTTGAGCTTTATAACGGAAAAAATTCTACCCAGACAAATGATGGCGGAATAGGAAGAGTTGATTCGGTCGAATATGACGATGTTCCGATTATGTCCGTTACAGCACCGAAAAACGGCGGAACAATATATCTTAAGACGTTTCAGGCTGCCAACTACACAAAAAGGCGCTGGAGAGCGCTTGATGAATCAGTTTACAAGCGGTATAGCGGCTTGTTTGACGAGCTTGAGAGTACAGGGAATACACCTTTGCTTATGGAATATCGCGCTATATCCGAGCTTACCGGAATGGGAGCAGTCGGAATCGGAAGCGCAGCATTCGATATAGATATTACGCAGTATGAGTCTGATGGCAGAAGTTATATCCCTGTGTCAGCTATACTGATAGATGGAGAGTCCATTGACAATTTTTCATATGGGGACAAAAATATAGTGCTTGATGAAGATACAGCAGGTAATGTCAATGTGTCACACAGCTACAGCCTTTATGAGTGGCGTGACATGTCAAGGCTTGATAAGCTCGCTGTTGATGGCGAAGTGTTAGCATATGATGATGACAATTCGTATAGAGATTTCGTATATGATAACTATATGGATAAGGACACTTCCTGTGATGACAGAATACAAAAAGAGCTTTTAGGAGAAATAATGGATGGAGACTATGATACCTTAGATGCACAGGGGCGTGCACGCTTCATCATGGATACTATAGCTTTTTTTGCTGACGAATATGAGTATACGCTCTCTCCGGGTGTCACACCTGCGGCAAAGGATTATGTGGAATATTTTCTTTTTGAACAGAAAAAGGGCTTGTGTACACATTTTGCGTCTGCGGCAGTCATGATTTTCAGAAGTGTGGGAATACCGGCAAGATATGTTGAAGGCTTTGTGATACCGCAGAGTCTGTACACAGGATATCCGGTATTGGAAAAAGAAGCGGTAGTCAGACAGAACGGTGGATTAAGAAAGGAAATGTGGGAATATTATGCTATTGAACTTACTGACAGGTATGCACATGCATGGGCAGAGGTATATATAGATGGTATAGGATGGGTTACGGTTGACCCTACTCCCGGTTATGCGGAAGCTTATTTAAAAAGCCAGGAATGGAAAGATAATGTTTCAGATGACACTTCAGGTGCTGATGACAGCCTGACAACTACGGAGCAAACACAGCCTGAGGAGACAGAGCCGGAAGGTGAAGAAGACAGTGAAAATAGTAATTCCGGCGAGGATATGACTTCTTCGGATGGGAACGGAAGTATTGAAAAGGAGAGCAGCCTGCCGGCTGTTACAGAACCATCTGCCGGAGATGGTCCTGTAGGTGGAAACGATATATCTGATACTGTTTCGGGGCAGATTGACGGAGCTAAGACGGCTGTAGATGCACTTGTTTTTTTCATGCCTGTTCTTAAGGTGCTGCTTTTTATTCTTGAGATTATAGCTGTACCTGTTGTGATTGTATTATTTTTTGTAAAGAGGCAAAAATATATGGAACAGAGCAGGACAAAGTTATATAATAGTGCTTGTGGTCTTGACACGGATGAGAGGATAAGACGGATAATGGCTTATTTTGAGAAGCTGTTAAAGCAATCCGAGATTAATGTTGACAGCAGCATGGATTTTATGCAGCTGATAAACGGTATGCCTGTTGAGGGGATAGAGTCATCGTCTGTTGCCGGTATTGTAGAAATGGCACTGTTTTCTGGAAATCTTCCAGGAGAGGACGATACAATGCTTGTGATGGCGTATGTTATGGCTGTGAGAATGAAAATATATAACACAAAAAATATTTTCGGAAAGTTCTATTTTAAATATATACTTGCATTATAACCGAGTAAATGATATAAGAATGAAGGTAACAGGTGAGCCACTGCCATATATGAACAGAATTGGCGGTGCAGCATTGTAAGAACCTGATTCATCAGATATTTTACGAGTGTATGGTGGAGTACGAATAGTTATGAAAGAAGAGTATAAGCTCAGAATGGAGATAAAGATGATACGACAGATTAGAAAAATATGCTCCTATGCAGCAGTGTTTGCCTTGATATTGGCTGTCGGTGTGTGCACCGGAACAGTAAGCGTGGCAGCAAAGGATGCAGATGGAAATACGGTAATTGTTATAGATCCAGGGCATGGAGGAGACGATCCGGGAAAGCCGGGTGTGAACGGAGTTTTAGAAAAGGATGCCAACTATGCCATTGCACTTGCAATGATGGACGAGTTGAAGCAGTATGCGGGTGTCAAAGTGTATTTTACAAGACCGGAGACGCAAAAAAACACACTCACAGGAAGAGCTATGGTGGCTGCCGCACTCAATGCTGATTTTCTCATAAGCATTCACAATAACAGTGCCTCTGATGACAGCATAAGCGCTAACGGAGCGATGGTGCTCACTTCGGTACTTCCTCTGTACAGTACGATAACTGCCGATATGGGAAATTATATTCTTGGCAATCTTGAGCAGCTTGGTATAAAGAATAATGGTATACAGACCAGAAATTCAACGGAATTTGCAGGTGAAGATTATCACACGATAATGGCTGAGGGAATGAGAGCAGGTGTGCCGACAATAATTGTCGAGCATTGCTTTTTAAGCAGCACTACGGATGTGCTTTTTGTATCGAATGAGGACGGAAGTGTCAACTATGAAAAGACGGATATGATCGGAAAAGCCGATGCCGATGCGGTTGTCACATATTTTAATCTACAGCCTAATGTAATGCAGGCTGAACAGACTGCGGAGTTAGAACTTGATAAAGGTTATTCCGTAAAGCTTGAGACATCCGGTGCGGCGAGCTGGTCGAGTGACAACGAAAGCTGCGTCACAGTCGATGCGGATGGCAATATAAAAGCAGTCGGAAGCGGTTCGGCAGTGGTAAGCTACAGCCTTGCGGACGGCACAAGCGGAAGTGTCAATGTGAAGGTAAAGATTCCGGAACAGTTGATTATCGCAGGCTTTATAGACCCTACATTTTACAAGGGCGAGCACAAATTCGAGGATATAAATCTTGATGATGTGGTAGCAGATATAGTATACAGCGATGGCTCGGTTGTACAGGTAATTCCTGACAGTGTAGGTGAGGTTGATTATAATTTGTCGGGTATTCAGGATATACCGATAAGCTATGGTGCATTAAAGGGTACGGTAAGAGTTGTAAACCAGACAGATGATTATGTCCCTGAGGTGACATCTAAGGAAGTCCAGCCGGAGAAAGAGCCGACACAGCCGGAGACTACAACGCAGGCTGTCGAAGAGTCAGAGACAGAGCAGACAACGCCGGAGAATACAACGGCTTCTGCGGAGGATGAAGGTTCTTTTGATATTATGATGGTTGTGAAGATGGCAGCAGGAATAGTCATAGTCATAGTACTTGCAACGATTGTATTTATACTTGAGAACAGAATGAGCAAAAAAGGAAGAGGAAGAAGAAATACGAGGAGGCACAGATATTAAAATGAAAAAAAGAGGATTAGTAAAAACAATTTCAAAGCTGATGACATTTGTTACAGCGGCCGGACTTGTGTTAGGCACTTCTTTGGCGATGCCGAAGTTTACCGAAGATGTGTATGCAAGGGATGGGAGCGGGGATGTCGTTGTTGTTATTGATCCTGGACATGGCGGATATGATGGCGGCACACACTCAGCAACCACAGGCGATAACGAGAGCACATGGAACTGGAATATAGCAAAGTATATGAAGGCAGAGTTAGAGACATATGCAGGAGTGAAGGTGTATGTGACAAGAGCTAACAATGAATGGAATACTAATACCGGAAGATCACATATGGGAAAGTCTGTCGGTGCTGATGCAATTATAAGCATTCACAATAATTCATCGAGCAATACTGGCACAAGCGGTTTTGTTGCATACGGCTCAGTTGTTGCAGGATATGTCGAGCCGACTAAGAATCTATGTCTTAATATGGCGCGTTATGCACAGGCGGCAGGTCTTAATCTTTTTAGCGGCGGCTATCTTACAAGAACAGGTTCAGATCCGAATGAGGATTTCTACACTGTAATAGATGAAGGAATCAAGTCCGGCATTCCTACAATTATTGCTGAGCACAGCTTTATGACAAATGCAGGTGACTCATACTTTATGCATGAGACAGAAAATCAGAGAAAAGTAGGAGTCGGCGATGCAACGGCTGTTGCGGAGTATTTCGGACTCTCAAAAAGAACAATAAGTGACGGACAGAGTGTTGAGCTTGACAGAAGCTACAGTGCATATTTCATTCCGGCAAACCAGAGAGATGGCGGCATCAGCTTTACAAGCTCTGACGAAAATGTGGCACATGTAAGAAGTGACGGACTTATAACAGCAGTTAATGCAGGAACAGCTACAGTTACATATACATATGCAGATGGAACCAGTGGCAGCTGTACATTTACAACCAGGCCGGTGACACAGGTGGGAGTCTCCGCAGGTATCAATCCGACAGTGTACAGAACATCGGAAGAGCTCGCTGCACTTGATAAGAGCAAGGTTATCATAAAAGCTATATACAGTGACGGAACGAGCAGGCAGCAGTCATCGGGCTATACAATCGGTGATATAGATCCTAATGTATCAGGAAGACAGTTCGTGAGCGTATCACATAATGGTTTTAGTGCATCGCTTCTTGTACGATTAGATCCTGTTGCAGCTATAGGAACCTATTCGGAGTATTTATATCAGGTTGTCGGTGATTATTCGGATATATTTACATTCCCTGAGCTTGTAGCTATAGAAGGAGTGTCAGGCTCTCCATATACAAGCAATGGCTTTGAAAATAACAATACCGTATCACAGGAAACAACCACAGCAGCAGAGACTACAACTGCCGCAGAGGAGACTACATCCGTAACAGAGACAACAACAGCACAGGAAACTTCACAGGAGACAACTGCTGCTAAGACATCGGCAGAGGAGACTACGACTGTGGAGACAACGGCTGATAATACCACAACTGCACAGGATACAACAGCTGATACTTCAGGGACAGAGAGCGGACAGTCAGCTAAGAGCGATGAGACAACGCTGTCACAGGCTGAAAGTAATGGAAAAACAGATAGCGAAACGCCAGACAATGCTGACGTATCGGCTACGCAGAAAAATGATAAGGAGAATAAAAAAATGGATTGGGTAATTGCAGTTTTACTTGTTCTTATAGCATTGATGATAGCTCTTATTGTATTTGCTATTCTTTCTATCAGAAAAAATAACAGATATAATAGAAAGCTTGAGAAGAGAGAAGGAAGAAAGAGCACAAGTGAGGATGAGCCTAAGAGAAGAAAGCGCTAGTATAAGCAGTTCTTTTAGTTATCGGAAAAGTTGCTCTACAGTGATTTTTTAGGCGCGAACGTATTGACTAAACGTGCATATAATGGTATCATACCAATATATTTATGGTAGAGGTTGCACCGGTTATCAGTATTCCGTCGGACATGACAGACATGAGTGAGGACGGTTGAAAGGAAGCGGTGCCGAAGCGGGCAGAATGGTCTGTAAGCTGTCCGGCTGGGCGCATAGTTAAGAGCTGTGCGACTGTCATCATACTTGATTTGATGGAGAGCTACTTGAAGTTTTATTTGTATCGGAATATACATAGTCCGTTACATGGAATGGAACCTTAAGGACTGGCTTTTCGTCAGTCCTTTTATTTTCTTAGGCGGTGACGAACGTCATTGAGATTCATGCAAGAGCACTGCACCATGAATCCGACAAAAAAGTGCAGTGCAGAAAAGAGGAGAAAGATGTCATTATTTACAGGTTCGGGAGTTGCAATCATTACACCTATGAATGAGGATAAGTCAGTTAACTTTAAGAAGCTTGGAACGATTATTGACGATCAGATTAAGAATCATACAGATGCCATAATTATATGTGGTACAACAGGTGAGGCTTCGACACTCACTCATGAGGAGCATCTTGACTGCATACGTTTTTGCAGTGAGAGAGTCAACAAGAGAATACCTGTCATAGCAGGAACGGGTTCTAACTGCACAGAGACAGCAGTATATCTCTCAACGGAGGCACAGAAGGCAGGCGTTGATGGGCTCTTAGTTGTCACACCGTACTACAACAAGGCGACACAGAACGGACTGTATGAGCATTATAAGGAGATTGCGGCAAGCGTTGACCTTCCGATAATAATGTACAATGTTCCAAGCAGAACAGGCTGTAATATTTTAGCTCCTACTGCTGCTAAGATTTTCAAAGAGATTGACAATGTAGTAGGAATCAAGGAAGCTACAGGAAATATTTCACAGGTTGCTAAGCTTATGTCACTTACTGACGGAGAGATTGAACTCTATTCTGGAAATGATGACCAGATAGTTCCTATCCTCTCACTCGGAGGCAGAGGAGTTATCTCTGTTCTTGCAAATGTAGCACCACAGAAGACACATGACATCGTGGCATCCTACATGGCGGGCGATGTTGCAAAGAGTGCGAAGCTTCAGCTTGAAGCCATCGAACTTATAGATGCACTTTTCTGTGAAGTTAATCCGATTCCGGTTAAGACTGCTATGAACCTTTTAGGCTGGGAGGTAGGTCCTCTCAGACGTCCATTATCACCTATGGAGCCGGCAAATGTTGAGAGACTTAAGACCGCGATGAAAGGCTATGGAATATTATAATCGTTAATGATACGGAGGAAAATATTATGGTTAAGGCTATTATGCATGGCTGTAACGGTAAGATGGGTCAGGTAATTTCTAACCTTGCTGCGGCTGATTCGGATATAGAGATTGTTGCTGGAATTGACCCACATGATGATGGACACAATGCTTATCCTGTGTACCGCTCGATTTTTGAGTGCGACATGGAAGCGGATGTAATCATTGATTTTGCGGCAGCCTGTGCAGTCAACAATCTTCTTGACTATTCGGTTAAGAAAAAGATACCGGTAGTTTTATGTACAACAGGTCTTTCACCTGAACAGATTGACAAGGTTGAGGATGCGTCTAAGGAGGTTGCAATACTCAAGTCTGCGAATATGTCTCTTGGAATCAATACATTGTTCAAGGTGCTTGCTGATGTTTCACCTCTTTTGTCAGCAGCCGGCTTTGATATTGAGATAGTAGAGAAGCATCACAGATTGAAGGTAGATGCTCCTAGCGGAACAGCTCTTGCACTTGCAGATTCAATAAATAGTGCGAATGACAACAAATTCACATACAAGTTTGACCGCAGCCAGGTAAGAGAGAAGAGAACCGACAATGAGATAGGTATAAGTGCGGTGCGTGGTGGAACTATAGTCGGTGAGCATGAAGTTATATTTGCGGGCGAGGATGAAGTTATCGAGCTTAAGCATACAGCTTATTCAAAAGCTGTATTTGCAAAGGGAGCGATTGAAGCTGCAAAATATCTTGCGGGAAAACCGGCAGGAAGATATACAATGAAGGAAGTTATAGGCTGATAATTCAATAGAATACCCGGATGAACGAATATACGTTTATCCGGGTTTTTTTGTTTTTTAGCAAAATTTTCATCTTTAATATATTTTTTTCAGAACATACTAAGCATATCAGAAGCGCTAAGCTCCTGTTATTAATAGATTTGCAATTTGCCAGCGATGGCGGAGTGCATTTATCAATTATGCTTAAAAGGCGGAATGGAGAAAATTATGAAAAAGCTGAAATTACTTCTGGTATGCACTGTTATATCGGTAATCGGCGTTTTCGGACTTACCGGCTGTTTCGGCAATGGGAGTAACCAACAGGGAACTGGTAATGGAAACACCAACCAGACAACCACCGGAAACAATAACAATGCAGCAACAGGAAATACCGGCAATGGAACAACGCAGAACGGAAATACCAATGGCGGCAACAAAACTAATGGCATGAATAACAAAACAACACAGAATGGAAATACTAACGGCAATGGAAATGCCAATGGTAATACAACAGATGAGAGAGAGACTAATACCGATGGAGACGGCAATATAATTGACGGTGTAGGCGATATTATCAATGACGGTCTTGATGAGATTGAGACTGTAATAGATGATATCGATGGAAATAATACTAATGGTGACAATTCAAGAATGAGATAACATGTTTACATGCTGTCGGGGAGGGGAAGAAGAAAGATTCTTCCCCTTTTTGCCCATTTAGTATAGAATATGGATGAAAAAGTTTTTAATAATATTGTGTGGGTGGCATATTTTTGTATAATGTTTTATAATATTCATTGACAAAAATAATTATTAAACATATGATTTTACAGATATTACAAGGTTTAAAGATATGTTAGCGAAGGATAGGAGAAACTTATGAAAGACGGATTTATCAGAGTATGTGCGGCAACTCCTGATATCAGAGTGGCTGACTGCCAATATAACGAGAAGAATATTATGAAGCTTATGGATGAGGCATATGCAAAGCAGATTTCGGTGCTTGTGTTTCCGGAGCTGTGCATAACAGGATATACATGCGGAGACTTATTTTTGCAGGATGTGCTTTTAAGTGCAGCACAGGACAGTCTTAAGCATATCGTGGATCACAGCACAGGTATGAAGATGCTTGTGTTTGTGGGGATGCCTTTTATGCATCAGGGCAAGCTCTACAATGTGGCAGCAGCAGTATGCGATGGAAGACTGTTAGGACTTGTGCCTAAGAAAAATATTCCGAACTATTCAGAATTTTACGAGCTCAGACATTTTACACCGGGTGAGGATGAATGTGTTGATACTTCGCTTGGTGTCAAGATGGGAAGTAAGATGCTGTTTAGTTGTGAGAATGTAAAAAATCTTATCGTAGCGGCTGAGATATGTGAGGATGTGTGGGTTGCATGTCCGCCGAGCACACAGCATGCACAGGCAGGAGCAACACTCATTGTCAACTGTTCAGCAAGCGATGAGACAACAGGAAAGGATATATACAGGAGAGCTCTTATTTCAGGGCAGTCGGCAAGACTTGTGTGTGGTTATATATATGCAAATGCAGGTGAAGGAGAGTCAACACAGGATCTTGTATTCGGCGGTCAGAATCTTGTATGTGAGAACGGAAATGTACTTGCACAGACAAAGCGTTTTAAAAATGGCGTTGCGGTGGCTGACCTTGATTTACAAAGACTTGTCAATGAGCGCAGAAGAATGAACACTTATTATGTTCATCAAGAGACAGGTTATGAGGTTGTAAGCTTCAGGCTTAAGGAGTATGACCTTGAGCTTGACAGATATTATGAAAGGACACCTTTTGTGCCGTCATCTAAGAATGACAGGGATGCACGCTGCGAAGAGATATTGTCAATTCAGGCTATGGGTTTAAAAAAGCGTCTGGCACATACAGGGTGTAAAAATGCTGTAATCGGAATTTCCGGAGGACTCGATTCGACACTCGCACTTCTTGTGACGGCGCGTGCCTTTGACAGCCTTGATATTCCGAGAGAGAATATAACCGCAGTCACAATGCCATGCTTTGGAACAACAGACAGAACCTATAATAACGCGGTTGAACTCACAAAGAGACTTGGCGCAGCACTTTATGAAGTCGATATAAAGGAAGCTGTCAGGATACATTTCAGGGATATAGGTCAGGATGAGAATGTGCATGACGTGACTTATGAGAATGGACAGGCAAGAGAGAGAACACAGATACTTATGGATATCGCCAACAAATCAGGTGGAATGGTAATCGGAACAGGAGATATGTCTGAGCTTGCACTTGGCTGGGCAACCTACAATGGAGACCATATGTCAATGTATGGTGTGAACTGTTCGGTGCCGAAGACACTTGTGAGACATCTTGTAAAGTATTATGCGGATACATGCGGGGATGCTTCGCTTAGCGAGATATTAGAGGATGTACTTGACACTCCGGTAAGCCCTGAGCTTCTGCCGCCATCGGAGGGGCAGATTTCACAGAAAACGGAAGACTTGGTCGGGCCGTATGAGCTTCATGATTTCTTCCTGTATTATATTTTGAGATTCGGATATATGCCGCACAAGGTATACCGCCTTGCATGTCATGCGTTTGCAGGTGAATATGACAGCGCAGTAATTTACAAGTGGCTTGATACATTTTACAGAAGATTTTTTGCACAGCAGTTCAAGCGTTCATGCCTGCCTGACGGCCCGAAGGTCGGATCTGTGGCAGTATCGCCAAGAGGTGACCTTCGTATGCCGAGTGATGCAGTGAGAACCTTGTGGATTGAGGATCTTGAAAGAATTAACAAAAACTAGCAGTTTTTAAATGTATATATGTATCGTAAAATATACTATAATTTGTGTAGTACAGTAAAATATTACTTTCTTGCTTTATCAAGTGCTGTATCGATGGCATTTATGAGGACAAGGGAGGTGTATTTAGCATCGGCGGAATAGGTTATTTCGTCGGTGCTTCCTTTTTGTTTTACCTGCTCTTCGAGAGCTTTAAGTGAAGAGGAGATAAGAGGATACATGGTCTGTATTGTCTCTTCCGTATTTACAAGGCGGATGGATTTCACATTGTCGGAATCGACTGTCACCTCAAGATCCATTGTATTGCCTGAAAGCATTATCGATGCGGTGTAGATTCCGGGATTGAAGGTGCCAAGTGTCTGTTCATCGGTTTTATTTCCGATACCGGATGTTACATGTATTATAAAAAGTACCAGCAGAATAACAGCTAACACAGCGAGTACACCGGCAATAACCAGCTCCTTTAGTTTAAATACTACAATTTTGGTGGAAGAACTCATTACAGGCTCCTTACACTGCTATTTTGTATATATTATGAAAGCATGATAAAAATATTCCGATTATAATTGCATTTGTGATTTTTACACGGTACTATATGGATAGTATTGTTTTTAAGAGTGGCAGTGTAGGTGGTTATTTTTTTTACAGGAAGAATAGTTATGCAGCTATGAACTGTCTTATTGGGAGGATAAATATGGATATTAGGTTTTTTACAGGAAGCAGCGGATGTGGAAAATCAAAGATATTATATGATACATTGATTGATATATCACAGTCGGAGCCTGACAGGAGAATTTTTCTTGTGGTACCTGAGCAGTTTACAATGCAGGCGCAGAGAAATATTGTTGAGAACAGCCCCGGACATGGCACATTTAATATAGATATTGTGAGTTTTAACAGACTTGCCTACAGAGTGTTTGAGGAGCTTGGGATAGAGCTTCCGACAGCGATTGACGATACAGGAAAGAATCTCATACTGCGAAAGATTATAGATGAAAACAGAAAAGATTTTAAAATAATAAGAGCAAAGGACAGTCAGGGCTTTGTAAGCGAGATAAAATCTGTTATTTCAGAGCTTTTACAGTATTCTGTAACTCCTGACATGTTAAGAGCGGCATGTGAGAAGCTTAACAGCGGAGGCATCAACAATAACGAAAGACTAAGGAGAAAGCTTTGGGATATCACATTGATATATGAGGCGTTTCGTGAATACATTTCGGATAAATATATCACTACCGAGGAGGTGACGGGAATACTCTGCCGTTATGTGGACAGGTCGGAGCTATTAAAGGATGCTGTGTTTGCATTTGACGGTTTTACAGGCTTTACGCCTGTGCAGTATCAGCTTATAGAGCTGTTATTTGAGAAAGCGCAGAGCATGTATTTTACTGCCACATTGCCAAAGGACGGCGACAGATGGCTTTTTGACATGAGCTATGACATGCTAAGAAGAGTCGGAGAATGTGCTGATAAGCATTATGTTAAGTTAAAGCGCGAGAATATAGGCGGTGAAATTCCTTACAGATTCATCCGTTCACCTCAGCTTGCACATCTTGAAAAAAATCTGTTCAGGGACACAGCACAGTATGACGGGCAGGCTGACAACATAGTGATATATTCCGCACTTGGCAAAAAGGCTGAGGTTGAGTATGTGGCTTCAAGAATAAAAAAGCTTGCTAAGGAAGGTGTAAGATACAGACAGATAGGTGTGATAGCAGGCAGCATGGAGGATTACAGGGAGATAATTTCGACTGTGTTTGAGGAGAATGGCATTCCTGTATTTATGGATAACAAGAGGTCAATACTTGCCAATCCTGCCGTTGAGTATATAAGAGCTGCACTCGCCATAATAGAGAAGGATTACTCATATGAAGCCGTGTTCAGACTTTTAAAGGGATATATGTGCCGGTTTGACAAAGATAAAATTGACGTGTTTGAGAATTATGTTTTAGCACTTGGCATAAGAGGTCATAAAAGATACAGCGAGCCTTTCAGGCGGCGTTTCCCATCAAAACGCGAGCTTGATATGGATATTGTAAATGACATGAGAGTCAGGCTGTATGAGCTTATGGAGCCATTGTATAATGTATTCCACGATAAGGAAAGCAGCGTTGCGGATTATATAGATGCGCTCAATGCGTTCCTTGATGAGAGCCGGGTATTTGAACAGCTTGAAAATCTGACGAAACAGATGGAGACTGAGCATAAAGCAGCCGCTGCAAAGGAATATTCACAAAGCTATGAGAAGCTTATGGAGCTGTTTAGCCAGACGAGGAAGCTCTTAGGCGATGAGAAGCTTGGAATAAGGGAGTTTTCGGATATACTTGACGCAGGATTTAACGAGATAAAGATAGGTATCGTACCTCCTACTTTTGACATGGTTATGGTTGGAGATATTGAGAGAACGAGACTTGACCATGTGTCCGCCCTGTTTTTTGTGGGAGTCAATGAAGGCATGGTTCCGCAGGTTAATACCAATCGTGGACTTTTTTCCGAAGCGGAGAGGGAACTGCTTGAAGGTGTACAGCTAGAGCTTTCGCCTACATCAAGACAGAAGGCCTTCCGGCAGAGTTTTTATCTGTATCTTCTTCTTACCAAGCCTTCGGACAGACTTATATTTACTATAAACCGCGAAGGAAAGCCCTCTAAGCTGATATCGGATATCAGACGCATGTTTCCTTGCGGGCGGTATGAGTCGGACGACAGCATGGAGCCTACGGAGCTTATATATAACAGCATAGAAGGCTTCAGATATATTTTTTCCAGATTCAATGAGACAAGCACGTTAAGTGATATAGAAAAGGCAATGCTTGTGGTTCTTAAAAGTGATACGGAATACGCAAAAAAATATAACGAATTAGCGTCCATAGCCTTAAGAAGTGTTGACGAACAGAGGATAACCGAGAATGCGGCAAGGCTTTTGTATGGTGAGAGGCTTATGGGAAGTGTGTCAAGGATGGAGACGTTTGCGGCGTGTGCTTTTGCACATTTTGCAAAATATGGCCTTGAGCTTGAGGAAAGAAAGCTATATGAGATTGGTGCAGCAGACCTTGGTACACTTTTTCACGAAGCACTCAAAATATATTCGATGAGGCTTGCCGATGAGAAGCTTGATTTTGCCAGTGTCGGTGACAGGAGAAAGGAATACATTCGTGAAGCTGTTGAGTATGCAATGACGGATTACAATAATTCTGTATTTTATGACAGCAAGAGAAACGAATATATGAGAGAGAAGATATATTCGATGCTTGAGCGCACTGCATGGGCGCTTGGAAAACAGACACAGGCAGGAAGCTTTGTACCGGAAAAATTTGAGAAGAGCTTTATATTTGAGCAGAATGGAATGAAGATTGTCGGAAAAATTGACAGAATAGACATTGCAAGAGCTGATGACAGAAGCTATGTAAAGATAATAGATTACAAATCGGGTAAGAGGACACTTGACCTTGGAAGGATTTATGATGGACTGTCGCTGCAGCTTATGGTGTATCTGTACAGCCTTATGAAGGATAATGAGCCGGGTGCGGCAATGTACTACAATATTGATAACCCTATTGTGGATTACAAGGAGGGGGTATCAGCGGAGGATGGAATATTGTCATCGCTTCAGCCGCAGGGAATCGTAAACAGTGACAGCACAGTGCTTAAGCTGCTCGACAATGTGACTACATCAGGAAAATCATGCTATATACCTGTATCCTACAACAAGGATGGCTCGCTGTCTAAGACATCGCAGGCGGCAAGTGGTGACAGGCTTAAGCTGCTTGGAGAATATGCTTCGATGAAACTTGTGGAGCTTGGAGAGCGTATCAGCGAAGGGGAAGTGGCACCTAATCCGTATCCAGACAGCTGTGATTATTGTCCATACAGGCTTGTGTGCGGCTTTGACGCAGCGAGGGATGGCTACAGATATCCTACAAAGCTTAACAATGATGACAGCTGTTATATAAAATTTAGTGAGGGAATGAATAAAGATGGCAAAAAGCTGGACTGATGAACAGATAAGTGTTATTGAGCAGAAAAACTCGAATCTTCTTGTGGCGGCGGCAGCCGGCTCTGGAAAGACAGCGGTAATGGTTGAGAGAATAATAAGGAGAGTTCTCGATGAGAAAAATCCTCTTGATATTGACAGAATAGTTGTTGTTACATTTACTAAGGCGGCAGCAACGCAGATGAGAGAGAGAATTGCTGCCGCACTCTCAAGTGTGCTCATATCACAGAAGGATGAAAGACGAATAAGAAACATAAGAAAACAGCTTGCGCTGCTTGACAATGCTGTTATATGTACCATAGACAGCTTTTGTAACTATATTTTAAGAAATTACTTTAACACTATTGACCTTGACCCGTCATACAGAATCGGCGATGAAGGCGAGTTAAAGTTACTTATGTCGGATGTGGCGGATGAAGTCATAGAGGAAGCATATTCAGACGGTGAAAAGGCATTTCTTGAATTTGTTGATGGACAGCTTCCGGCAAAGAGTGATAATAAGCTTTCGGAGTGGATAATTTCACTGTACACTTTTTCACAGAGCCATCCGTATCCGGGAGAATGGCTTAGGGAATGCAAGAAATGGTACAATATAACCACTGCCGAGGAATTTGAAAAATCGGCTGTTGTGGAATTTATCAAGGCACATATAAAGAATCTGTTGAGGGCGGCGATAGATGAGTACAAGGACATGATAGAGCAGCTTGAGTCGGAGGGAGGCATTGAAAAATACATTCCGGCTTTTAATAGTGATTTGGCTTGTTTTATGGATGCATACGATGCCGGCAGCTATAGTGAGCTGAGAAAAAAGCTTGTATTTAAGTTTGAGAGGCTTGCCAATGCACCAAAGGATGCTTATGAGGAGTTAAAGAACAATGCTAAGGCATTAAGGGACAGACAGAAGAAGATTATCGGAAAGCTGTCGGAGGAGCTTCTTTTCTGGTCTGTGGAGGATAATCTGGATATGATTAAAAGCATGGCACCATCGGCAAATGCTTTTATTGATCTTGTAATAAGTTTTGAAGAGCGCTATTCATGTAAAAAGAGTGAGAATAATATTTTAAGCTTCTCTGATGTTGAGCATCTGGCATTGCAGGTGCTCCGCTCACCGGAGGGGCTGACTCATGCAGCTAAAGAGCTAAGCTCACTGTATGAAGAAATATATATTGATGAGTACCAGGACAGCAATATGGTTCAGGAGCTTATCCTGACATCAGTTTCCAGAGGGAATAACATATTCATGGTAGGAGACATCAAACAGAGTATATACAGCTTCAGACAGGCTGACCCGGGTATATTTCTGGAAAAATACAATTCCTACAGTGAGGATAAAGAATCGGACAATGTGCTTATATGTCTTCACAAGAACTTTAGAAGCAGGGCGAATGTCCTGTATGCAGTCAATGATATCTTTAAGGATATCATGCATGCACAGCTTGGAGGAGTTGAGTATGATATTGATGCACAGCTTGTTCCGGGAAAAGTGTTTAAGGAGCCTGATGCACAGGATATACAAAATGCAGGCGAGCAGGATACAGATGTGGAGCTTCTTTTGTGCCGGATTCCGAAGTCGGGTGAGGATGAGCAGGATGAGAAGGGCAAAAGAGAGTATGAAGCGGAAACGATAGCGGAGAGAATAAAGCTTCTTACAGACAGGCAGCCACAGCCGATATGGGATGAGAGCCTAAATGGAGGAAGTGGCGGCTATAGGAGCGCATCCTATAGAGATATAGTTATTCTTTTAAGAAGTGCAAATGTAGCCGGACCGGAGTACGCCAGAGTATTAAATGATGTGGGAATTCCAGCTGTGTGCAGTACTGCATATGGGTACTTCAGCACGCCTGAGATAGTTGAAATTCTGAATATTCTGAGAGTGATAGACAATCCCAGACAGGATATTGCTCTTGCAGGAGCAATGCGCTCATATTTTTGCTATCTGACTGCGCAGGAGCTTGCGATACTTAAGAATTCATCGGAGAAGACGGATTTATACACGGCAGTTATAAAATACTGTGACGGTAAGGACAATGAAAATTACGACAAAGAGCTGGCAGACAAGATAGACAGATTCCTAAGTTTTCTTGACGAGTACAGAAAAAAAGCGTCATATACGCCGATTCATGAGCTTATAAAGGAGCTTATATATAACACTCAGTATATTGTGTATGCAGCATCTAAGAAGAATGGAAAGCGGCGTATGGCAAACCTTGATATGCTTGTATATAAGGCTGCCGAGTATGAGAAGACAAGCTTTCACGGATTGTTTAATTTCCTAAGATATATAGACAAGATACAAAAATATGAGATTGATATGGGTGAGGCGGACACAATGTCAGAGAATGATGACGTTGTGAGGATTATGAGCATCCATAAGAGCAAAGGTCTTGAATTTCCTATTGTTTTTGTTGCTGATATGGAGAAAAAATATAATCTTAGGGAGACTGCCGAGAAGGTCAATTTTCATGTTGGATTCGGCATGGGACTTGATATGGTCGATACGACACTGAGAGTGAGAAAAAAATCATTCCATAAAAGGGCGATGGCGGAGAGCATCAAGGTCAATTCTATCGGGGAGGAGTTAAGAGTACTATATGTATCGCTGACAAGAGCTGTTGAAAAGCTTATTCTTGTCGGAGGAGCATCGAACACGGATGGATTAATAGAAGAATGGAGACGAAGAGCGGAATCGTCAGGTGGTGACTACAGCTATGTATATAATTCGACGAATTATCTTGACCTTGTTGCACCTGTGTTCTTTAAGAAGATAACGGCATCGCAGTTAAGCTTCCGGCTGATAACATATTCGCAGAATGAAAATTCAGAAAATGTGAATGGCAGGCTTAATAATTTTCCGGAAAAATCTTTAGAAGAACATCAAAAAGATAGTATCGCAGATGATATATATATGTTTCATAACGAGGAGTTTTTTGAGAACAATGGCATTCAGGCTGATGACAAGCTTGCTGATATATTCAGGGAAAGATTTAATTTCGTTTATCCTCATGAGCTCTCCGTGCACCTTCCGAATAAATTCTCGGTTTCGGAATTAAAGCATCAGAAAATTGACGAGTCGGAAGATGAAGCTGTGCATATAGTACAGATTAAAAAGGATAAGCCGGTGATGACGGGAGGTCAGGATAGCGAGGACAGAAAAAAAAATATGGGAGCTGAGAGAGGAAATGCTTACCATAAGGTGTTCGAGCTGTTTGATTATAATGTAGAAAATGATGAAAAGTCAATACGTGAATTTATCCACGGACTTGTGTTATCCGGAAGAATGGATGAGGAATATGAAAGACTGGTAAATCCAAGAAAATATATTGAATTTTTGAATACGCAGTTAGGACAGAGAATGAAGAAGGCTGCGCTGTCTGGAAAAATGTACAGGGAAAGACAGTTTATCACAGGATTTCCGGCACAGAAAATTAAGCCGGAATATGCAGGCTGTGATGATATAATTATGGTGCAGGGTATTATAGACTGCTGTTTTGAGGAGAATGGCGAGTATGTGATTGTCGATTACAAGACAGACCATGTTGAGAACGAGAATGCAGAGGACATTTTAAGAAAGAGGTATACAGAGCAATTAAAGCTGTATTCGGATGCCTTACGGCAGATAAGCAATGTAAAAGTCAAAGAGTGTACGATATATTCTGTTTCGGTCAGCCGTGAAATAAAACTGTAACCTTCATTTATGGATTTTTAGATAAATATTTGATATGCTTTTCTTTTCGGTAAATATGGGTGAACGCTTATTAAATACGAAAAGGAGAAAAGTATCATGTATATGGTGGGCTCGGTTATAAAAAATGAGCGTGAGAAACATAAGATATCACAGGAGGAGCTATGCTTTGGAATATGTGCAGTCAGCACGCTTTCAAGAATTGAGCATAATGAACAGACTCCTTCCATGGAAAAGGCTATGGCACTTCTTAACAGGTTAGGTCTTGAAGGCAGCAGCTATCTGTCGTTCGTGTCCGAGGACGAGCATGAATTTTACAGAATAAGCCGTGACGCGGAAGAGCTTGTAGTGCAAAGAAGGTATATTCAGGCATATGATTATGTCATGGAACATGAAAAGTGCATGAACAAGAATAAGTTCCGCAGGCAGTTTCTGTGTGGAATAAGAGCAATAAAAGCCTGCTTTGAGGACAAGCAGTATGAAACAGCAATCATGATGACCGAGGAAGCAATCAGGTATACCTGTCCGCATTTTGATAAAACTAAGAAAATTAGATACTTTTTGACTGATATGGAAGTGAATATCATCAATGTGATGGCTGTTTCATATTGGTGGAGCAAAAAGAACATCATAGCACTCAATCTTCTCATAAATCTTGTCGATGCACTTAGTGAACAGTATTCCACAATAGGTGTGGACAGCTTCAGATACCCGATGATATTGTGTAATCTGGCAAAATGGCTCAATGAACAGCATCGCTTTGAGGAAGCCTGCGAATACATAGAAATCGGACGCAGGGCATGTATAAAAAGCGGTAAAATGCGTATGCTGCCTTTCTTTTGCTGCTGCAGGGCAACGACTCTTCAAAGTATGAACTGTTGTGAAGATGAGATATTAAGAGAGTACATCAGTGCCTATATCATGTTTAAGAACATGGGACTTGATGAAGATGCTACGAGACTTCGTTCCTATCTGCTTGAATTGTATAACAGGGATCTTGAAGATATATGTGTGCCTAAAATCAGCAGTCCCACATGATTTCAAGAAAATTAAAAAAGATAAAAGAATTAAAAATCATGTAACCTCCTTAATTTGATCTGAGTACTGATACACTGGCAGGCTGTATCAGAGATATGTTCAGAAAATCGGAAGCCGGCTTGCTGTCAGCTTCCATGTACTATAGTAAACTAATATTTTTTTTATAAACATAGCATATCACGGTAATTTTTATTTCCGTAATATGCTATGTTATTTATAGAGAAAAAGCGGTATAATTTATTTCTTCTCTTTTAAGCGCTTTAGCACTGCTTCGTTGACACTGAAAATAAGTTAAAACTAAAAATATAGTCACTATAATTTTTCGGATTATAATTTGTCTTAATATAGTCAGAGGCAAGCGCCACATTATAATAGTATTCCTTTACACCCCGGTTGTATGCCGCATGAAACGCATCAATTTTTTCTTTATCAGGAATGAGCACCGGACGCCAACATGCAGGCATTTTAATAATTGGTGACGGTCAATATCAAGCATTCATTATATCGTATATCAGATGGGATATATAGAAAATAGAGAGTTTTTGCGAATGTATCAGGAGATTTTTGAATAATCATTATAGAAAAATGGTGGGTGTTGTGATATGGACAATGGTATTGAA
>OGKZ01000978.1_pt1 | contig 22758 bp, 16 predicted proteins | sample 1572571 | NCBI WGS metagenome assembly OGKZ01 (sample SAMEA2581906, study PRJEB24529) | metagenome | biome: Human gut stool | place: China | collected 2011 | reverse complement strand
ATAAGATATATAACTGGTGCACACAGCGAAATATAGAAACAGTTTAAATTTGCTGATTTTATATAAGAAAATTCAAGAAAATTTAAATTGATGTTTGTAAAGATATTTGATTACTAATCTGCCGCGGGTGATACATCTATGATGACGGAGCGGATAGTATACAGATATACATTGAATTATTAATCATAAAAGAGGTGCAAAATACATTTTGACTATCATATCATAATAATTATGAAGGAAAATAATTATGAACAACAACGATTTTTATATATCAGAAATTCCAGATGATATATTTGAAAAAATGCAGGGAAAGTCGTATAAGGAAAATTGTACTGTACCAAGGGAAGAACTCAGGTATATTCATATATTACATATTGGTTTTGATGGTAAGATGCATGAAGGTGAATTGATAGTGAATAAGCGTATAGCAGATGCAGTGCTTGATATATTTGCTGAGTTATATAAGGCAGAGTACAGAATAGAAAAGGTACGTCTTATAGATGAGTACAATGCAGAGGATGAATTATCAATGAGAGATAACAATTCATCGGCGTTTAACTTCCGTTACATATCGTATACAACAAAGCTGTCAAAGCATGCGCTTGGAATGGCAGTTGATATTAATACGCTTTATAATCCTTATATCAAAGAGGTTGATGGAAGGCTTAGCATAGAGCCGGCTAATGCAGCAGAGTATGTTGACAGAAGTAAAGATTTTCCTCATAAGATTGACCATGATGATATATGTTATAAGCTTTTTATTAAGCATGGTTTTGAGTGGGGCGGCGACTGGACTGCTTCTAAGGATTACCAGCATTTTGAGATGCCGGTTTCGGAGTAAGAATATAAGCATAGAAATAATATGTTAAACTGGTTATGTTGTTACGATGATAACATATATTTTTATAAAAATGTTTTTATAAAAAGTAAGTCTGGTGTAAGTTAATATGTATATTATCATATGATGCAGGTGTCAAGAATATATAATTTTATGAATAAGACATATTATGTAGGTTTATGAAATTCAGAAATTGTGTGAGTTTAATAATAATAATCGTAATATTATTATCTATATCCGTCAGACAGTTTATATCAAGGCAACAAGTTTAACAATAATAATCCAAACATTATTATCCGGTGGTGTTTATGAAGTTCAGTGATTGCGTGAATTACGAAATAATGTAAGCGGGTAATCATGATACATCATAGAATAGTAAAATTGATATCTGCATCATCTGATATTATAAATGGGCAGGTATGGAAAATTAATATAAATAAATCAAGTTATCTGTGCCAGACACATTTATAGAAATAGCAAAAGATATATTTATGTAAAACGTAAAGCTACGGAATATTTAAAAGTGACTGACACATTTACACATATAAAAACAGTACGGAGAATAAATATGTATCATATAATTCTTGTTGAAGATGACGAGCAGATAAGAAAAAGCCTTACGGAGCTGCTCACATATAAGGGATATACAGTAACAGCGGTGGAAGGTGTGCAGAAGTTTTATGAGAGTATTAAGAAAACTACATTTGATGCATATCTTTTAGATGTTATTCTTCCTGATGGAAGTGGTTATGATATATGTGAAAATATGAGAGATAAGACGGAAGCTCCAATCATATTCATAACATCCAGTGATGATGAGGCTTCTATAGTTAAAGGACTTGATATAGGCGGCGATGATTATATAACAAAGCCTTTTCATAATGCGGAGCTTCTGTCGCGTATAAGCTCTAATCTAAGACGAAGTGCAAGATTTCAGGAAAATTTATATAGTGTCGGTGATATTAAAGTGCTTTTTGATAAGTATAAGGTACTGAAGAATGGCGTAGAGATAGGAATAACACCGACAGAGTTTAATATAATAAAAATACTTATACAGAATAAAGGCTGTGTTGTTAAACGAGAGGTCATATATGACAGAATATGGGACATGCATGGCAATTATGTTGAGTATAATACACTCACAGTTGCTGTAAGCAGAATTAAAGCAAAGCTTGGAACATATGGGGAAAAGCATCAGGCTTATATAGAAACAATAAGAAATGTAGGATACAGGTGGATAGATAAAATATAGAGGTAAAGGGTGTTTATGGGTAATCAGGACGATATCGAACAGAAATTTATGGATTTTAGAAAAAAACAGACATTATTTATTGCAGCTTCATTTATAGTAAATGCAGCTGTAGTAATGCTTTTATGCCTGTATTATAATCTTAAGCAAAGAGCTCTTACAGGGGCTCTTTATTTGTATGATAAAACAGCAGCAGAGAATTATCTTGATGTGCTTTCTAAGATGAAAATCATGCATGCTGTAGGCAGATATGTTAATGAGGGAAATGCAGTTATTGAAAAAATCGGATATGGAAGTAAAGGGTATAGCTATATATTTCTTTTATCAGGGGAAATATGGATATATATAATTGCATTACTTATATTATCAGTTATATTCATATGTGGCATGGTAAGCATCAGAAGCATGACCGGTCACAGTGTTATAGCTGATGCTTTAGCAGTTAAAGAAAGGAATGTAATATTAGAAAACAGGCTTAAACAGGAAAACGAATATAACAAAAAACAGCAAAGAAAAATGCAGTCTTTTATAGAAAATATAGCACATCAGATAAAGACTCCGCTTGCAGCGATAACCTTAAATCTTGAATTTATGCAGGAATTGCACATGGATGAGCGTATGGGAAGACTTGTTGATGAAAGTGCGGGAAGTGCCTTCAGAATACGGGACTTTATAAGAACACTTCTTAACATAAGCAGATTTGAAAACAGGAAGGTAATAATAGCGGCTGATGAAGTAATCATAGGTTCAATTATAACAGATAGCATAAATAATTGTATGAATTGTATGATACATGAAAATCAGAATGATATTTTTATAGTACAATATGATGATAAATGCGAAAGTGCAGTTATATACGCAGATGAAATGTGGCTTGTTGAGGCAATAGCTAATGTTATAGTAAACAGTGCAGACTATATTAAAAATATTTCTGATGGTAAAGTGTATATAACTGCAGGCTGTGATGAAAGAAAGGTTGTTATAAGAATACAAGATAATGGGAAAGGATTAACTGTTAAAGATCAGGATGATATATTTGACAGGTTCTCTACAACAAGAAACAGTGCTTCGGATATGCATGTAGGATTAGGACTTAATCTGTCAAGACTTATAATAGAGGCACATTATGGCATAATAAAAGCAGGTAACAGTGAAGAATATGGAGGAGCAGAATTCACGATAATACTTCCAAGATATAGACTTAAGGATAAGAGATAATAAGATGTAAGAAACAAAATGTCAAAAACTTGTGAATGTAAGTCTGAGGTAAGTTAACAACAATATAATCCGCATATCAGATATGAAAGTAACTAAAGTCAGGAATAAAGTATTAAAGATATCTGGAATAATATACAGACTTTATTAAAGGAGGATATGCTATGGATATATTAAGAGCAGAAGGAATAAGTAAAACTTACCGGACATGAAGCGTTGAAGTGAAGGCACTTAAACAGTGTAGTATTAACATTCAGAAAGGCGATTTTACAGCTGTGATAGGAAAAAGCGGTTCTGGAAAGTCTACTCTTTTAAGAATATTGGGGACTATAGATAAGCCTGATTCAGGAAAAGTGTACATAGATGATACAGATATAAGCACGCTTAATAATAAATCACTTGCCAGGTTCAGACGCACAAAGATAGGCTTTATATATCAGGATTATAGTCTTGTGCCAGAATATACAGCTTATGAAAATATCATACTTCCCATTATACTTGATGGTAAGAAACCAGATAGAGATGAGGTCAGCCGTCTTATGGATATATTATCCATCGGACACTGTTTAAGAAAGCTTCCATCGCAGATGTCCGGAGGTGAGCAGCAGAGAGCTGCCATAGCAAGGGCAATGATAGCACATCCGGCAGTTATACTCGCAGATGAACCTACAGGCAACCTTGATGTGGCTAGTGCACAGACAGTTGTACAGATGTTGGCAGAAGCTTCCAATGAATACAATCAGACTATAATAATGGTTACGCATGATAAGCAGATGGCAGAATATGCAGATAAGCTGCTTACGATAGTTGATGGACATGTGAGCATGGGAGTAGATGATACGATAGCTGAAGGTAATGACAGGGGGTGAGCTTTTTATGAATGGCAGACTCATATTACTTTGTTTAAAAAGTATGCTTAGAAGATGGAAGAGAGTATTAAGAACAATAGTAACAGTTTTTATCGCATTTCTTTTTGTGGCAGGTATGCTTCTTTTTCAGGAAAATATGTATCAATATCAGACAGCAGTGGCAAAGAAACATTTTGGCGACTGGTTTATAATGAATCCATATTACAATGCAAAGAAAGATAATGTATTAGGTGAACACATTTATCTTGAAAAACCTAAGCTCGCTTATGTGGTAAATAGTATATATGATTATGATAAGGAAACAGATGAAAAGATAGGTTTCTTTACACAGGATTTTATACATGCAGGAAATATTAAGCTTGATAAGGGAGAATGGCCAAAGGAAGACACTGATGTTGCAATTGACTGGAATACACTGTTAAAGCTAAACCAGGGATATGAAATAGGGGATATAATCACCATCCATACATACATAGGACCTTCAACAGATGAGGAAAATGAAGTTACCAAAACCTACAGACTGTCGGGGATAATAGATAGTTACACAAACATATGGCAGGGAGGCGGGAATCTTCCAGGTATAATACTGACAGAAAATGAATGTGGAAACATTAAGCATAGCAATGATATTAAACAAAAAAACATTGCAATATATGGGATGAAAAATATAATACAAGAATCTGATTATGAAGCAATGTTTAACAAAATGCAGAAGGACACTGACAAAGAGATGGTGTTTAACAGTAGTGTCTATGCATATAAACCATGGGGTAATGAGCTTGTATACAATTATATATTTATTCTTGTAATGCTTGTTGGTATCGCTGCTATAACTTATCAGATGATGGCATATAATATGACAAGAAAACATACAATGGATATACATGTCAGGGAAGGAGCTACAAGAGGTCAGATAACAGGAATGTATATGTGTGAGAATTTTATTATACTGCTTTTGTCATCACTTCTTGGACTTTTTACAGCATGCCAGCTTGCAAGGCTTATATGCAGCGCTATAGGAAAAAATATGGGTGTAAGCTTCTTTTATATAGGAAGCAGTACATATATTAAAATGCTTATTACACTTATATTGTCTGTTGTAATAAGCATCATATTTAATATATATATGAATATATCACATGTGATTAATAAATCTGTTAATATTAAGATAGGCAAAAATCATAATGATAATGCAGAAAGGTATGTGTCATCCAATAATAAAAAAATTAACGGAAAAGAGATTAATAACAGGAATTTCATATATCAGACACACATAAGGTTAATGCATACAAATGGTTTTATGCCTAATATGTTTATAAGACTTTTTACACTTGTGATGACAGCTGTGATGGTGCTATGTGCCATTAATATGTACACTGCATATAAGGCATATGAAAAAAATGCAGATGCAGATGATATGGTTGCCTATAAGAAGGAAAACAATACATCAGCATATGTATATTATTATAATGAAGATATTAATGAATATAAGGAAGAGGTGCAAAAGAGAAAAGAAAGTGCATCTAAGTATGCAGCAACAGATTATAAAGAACCAACAGAGCTTGAAATATATAATAAATTCAGGATAAATATAAGTTCTTATCAGGATTATCTGGATAATGCTGATACTGAGTATATTTTTGGAATAGACAGAAAGCTTACATTAAATAACAATCTTAAATGTGCAGATACATACATTTATAAAGGAATAGATGAGAATACTTTAAAAGCTATTAAAGATATAGATGGAGTTGAAGAAGTACGCCTTGGATATTTCGAAACTGGAAGAAGCTGGTACTGGGATGGAATGGACTATAATAAGATAGGTGCAGATGATTATATATCAGATAGTGATGGAAAGCTTGATGAAAAGAATTATAAATACCTGTATGCATCAGAGTATGTAGAACCAGATAGCAGTATATATGATATTATATGTAAATATGCAGGCGATAATGCACCAGACTATGAAAAATGGGCGGCTGGCGAGCTTTCGGTAGTTTTTAAGGATACCAATATAAGAGGACAGTATGATGATACATTACAGCCTGGTATGACACTGAACTTATATGGATATGCTGATAATATGAGAAACGACCAGTTTGTATATCATCAGTGGGATGGAAGTGAAAGTGAATATTCGGATGCACTCATAAGATATTATATGGATAATGTATGGGAAAAATATGTTAACGTAAAAGATGATCCTGACACAGCAGATGTAATAGCTAATCATAAAACATGGAGCTGGAACCGTGCATACAAATATGTTAGTAATAAGCTTTCACTTGATAGACTTGAAGAGCTTAATCTTATATCAAGAACATGTCTTTCTGGCTCAAATGTTGAATCACAGACTAAGACTACACAGGAAACACGTGAAAGATATGATGAGGGAGTCATATCAGAGGAGGCTTATCGGGGATTTCTTGGAAAATATGCCAACACAGAGCTTGAAAGAAGATATCGTTATAAAACAAGATATACACCAGCAGCTGATACAAATGTGGCAGCAGTCATATACATTACTGATGAAAACAGGGATGAGATTAATACTGCATTTAAAGAATATATACCTGAATTCGGACAGTTTACCATGATTTCTACAACGGCTCTTTTGCAGGAGGCATTGGATGCTCAGAATGAAAATATTAAACAATATTTTTTACTTGATGAGCTTCCGGATGAACTTACATTAAAGCTTAAATATAATCAGGTAAATATACGCTATGGTATAGATTCAGCTTTAGTGTCAACTGGTAACATAGTATCCTCATATCTTGGACAGAGTGGTTTCTCATATAAAAGTTATTCAGAAGAAAAGGATCTGTTAAAAAAGAAAACTATTGAAACAATGATGCTATATGGAATATCCCTGTTAGCAGCTGTGTTTGTTGTTATTGCAGTATCTGTTCTTATAGTAAAAAACAGATGTGAGAAATATGAAAGCAGATTAAGAATCATAAAAAGGACAGGGGCTAAAGATACAGTACTTGTAAGAATATGTATGCTTGAGTGCATAAGAGAAGCAATATGGTGTCCATTTGTCGCTGTTATTGTAATACTGCTTGACTGGCTGACGTTAATGTTGTATGTAAGGAGAATAAGGTGAAGGCATAAAAACATCTATGCAGATAAATAAACAAATTAATAAGACAGGCTATTTATACATACAGAAATAAGTGTTATTATGTATATATTAAGCCGTGTATGTGAGCATAAAACTGCTGGCTTTTAATAGTCAGCAGTTTTATAGTTCTTACAAGAATAATGAGTGGTGTGGTTGTACTTGTCAGCATTATGCTTGTGCTGTCTTATGGAAAGTCAAGGAAAAAGGCTGGAAGAAGCCCGATATGTGGTGTATTTGGAACAATGCCTTTTCAGGTGCTTATGGTGATATCTACAATAATATCTGCCATATGAGCCCTTATACCATTAAGCTGAATATGGTCAAAATCAGATATAACAGTAAAATGGTGTGATAAAGTGGATGTTTTGTGGACATGACCACCTTAATACGCTGTCACTTGTGTATAAAGGTATCCAGCTGACTTATGGAATGTCGATTGATTATCTTGGGTACAAGGGGATAGTAAAAAGGCATACACAGAGGGGCGGAACGCTGATAACAACGCATACAGACGGCAGTGTGGATATTAATATGGTACCATTGGAACACGCATGAAATTATAGACAGACTTGCAAAAAGAGGAGCATTATACGCCAAATTTTTGCAGGTTTTTTATTGCTATATAAGATTGATAAATAAGTGTCATTCTGATAAAATGATTACTGGTCAGAGTTAATATTTATAAGTGCTGACATTAAAGTGTTTCAAAGATTGGAGAACAGGCTAAGATGAGAATAGGTTTTGATAATGACAAGTATCTTAAAATTCAGTCAGAGCATATTAAGGAAAGAATAGGTAAGTTTGGTGATAAGTTATACCTTGAATTCGGTGGAAAGCTTTTTGATGATTATCATGCATCAAGAGTACTTCCGGGCTTTCATCCGGACAGCAAGTTACAGATGCTTATGCAGCTTTCAGATGTAGCTGAGATAGTTATCGTAATAAGTGCCGCAGATATAGAAAAGAATAAGGTCAGAGGCGACCTTGGCATAACTTATGATGTTGATGTGCTAAGACTTATAGGAGAGTTTGAGAAGAAGGGACTGTATGTTGGAAGTGTTGTTATAACTAAGTTTACAGGACAGCCAGCAGCTATCCAGTTCAGGGAAAAGCTTGAAAAGAAGGGAATTAAGGTATACCAGCATTATGTTATAGAGGGGTATCCATCTAATATACCTAATATCGTAAGTGACAATGGTTTCGGAAAGAATGATTATATAGAAACAACAAGACCGCTTGTAGTTATAACAGCTCCGGGTCCTGGAAGTGGAAAGATGGCGACATGTCTTTCACAGCTTTACCATGAGAATAAGAGGGGAATTAAGGCAGGTTATGCTAAGTTTGAGACATTTCCTATATGGAACATACCACTTAAACACCCTGTTAATCTTGCTTACGAGGCAGCTACAGCAGATCTTAATGATGTAAATATGATAGACCCATTCCATCTTGAGGCATATGGAAAGACAGCAGTCAACTACAATCGTGATATAGAGATATATCCTGTACTTAATGCCATATTAGAGGAAATATATGGTGAGAATACTTACTACAAGTCACCAACTGATATGGGTGTTAATATGGCAGGCAACTGCATAGTGGATGATGAGGCATGCTGTGAGGCATCTAAGATGGAAATTATCAGAAGATACTATACAGCAGTAAACAGAGTTGCAAAGGAAGAAGCATCAGAGAGTGAAGTATACAAAATAGAGCTTCTTATGAAGCAGGCTAAGATTACAACCGATGACAGAAAGGTAACTGTAGCGGCTAAGAAGAGAGCAGAGGAAACAGGTGTTGCCTGTGCAGCTATTGAGTTTGAGGATGGCACAATAATCACATCAAAGACAACTGATTTCTTGGGAGCTTCATCAGCACTTATTCTTAATGCCTTAAAGCATCTTGCAGGAATAGAACACGATGAGAAGCTTATAAAGCCGGAATTCATCGAGCCTATCCAAAATCTTAAGGTTGAGTATCTTGGTGGAAAGAACCCAAGACTTCACAGTGATGAGGTACTTATAGCACTTGCACTTACATCTGTAACTAATGACAATGCAAAGAAGGCACTTGAGCAAATTCCTAAGCTTAAGGGCTGTCAGGTTCATACAACAGTTATGTTATCTGAGGTTGATACCAAGACATTTGCAAGATTAGGAGTTAATCTTACATCTGAACCGGTAAGAGGAAGCAAGAAGTTTTATTAAATCTACAGTGTTGTAATATATACTTATGAAGCAGTTTATTACATAAAAAAAAAGACTATATGAGGTGAAGACTATGAAAGTTGGAAGTACGTTATCAGAGGATGCATATAAGTTTGACGGAAAGCTGTCACTAAAGCAGGCAATTCCGCTTGGACTTCAACACGTTATGGCGATGTTTGTCGGTAATCTTACACCGCTTCTTATCATAACGGGTGCCTGTGGAATAGGTGCAGGCAGCGAATATGAAACAGTTCAGATTGCACTTTTACAGAATGCAATGATTATTGCAGGTATTGTTACGCTTATACAGTTGTTTGCGATTGGACCTATCGGTGGAAAAGTTCCTATTATAATGGGAACAAGTTCAGGTTTCATCGGAGTGTTCAGCAGTGTTGCAAAGATTATGGGCGGCGGTATCATAGGTTACGGCGCTATTATGGGAGCCTCCATATTAGGCGGTCTGTTTGAAACAGTGTTAGGAGCATTTCTTAAGCCGCTTAGAAGATTTTTTCCATCGGTTGTAACTGGTACGGTAGTCCTTTCTATAGGACTTTCGCTTATATCGGTTGGTATAAGCTCATTTGGCGGTGGAAGCAGTGCAAAGGACTTTGGTTCTATGGAAAATCTGTTTCTTGCATTTGTAGTGCTTGTAGTTATACTTTTCTTTAAGCACTGGATTAAGGGTTATCTTAGTTCATCATCTATCCTTATAGGTATAATCGTTGGTTATGTTGCAGCATTTATTATGGGACTTATTCTTCCTCATACAGCGGTTACAGCAGATGGTGTAGAGTATACTAAGTCATGGGTGCTTAACTGGAGCAAGATATCAGATGCTGCGTGGATAGAAATTCCACAGTTTATGCCGGTAAAGCCTGTGTTTGATATGCGTGCTATAGCACCAGTGCTTGTTATGTTTATAGTTACTGCGGTTGAAACTGTAGGTGATATATCAGGCGTTATAGAAGGTGGTATGGGAAGAGAAGCTACAGCAAAGGAACTTTCAGGTGGTGTTATGTGTGATGGTATAGGTTCAACACTTGCAGCACTTTTCGGTGTTCTTCCTAATACTTCATTCAGTCAGAATGTAGGACTTGTGACTATGACAAAGGTTGTAAACAGAATAGCACTTGCATGTGGTGCAGTATTTCTTATACTGTGCGGATTATTCCCTAAGCTTGGAGCGCTTATATCTATTATGCCACAGTCAGTACTTGGTGGTGCAGCAGTTATGATGTTCTCATCAATCATCGTAAGTGGTATACAGCTTATAACAAGAGAGCCTCTTGATGCAAGAAGCCTTACTATAGTATCTGTAGCACTTGGCGTAGGTTATGGAATAGGCGCTAACACAGCAATACTTGCACATACACCTCAGTTTATAAGTCTTATATTCGGTGGTTCAGGAATAGTTCCGGCAGCGCTTATGGCTATTCTTCTTAATATTATTCTTCCTAAGGAGAAGAGAGAGGATGCTGCAACAGGTAATTAAGAATTATATATATGTTGCTGTCTTAAGTCTTCAATGAACTTAAAAAGTAAATATAAACTTATAAATGAATTGTCGAAAATGCTTATAATATAGAATTAAAAGTCATATTATATATTATGTAGATAGGTTGTATTATACAACTTGCTATATATTTAGTATAGAATATATAACAAGTAACGAAAACAGTTATCTTACATGATATGTAATATGACTTTTTTGGATATACACTTATCCTGTTTCTCACATCATATAATATTATATAAAATTACAAAAATATATTGTATAAAAGCTACAAAAATGTGTTGAATAATTTTAAAATTTGGAGAACTTTGTATATTTTGCTAGAAAATATGAGAAATTTTTTTACTGGAAAACTATACGAACTGGTGATAAAATATAAAATACGTGCATAAAAGGGCTGTTATACGGCGCTTGATATGTATGGGATAGCTTAATATGAAAGCTGAATTCTTAATATAACGGATTATAATTTGGAGAGGAAATATGAGTGATTTTAAGAAACAGTATGATAAAGAGCTTCAATATCAGGAGATAAAGTCAAACAGATATACACTGAATGGTGTAATTATGTTTATAATAATGGAGCTTATTATATGGATACTTAATATGATAGGATTATTTGAGATAGACAGTACAACCATAACAACTGCGGCTGTTATATCGATAGTTCTTCTTATACCCATAATATTAGTTCTTACAAAGTGTGATATGTCAAAAACCAGTTATAAGTATATATTTCTGACCTTTATATGTATAGCAACGGGAGTAGTGTGTGCACTTTTATCATATCATGCTGTACTTTTATATGTTTTGCCACTTCTGTTTGCTGCACATTACAGACATAGAAAGGCACTCTGGTTTACATATATTATTAATTCAGTTTCAGTGCTGTTAAGTATGGTGCTTGGATTTTTTTATGGAATATGCGACCTTAATCTTTTATTTGAGGGAAGTCATAAAAGGGATTGGTATCTTACAGTAGTTGCAAGCGGGACAGGTTATTCATTTAATTCGGATCCTGTGTTTGTGCTGCTTGTGTTTGGTGTACTTCCAAGATGTATGATACTGCTTGTCATAACATTTATGCTACAGGATATAGTTCTAAGAAGTAGTGAAGATGAGCTGAGGATAGCACAGCTTACATATCTTAAGGAAACAGATTCAGGAACAAAGGTATTTAATAAGAATAAGTACGAGGAGATGGTTAAAATTTACTATCCTTATATAGATAATATAAGGGTTATTTTCTGGGATCTTAATAATTTAAAGATGATTAATGATACTTATGGACATGACTATGGCGACAAGGCGATAGAGAGATTATCTTCCGTACTGTATTCTTTTGTAGATGAAAGAAGGCGAGTATACAGAATAGGCGGAGATGAGTTTATAATGATAATTGATAATCCATCTGATGAAGAGGGCAAAAATATATCTGCCTCGGTTGCAGAGATGATAGAGAAAGCAAATGAAGGAAGCCGTCTTAAGATAACAAGTGCAGAGGGTATGGCTAAAGGTTATGGAAGAGATATTCTTGAGGTCGTTAAGAGGGCTGATGAGGAGATGTATAAGAATAAGGTGAAGTCGAAGGCGGGAAGATAAGTAAAGTATTGCTAAGCAGGTATAAGTGTATATGTAAAAAAGAGACTTAATAAGAAGATAAATATGATGTCAGACTGAGTTATCAGATGATTGTAAATCAACATAGTAATCAGTAGACGTAAGTTAAAAAGAGTTTGTATTAATGGGAAACTGTTATATACAAACTCTTTTTCTGTTATTTGCGATTAATCAGAGATACTTTCGGCGTTATTGGTTATCAGATAGTGTTATAATTCTATAAATAAGAGCTTTCAGAGGTATAAGCTGTGATTGAAATTAGCAGTCAATTAATGTCAGGTTGAGCGGAAAAAGAACATATATTTATAGAAGGAGTGCCGATGTTATGGAGAATTTACATATAAGCAGTAACAAAAAATATCTTATGAAAGGGGATAAGCCATTTTTCTGGCTGGGAGATACGGCGTGGATGCTGTTTACTAATATATCTTATGAGGAAGCTTATACATATCTAAAAAACAGGGCAGACAAAGGCTTTAATGTCATTCAGTCAGTGCTTATATATTCAGTTGATACGACCGAAGCATTAAAGACTGTTAATCGTATGTGCTGTAAAAATACGGCTGTTGACACTGATAAGTACTGGCACAATATTGATATGGTTATAAAGCTTGCAGAAGAGCTTGGGTTATATATGGCACTTCTTCCATGCTGGGGAAGTATTGTAAAGGAGCATATTCTGACTATGGAAAATGTTTTGACATATGCTAAGTTTCTTACTGACCGTTATAAAGATTATTCCAATATAATATGGGTACTTGGTGGTGACGTTAAGGCAGAAGCCTATATGGATATATATAATACTATGGGAACATATTTTAAGGAACATATGCCAGATAAGCTTGTTACATTTCATCCATTTGGAAGATGTTCTTCAACAACATGGTTTGCTGATGCAGACTGGCTTGACTTTAATATGTTCCAGTCAGGACACAGAAGATACGACCAGTGCAGCCTTGGTGCGTGGGATGATATTGAGGCTGATAATACATCATATTATGGTGAGGACAACTGGAAATATGTACTACACGACAGGAAATTAAGTGACAAGCCGGTGCTTGATGGAGAGCCATCTTATGAGTGGATTATACAAGGGCTTCATGATAACACAGAACCTTACTGGAGGGCAAAGGATGTAAGAAGATATGCCTACTGGTCAGTGCTTGCAGGAGCGTGCGGACATACTTATGGTGATAATGCAGTTATGCAGTTTCATAAGGCTGGTGATGACGGCGTAAATTATGGTGTTATATGTGAGTGGGAGGAAGCGCTTCATCATGAGGGCTCAGGAGAAATGCTGCATCTTAAGAAGCTTATGGAGTCGGTTGATTTTACAAGTGGAAAGATGGCGGATGAGCTTCTTCTTAGTGGACAGAAGGAGAAATATGGACGTATCAGTGTATTTGCAGGCAGTGATTATGTTATAGCGTATGATTACAGCTGCAGTGAATTCACTCTTGATGTATCAGCATATAGTGGTAAGTCTATGTACTGGATGAGCCCGGTTACAGGTGTATATAGTTATATTGGAAAATGCGTGGGTGATACATTTACAGCACGAAAGCCTGAGAGATATGAGGAGGATAATGCGGATAGGGTGCTTGTTATATCGTAGGCTTGGAAATTAATTCGTGAATAATAAAAACGATGTCATAATAATTTAATGTGCATTATGAAAAAGGAGCAAAAAATAATGCTTAAAATAAACTCGTGTGAGGAACAGGAAGATGAATAAAAGTATAAATAAAAAGATAAATATAAGCATAAATGAAAATATTAATAAGAGTGCGAATGATGATGACGTAATTAACAGAACTAATGTAGTAAAAAAATATAATCCACATTTAAGTAAAGCAGATGCAAAGTCACCACTGACGGTTGGTAATGGAAGGTTATGTTTCACGGCGGATGTTACAGGAATGCAGACACTTTATGAGGAGTATAGTGAGGAAACACCGCTGTGTACTATGGCAGAGTGGGCATGGCATACTTATCCGGGAAAAAGTTATACCATGGATGATGTGCGTATGACCGAGTATGATTTTCTTGGGAGAAAGGTGTCATATCCGCGTGTTAAATATGAAGGAAATGAGGCTGCTTATGACGGGGTACGAATGAACCCTCATAAGTTTAATCTTGCAAGGATTGCTATGTCGGTTGATGGTGAATATATGACTTCAGATATGTTATCAGATATAAACCAGATACTTGATATAACAACAGGCGTGCTAAAAAGTGATTTTACAGTAAATTATGCTTCGAGTGAGTATAATGTAAGTGTTGAAACAATATGTGATAATAAGTCTGATACGGTGGCTTTTAAGGTGGAGTCTGAACTCTTGAAAAAAGGGCTTTGTGTGGATATACATTTTCCATATGCTTCGTGCGATATAACTGGTTCTGACTGGTCGGATGATAAAATTCATTATGATGAAATTACTGATAACAGCAATGCAGAGATATTAAATAAAACCATAAGCAGTAAGAAAGTTAATAATATATATCAAATAAAAAGACAGATTGACGACACTCATTATTCGGTAAATGTAAAGACTAACGGACAGATGCAAAAGTCAGACAAACACAGATATCGTCTAAATCAAGTAGATAATGACAATGTTTTTTATCTCTGTGTTGAGTTTGTAGATGAAGACGGCATATATGACAGTATATATAATAATGTCCAAAGTAATATCGATGCAGATAATAACAAGGATAATGCAGAGGATGATGTTGCTGATAACAGTATATATAAAAAGCAGTTATCAAATGTATCTGGCAAGTCTGATATTTATAGCAGCATAACAAACAGTAAAGATATGCCATATTATTATGAGAATTATGGAAAACTTAATGCTAAGGATATATTTGCAGTAATAAAGGAAAATGTACATACATTCTGGCGTGATTACTGGAACAGCGGAAAATTTTTCTATCATGAAAATGATGAACTTATGAGAAGAGTTATATTATCGCAGTATCTTCTTATAATTAATGACAGCGGTTATATACCACCAGCGGAAACAGGGCTTACATGTAATAGCTGGTATGGAAAGGCACATCTTGAGATGCATTACTGGCATATGGCATGGGCTGCGTTGTGGGGTCATCCAGAGCTTCTTGAAAGAAGCTTTGACTGGTACATAAGCATACTTCCTGAGGCAGAAAAAAATGCAGCAAGAAATGGTTATAAGGGTGCAAGGTGGACAAAAATGGTATCCTATACAGGAAAGGATTGTCCGTCAAAAATTGCGCCTCTTCTTATATGGCAGCAGCCTCACATAATCAATATGTTAGATATGGTGCGGGATTGCTATGAAAATGACGCGTATATTAAAGAAAAAACGGACAAATATATGCGCAGGTACTGGATTTTGGTAAAAGAAACGGCTGAATTCATGGAAGATTATCTTGTATATGATATTGATACAGATACATTTAACATAGAAGCGCCAGTTATACCGGTACAGGAAAGACATCTTCCAGAGGACACAAGAAACCCTGTGTTTGAGCTTGCTTACTTTAGATTCGGTCTTAAAGTAGCAGCAGAGTGGGCTGATAAGCTTGGCTATGTAACATTATCAGAGAAATGGAACAATATAGCAGACAGAATAGCTCCACTTCCTGTTATAGACGGCTTATATATATCACATGAAAACTGCTCTGACACATACATTAATAAAGCTATCGACCATCCGCTTATGCTACAGGTATATGGGATGTTAGATGGTTATGGCGCTAAGAATATTGTTGATATGGATGTATACAGGGCAACACTTGATAAGGTGATGGAAGTATGGGATTATTCGACACTCTGGGGATGGGACTTTGCGGTTATAGCTATGGCAGCAGACAAGTTAGGTCTTAAGAGTGAGGCACTTTCACAGCTTCTTATAGAGTCACCTAAGAATGAATACGTGATAAGTGGAAACAACAGACAGAATTCACGAAAGGATCTTCCATTATATCTTCCGGGTAATGGCAGTCTGCTTATTGCTGTAGCGAAGATGCTTTTTGAGTGAAAATCTTGCAGCATTTTATGAAAATTATGCAAAACAGAATAATTGTGTTACACTACAAATGGATACCTAAAATGTGTATTTAATGGAATTCCAGATGTGCAGTTAGTATGCCTTGAAAAATACTTAAAGTAAATATACAAAACAGAAATGAGGATTAATATGGATGCCAGTCAGGTATTAAAACAGTACTTTGGATACGACAGTTTCAGAAAAGGACAGTCAGATATAATAGAAGCTATATTGCAGGGGCAGGATGCGCTTGCGATTATGCCAACGGGAGCAGGAAAGTCAGTGTGTTATCAGGTTCCGGCTATGCTTCTGTCTGGTATAACCATAGTTATATCTCCACTTATATCGCTTATGCAGGACCAGGTTAAGTCGCTTAATGAAGCAGGTATAAATGCGGCTTATATTAATTCAACACTGTCAGAGCAGCAGATGTATAAGGCACTTGATTATGCGGCGCAGGGAAAGTACAAGATAATATATGTGGCACCCGAAAGACTTGAAACTATGAGCTTTATGACATTTGCACAAAAAGCAGATATATCGATGGTGACTATTGATGAAGCACATTGCATATCACAGTGGGGGCAGGATTTCAGACCAAGCTACTTAAAGATAGTTGACTTCATAGACAGTCTGCCAGAAAGACCGGTTGTCAGTGCTTTTACAGCTACAGCGACAAGTGAAGTAAAGACAGATATAGAGTGCATATTAAAGTTAAAAAGTCCAAAGCTTGTGGTTACAGGATTTGACAGAAAGAACTTATATTATAGTGTAGAGCATCTGTCAGGAAAGAAAAAGGATGCATATATAGCAGCTTATATAAAGGAGCATATGGATGAGAGTGGAATTATCTACTGTGCTACCAGAAAAAATGTGGACAAGTTATATGATGAGTTTAGTTCATTGGGGATAAGTGTTACAAAGTATCATGCAGGGCTTGATAATGAAACAAGAAAACAGAATCAGGACGACTTTATATATGACCGTGTGCAGGTTGTTATAGCGACCAATGCATTTGGAATGGGGATAGATAAGTCTAATGTAAGGTATGTCATTCACTACAATATGCCGCAGAGTATGGAAAACTATTATCAGGAGGCAGGACGAGCAGGAAGAGATGGCGGTGAGTCGCAGTGTATACTGTTATTTTCAGCGCAGGATGTCATTATAGATAAGTTTCTTCTTGACAGCAAGGAGTTTGAGGGAGTGGAAGATGAAGACAGAAGTGTAATACGGGAGCGTGACTTACACAGGCTTCATACTATGGAAATGTATTGTAAGACAACAGAATGTCTTCGTAATTACATTCTTTCTTACTTTGGCGAAAAGACAGGTGAGCCTTGTGGTAACTGTGGCAACTGCAACAATGAATATGAACAGATAGATATGACAGCGGATGCAAAGTGGGTTATCAACTGTCTTGCAGAAACCCACGGAAGATTTGGTTTAGGTATCGTGCTTGGAACACTGCTTGGCGCAAAGCGTGCAAGACTTAAGGAAGTCGGCGCATTAAACTACAAGTCCTATGGAAAGCTGTCAAACAGGAAAGAAGCAGAGCTCAGGCTTCTTATTGACCAGATGATAAATGCCGGTTATGTTATACAGACGGATGGTGAGTACAGTGTACTAAGAATGGGTGATATAAGTCCTTTAAGGGATGAAAATACCCATGTATACATAAAGAAGGCTAAGAAAACATATGCCAGTGAGCTGCTTAAAGGGGGAGGGCAGACAGGCGGAGAGGCTGTATCGGGGAATGCAAGTGCTGGTACAGCCGGAAGCAAGCCAGCTTCAAGGACAAGAAAGAAGAGTACAGATTCGCTTACTGCTGCAGGTTATGAATTATTTGAGAGATTAAGGGCGTTAAGACTTGTTATAGCAAGGGAGGAAGGTGTTCCACCTTATATAATATTTAATGATAAAACTCTTATAGATATGTGTGAAAAGCTGCCAGTTGATGCGGACACTATGCTGTCTGTATCAGGTGTAGGACAGAATAAGCTTATGAAGTATGGAAGCAGGTTTACGGAGGAGATAAGTACATTTGTCAGTGCGCATAAGGGTGTGGCTACGACACTTGATGTATAGATTATTGGATTATTGCTTTTTTGCAGGAAAAATATTGTAAGTAATATTAAAATTTTCGATTTATTAAAACCTTTTTAAAATTTAGTCCGTCATATAAGTGTAAGACATATTCAATAAAAAGCAGGTGATGATAAATTAGAAAATGCATGAATTAGAGATATTTAAGGATTTAATCAGAAATGACATGAAAAAAGAGTATTTGTCTTTTGAAATAGCTTGCGAGATGTTTACCAATATAATAAACGAAGTTAATAAGCTAAAAAATCCGGCTAATAATAATGAAAATATCAGCAGGTTAAAAATAAAAAGGTAAAAGTCATAAGTGATTACATAGTTAGAATAACTGATATAAGGAGCAATTATAATGGAATGGAAAGAAGCAGTAGAACTGGCAAAAAATGGAGATAACAGAGGATATGATTATCTGTATACACAGACATGTAATAAGAATTATTATCTTGCATTAAAGTATATGGAAGATGAAGAATTAGCAAAAGATGTGCTGCAGGAATCTTATATAAAGGCATTTAACAAGCTGGAGCAGTTAAAAGATGCCGATAAATTTCCTGGCTGGATGTCACGTATAGTAGCTAATATGGCTATTGATGTGTTAAGAAAGAAAAAAAGAAATGATAACAAGTTATTCTCAGAGATGGAGTCAGATGACAGTGAAGACATGACATTTGAGGAAAAAATAGAGGATGACAGACGAGATAACAGACCGGAATTTGCAATAGACCAGAAAGAAACAGGCAGGCTTGTAAAGGAAATAATAGATACATTGTCAGAAGAACAGAGATTATGTGTAATGATGTATTACATTAACGGAATGTCAGTTAAAGAGATAGCTGATATGGCAGATGTATCAGAAAATACAATTAAAAGCAGACTTAATTACGGAAGAAAGAAGATAGAGCAGAAGGTTCTTGAACTTGAAAAAAGAGGAACAAAGCTCTATGGTATTGCACCAGTTCCATTTTTCTTATATCTGTTGCTTAAGGATGCTGATAGTGTTAAGGCAGCACCAGTGCTGGCAGAGGATATTATTAATAAAATCAGCCAAGGCTCACATGCAGCACCTAAAAACAGCATAGAAGATAATACGTCAGCACATGCTGTTAATGAAGCAGCCGAAGAAACAACGAAAGAAACGGCTAAAGAGACAGTAGGAGAAACAACGAAAGAAGCAGCTAAAGAGGCAGTCGAAGAAACGATTAAAGAGGTAACTAAGGAAGCAGCCAAAGAAACAATTAAGGAAACTGCAGGAAATATCGCAGGCAAGGCAGCAGCATTTTCAGTAAAGAAGATTGTTATAGGAATTGTTGCAGGACTTGCAGTGGCAGGCGGTGCTGCGGCAGTGGTAAGTGGAGTAAACCATAAGGATGATAATGTATATAAAACAGATAATATTCAGGATAATTCAGATAATAATCAGAATGGAGATGTCATAACTGCAGCAGAACAGGAAATAACACAGGATATGTCACAGGAAAATTGGAAAAATGCAATTATAGAGTGTTATAATGAACTTGAAGAAAGCAGTACTGAAGGTGGTAATGGCTATGCACTAATGAAGACAGGAGAAGATAAGACACCTACTCTTGTTGTTGCCAAAGGGATATTTAATCATAAAATAGATGGTTCACGCTGGAGAGAAACACCTTTTAAGTCAGAGCAGGAATATGTTGATGCGATGACAAAAACTGCAACAGTAAAATTTCTGTCGGATGATAAATGCGTAGTCAGGGGAATATGTGAAATGGAATTGTATACATCGGATAAAACAGGTAAAAAGGCAGTAAAGCTGGAGGCTGACTCACTGATGACTGAGACGGGGGATTATGTACTTATGTATGGAATGCCATACTATTATCTTACATATATTCCAGAAAAAAAAGAACTTGTTGTGGATTTGGTTGGAAGCACTGATGTGTTGGGAGCATATACTATACAGGATGAAAAAAATAAAATAAGTCAGGTCGGGGTGTATACAAGTGAATATGATGATATGGCATACAGAAAGGATATAGTATATTATCGCAGTATTGAAGAAGCATTAAACAATATAAATACAGTTGTGGAAAGGGAACTGAAATAGATATTGAGTAGGAACGTAATATGAATGATAATAATATAAAATATTTAACAGAAACAATCAGGTCAGTGTAAGGATTGATATGGAGGACATAAAGTGAGCAATAAGACAAAAATAATAGCAGTCGCAGGAAAGGGCGGCGTTGGAAAGACGACAACAGCAATTAACTTGTCCGCCTGCCTGGCAGAAGCAAAACAGAGAGTATTAGTCATTGATATTGATCCGCAGGGAAATACCACAAGCGGTCTTGGAATTGATAAAGAAGAAAAAGAAAATACAATCTATGAAGTTATGCTGGGTGAAATTTCGATTGAACAGGCTATCTGTAAGGAAGCATTTGATTGTCTGGACGTAATCCCTTCTAATGTCAACCTTGCAGGTGCGGAAATTGACCTTATTGATATAGAAGACCGCGAGTATATTTTAAAGAAAAGTATTGCTCAGATCCGGAAAAACTATGATTATATTATATTGGACTGCCCGCCGTCTTTAAGTATGCTGACAGTCAACGCAATGACTGCAGCAGACACAGTACTTGTGCCGATTCAGTGCGAATACTATGCATTGGAAGGATTAACACAGCTGATACATACAATTCATCTGGTTCAGAAAAAATTAAATCCAAATTTGGAACTGGAGGGTGTTGTCTTTACAATGTATGATGTGCGCACAAATCTTTCTAATCAGGTAGTTGAAAATGTAAAAGATAATTTAAAACAAAACATCTATAAGACAATTATTCCAAGAAATATCCGGTTAGCCGAAGCACCGAGCCACGGACTGCCAATTAATATTTATGATACAAAGTCCAGTGGTGCAGAAAGTTACCGCTTATTGGCACAGGAAGTAATGAACAATAGAAATGAGGGAAAATAAATGGCAGTAGCGAAGAAAAGCAAAGCATCTTCAAAAGGTCTTGGAAAAGGATTGGGAAATCTTATTCGGGAATCGGAAGAAGATGAAAATGTAGTAGTAAAGGAAGTAGTCAAAGAAGTTGTTGTAAAAGAACCGGGTGAAATGAAAGTACGTCTGTCACAGATTGAACCAAACCGGGAACAGCCAAGAAAAGTATTTGATGAAGATGCGCTGATTGAATTGTCGGAATCGATTAAACAGTATGGCGTCTTACAGCCGCTTTTGGTTCAGAAAAAGGACAAGTATTATGAAATTATTGCCGGTGAAAGAAGATGGCGTGCAGCAAAGCTGGCAGGAGTCAAAGAAGTACCGGTTATTATAAAAGACTACTCTACGCAGGAAGTCATGGAGATTGCGTTGATTGAAAATATTCAGCGTGAAGACTTAAATCCAATAGAAGAAGCACAGGCATATCAGCGTTTAATCAAAGATTACCGGTTAAAGCAGGATGAAGTCGCGGAAAAGGTATCAAAGTCCCGTGCGGCAATTACGAATTCGCTGCGTCTGTTAAAGCTTGATGAACGTGTACAGGAAATGGTTATGGAAGGCAAATTAAGCAATGGTCATGCCAGAGCCATTATCGGAATAGAAGACGGCGACCAGCAGTATCAGGTAGCACAGAAAATTTTTGACGAGCAGATGAGTGTCCGTGAAACGGAAAAATTGATGAAAAATCTGAACCGTCCTGAAAAACCGGAAAAACAAAAGCCACAGAATGATTTTGTATACCGGGATATTGAGGAAAAGATGAATAAAATTATGGGTACAAAAGTCGTTATTAAAAACCGGGAACACGATAAGGGTAAAATTGAAATTGAATATTATTCACAGGCAGAGCTGGAAAGAATCTATGATTTGCTGAAACAGATAAAAAATGAATAATTCAATATTTTTTACACTTATACTATAAATATAGGAGCAAACGATTATGATAAATTTTTTTGATTTATTTTCAGTGGATACCCTGTATATTGTCTTGGGACTTGCC
>OGKZ01000977.1_pt1 | contig 22767 bp, 10 predicted proteins | sample 1572571 | NCBI WGS metagenome assembly OGKZ01 (sample SAMEA2581906, study PRJEB24529) | metagenome | biome: Human gut stool | place: China | collected 2011 | reverse complement strand
CAAGCGCTTATAATTACTTTCGATAGCGATACCCTCCTGATCTGTGTATCCCATTGATACACGATATTTAGTGTTACCGCGACCACTTGAAAGAGAGAGTTGATAATTCTGTATCGGAGCCAGACGGAAGAATTCATCCTGCCAGTCAATCAATTTCAGATTGCCGTAACCGGGTTCTGTCCAGCGGGGATCATTCAGGAAATAATAACTTTCCTTTCCACCGATCATTGCCAGACGGGTGGCGTAATCATCTTCAATCGTTGCCCCTTTACTTCCGTATTGAGAAATATATCTGTTATTATTATATGCGGTACGGAATTCAATCCATTCTTCGGGCGACAGTACATCTACTTTTCTTTCCAATGACTGCATACCGAAAGAAGCCTGGAACTGTACTCTCACTTTTTCATCTGTACCAGCTTGTTTGGTGGTAATCAAGACAACCCCATTGGCACCGCGGGAACCATAGATAGCCGATGAGGAAGCATCTTTCAATACTTCAATAGACTGTATGTCTCCGGGGTTGAGGCTACCGAGGTCATCGACAGGAATACCGTCCACTACATATAAAGGAGTAGCATCCGCGTTGATAGAAGCAGCTCCACGTACACGAATCTGTAATTCGGAACCCGGTTCACCGGTGGTGCTGCGAACTTCCACCCCCGCCAGTTGCCCTTGCAGGGAAGAAGCGATATTGGTTGATGCCCGGTCTTCCAGCTTTTCGGCATTTACTTTGGCGATAGCTCCGGTCACATTTCCTTTCTTGGCACTACCGTAGCCGATTGCTACGACTTCATCCAGTGCGATAGCGGATTCCGACAGTTTGATTTGAAGCGTTTTATCGGTAATGGTTACTGTTTGAGTGTTATATCCGATAAAGGACACTTCCAGTAGTTTGGCACTTTTGGGAGCGGAGAGTACAAATTTACCGTCTAAATTAGTAATCGTTCCTTTGGCGGTTCCTTTCACAGTGACGTTTGCACCGATAATCGGTTCATCTTTCTCATCTACGACTACACCTGTCACCGTCCGGTTTTGTGCGAACGACAGGGCAGATTGTACTACGAATAGAGTCATTAAAAGGAGATATTGAATCTTCCTTCCCAGACTGCCATTTCCATGCAAAATGTTTTTCATGTTAATATCTCTAAGTGATTAAATTAGTAAATAACGGAAGATGCAGACATGGTTTGTTTTTCCATTTGTCTGACTTCCTCTGCAAAGGAAGTGTATTAGGAGAAATTACGCTCAAGTATTCGTACGGAAAAGATGTAATTTCATACTAATTGCTAAAAAAACACATTTGGCATTTGTACGCCACCCCCTATGAACGTACAAATATAGCCTTTTCAACGGATTGCCTTTATCTGTTCATACATCTGTTTGCCCAAATATTCGGCTGAATTTTGGTTGAAATGCAAACGGTCGCCCATCAATTCCGCATCCGACATGTCTATCAAATATGCGTTCTTATCTTCTTTGGCAAAACGTTTCATGGCGGCTTCCACTTCGCTGCCATACTGTTTGTTCTTCTTGGCTACCGTACCGAAAATGAAAGGTAGGTTGGAGTAATCCTTTCCTGTTTTTTCGCTTAGATGGTTGCGTACATAAGTGACTACTGCTTTTAGGTTTTCATAATATTTATCTCCATGTGCATGGTCACTTTCTCCCTGATGCCATAGGAACGCATCAATCTGATAACCGTTTTTCAACTTGGATAATGTATTGTCGATGCAGCCGTCTATGTCATTGATGAAGGACAGAAGTAAAGAACGTCCTTTCTCACTGGTTGCCGTATTGTTTGCCAGCCATTCGGGATTTGCCGACCAATGAATTGATTTGTCCGAAGCATTGGAAGGCTCGATAGAAGTTCCGCCGATTGCCCATTTGATAACATAGAAAGGTTCTTGCCACCATTGTTCCAGCCAATAGTAGGTAATAGCATCGTATCCCCAGGTATTGGGTTTGGCTCTTCTTTTACTCTTAGGCCAGAAGGGACGGAATTTCCCGTCTGTACGGTTCTGGGCAATTCTGCAATACTTGTAGGCTCCTGTCGTAAAAGCCGTATCTGTTGCCATTGTTTTGATGTAATCCGGCAAACGGTCGTTGGGTACACGTCCGTCGGTATTCGATTGTCCGGCGGTGATAATCACATGGGCAGGTTCGTTGTTGCCCGCCATACAGTTGCAGCTGAATGCAAGTATGAAAAGGATCAGTAAATTCTTCATGATAGAAATATGTTTTATGATTTTTAAACTATGGAGGTAATAAAAAGTCCTCCTCACGTTTATTATCGTTCGGGAGGACTTCTTTTATCAAACTAACAATTGTGTGAGAAATCTAATACCTGTTGAAAACTATTTATTTGATTGTTTCGAGAAACTCTACTTCGATGATTCTTAACTGGTTTTTGCTGCTGCTTTTTTCCAGTTCCATTTTATTGGCAGCCTTAGCCTCTACTTCGATAATCTGTCCGAAAGCATCTTTGTCACTGGTGTTTCCTTTCAAGCGGATGGTTATCGTATTGGCACGTACGGGCTTTTCTACATTGAGATGAATATATCCCAGGCTTTTATCCGTGTTTCCACTCCAAATCAAGGTGTTGCCGGCATATACTTCCAGCGGGTAACTTCGTGAACGCCATCCTTGCAGTTTGATGCATATATCGTCTATTTCGGCATCTCTTTCCAATGTATAGGTAATCCATGCAGTGCTTAGTTTACCGTCATTCTTCCATTCGGTCAGTTCGATATCATCGTAGCTTTTTTCAGCATCATTATTGTTGGAACCGGCTTTTGCCGAAACGATTCGTACGCCCTTTTTGCTGTCTTTGTAAGAAGGGGTAGCAGGTGTTTCGCCTCTATCCAGTCTGCCTTTCAAAGTGGCCTGCGGAAGATAGGTACTCAAACCTCCGGTCACTTTTACAGGCACCGTTTCCAATGTGAGAGAGGCACTTGGAAGTCCTTTAGCCTGTGCTGTCAGAGTTACTTTTCCGGCAGTCGTCGTACTGCGGATCAGTGCGCGGTTGATACCACATTCTACCGGAAGGTTTGTATCAAGAATATGATTGTTTTCACCTTGAGCAATACCTCCACGCCATTCCGCATGACCGTTGAGTGTGAACTGAACGGTACGGTTGTCCAACGGACAGCGTTTTCCGTCTTTATCTACCACTTCCACCTGTATCAATGCCATATCCGCACCGTCTGCATGAAATCCTTCGGGGTTTTGGATAGCGGTAAGTTTCAGACTGGCAGGTTCACCGGCTGTATTTAGAGCATAGCGGCTGATTTCTTTCCCTGCTTTATTGTAGCTGACAGCTTCCAGCTTGCCCGGTTTGAAGGCTACGTTGTCGAAAGTAAAGAGAAAATTGTATTGGCGTTTGCCTTTACCCAGGGAGTTACCATTCAGGAAAAGTTCCACCTCTTCTCCGGTAGATACTACCTGCACAGGTTTTACCGTATTTTCCGGATAGTTCCAATGGCCGATGATGTAGGTCTGGTCTTTTTCCGTATCTACCCATCCGTCCCACATCACCTGATGTGCGTAGAAAGCATCTTTTTCGATACGCATCGCGTCCGTCACTCCACTTCTTCGGTAGTTTTCCGCACCCCGGTAATGAGTGTTAGTGTCGGAGAAGATAATTTTAGTACCGCCGGAGCTGACTCTGTTACCCGTTCCGGGACGCTCACGCCAATAGTCATACCAGCGGGCTATCATGGTGATGGCAAGTTCATCTTGGTTGCGGTTATAGTCAGTGGCCGGTTGTCCTTTATAAAGTGGTCCGTCACCTTCTTTGTGGAAAGGATAGCTATATTCATCCCAGTACTTTCTTAGACCTTCGTCACGGCAATATTCGGTCGCCCACATCGGATGATGTTCGCTTCTGTTAATGTACAGCATTTCGCCGCCGTATTCCGCTTCGCGGATATCCAACATTTCACGTGATCCGATGGCACGTCCACCGAACGGGTCGTATTTGTCGCGGACAGCTTTCATTTCTATCATGTGTTCGCGGCTGATGGCTTTGTTGCCACATTCGTAGAACAGGATACTCGGATTATTACGGTTGTAGATAATCGCGTCTCGCATCAACTCTACCCGTTGTTCCCATTGACGTCCTTCACGGTCTTTTTCAGCATCTCCGGCAGGCATTGCCTGTATCAGACCTACACGGTCGCAGGATTCTACATCCTGTTTCCACGGAGTAACGTGCATCCAGCGAACCAGGTTCGCGTTTCCTTTCACCATCAGGTCATTAGAGAAATCACTCAACCAGGCAGGTACGGACAGACCTACTGCCGGCCATTCGTTACTGGTGCGTTGCGCATATCCTTTCATTTGGATAATACGGTCGTTCAGCCATATCTTTCCTTCGGCAAAGCGTGTCTTGCGGAAACCGGTGCGGGTACTGACTTCGTCGAATACCTGATTGTTGTCATCTTTCAGAGCGGTTTTTACCGTATACAAGTAACCATATCCCCAACTCCAGAAGTGAAGATTATGGAGGGTGGCTGATGCTTTTACCGTTTTAGTCTCTCCGGCTTTCAAAGTCACTTTATCACCCTGGAAAGTTTTCATTAGTTTGCCGTCTGCATCAAGTACAGTCACTTGATAGCTGAATTGCCGGGGAGCCTTACTGTCATTTCTGACTTCCGATTCGGCATGAATCGTAGCTTTACGTCCTTGGATGTCGAAGTCTTGGGCATAGACGTATACGCCTGTCGTTTTCAGGTTGCTATATAGGGGAAGAGTCTGATATACATTATCAGTAACGTACAAGAAGACGTTTTTAGGAATACCACCATAGTTGGCATTGAAATTACGGTCGTTCCACTGGAACTTGGAGTTAGTTCCTTCTTCTCTGTACATCCAGTTGTTGTCGGTGCGAACGGCAATCACGTTCTCACCCTCTTTGATATGCGGAGTCAGGTCGAACCCTACTGCCATAACACCATTTTCGTGTCTGCCCAGATAATGTCCGTTGAGATAGAAGTCTCCGCGTTGGCGTACTCCTTCAAATTCGACGAATACTTTCTGATTACTTTTCAGTTCCGGAATCCGGAAACTCTTGCGATACCATACCACTGTATCTGTCAATTGTTCGATGGAAAGTTTGAATGCTTCATCTTCATTGAAGGCATGAGGCAAAGTCACTTGTTTCCATTTACTGTCGTCGAATTTTGCGTCTTTGGCTTTAGGAAAGTCTCCTATCTGCAGCTTCCATTCGCTGTTGAAATTGTATTTTTTGCGTTCGGATGCCTGTCCGTTGATGACAGACAGTGCAGTCAGCAGAAATACGAAAAGAAATAATTTGTGTTTCATGATAGTCTATTAAAATGTTCTGCTGCAAAGGAAGTACATTGAGAGAAAACATACATATACTACCGTACGGAAAGGATGTAATTTTTATCTCATGATGAAAAAAAAGCGACTGGTATTTGTACACACTTTCAGATAATAGTACACATTCCCCGTTGATAGGAGAATGAGATACTATTATCTGCGGTTAGCACATGTTCTTTTTAAACATCCGTTTTATTCCCTTCTTCTTTTTCTTCGGAAGTTTGTTCTGTGTTCTCTGCCGTATCATTGGAAGCCGGAGCTTTACCACCGTTCTTCTGATAAACAGAAGGGGCTATACCGAATTGATTCTTGAAGCATTTGCTGAAATAATAGGGATCGTTGATACCTACTTTGTAGGAAATCTCGGAAACAGTCAGGTCTTCGGTTAACAATAATTCCGCAGCTTTCTTCAAACGAATGACACGCAGGTATTCATTGGGAGAGTATCCGGTGACACCACGCACTTTCTTGTAGAATACGGTACGTCCCAATCCCATTAGGTTGGCATAGTCATCTACGGAAAATTCCGTTTCCACCATGTGTTCGTTCAGCATTTCATTCAGTTTTGCCAGGAATTTGCTGTCCTTGTTGTTCGTACAGATAGCTGCATGAACCATTCCCGGTTCGTTGGAGAATTTTTCACGCAGTTTGTCCCGCTGTTCGATCAGTTTGGAGATTCTGGCCAGTAATAAGGAGATGCTGAACGGTTTGGTGATATAAGCATCCGCGCCGGATTCGATACCTTCCAGATATTTTTCTTCCATATTGAGGGCGGTTAGCAGAATGATGGGAATGTGGCTGGTGGCAAATTCATTCTTTAATTTCTTGGTCACTTCGAATCCCGTCATACCCGGCATTAATACATCGCAGATAATCAGGTCTGCATCATAAGTTTGTGCACGTTCGAAGCCACTGATACCGTCCGCTTCTGCTACCACTTCGAAGTAATGACCGATTTCTTCTTTCAGGAATTCGCGGACATCATTATCATCTTCAATGATTAATATTTTCCGCTTGTTCAACGGTACGGGAGGTGCTGCCTGTTCGTCCGTATTTTCGTCTGTGACAAACTCTTTATGACGTTGTTCCTCTTCTTCAATCAATAACTGGTTAGGAACCAGGAAATCTTTTTCTTCATAAACACTGGCATCCGTTGGTAGTTCGACGGTGAAAATGGAACCGCCGCCTTCATTCTCATTATAAGAAATCGTTCCTTTATGTATATTGACCAGACCGTATGTGAGATGAAGTCCGACACCTACACTGCTGTGTGAGAAGCTGCTTTGCATAAAGCGTTTGAACAGTTCGGCACGCTTCTCTTTCGGGATGCCCAGTCCTGTGTCAATCACTTGTATGCAGAGTTGTTTCTTCTGTTCCTGTACGTCTACTTTGAATATAATCTTTCCGTTGGAAGGAGTATATTTAAAAGCGTTGGAGAGCAGGTTATAGATCACTTTATCAAGATTCCCTTTATCTACAGGCATCTTGTAAGAGTTCTGTGAAGGCTCGAAACGGAAATCCATGTTTTTGGATTCGCTGACATCCTTGAAACTAAGGAATATCTCATAGCAGAAAGCGACAACATCCGTTTCCTCCAGGGAGAGGGCGAGTTTGTTTTTCTGCATTTTCCGGAATTCCAGTAGTTGGTTGATAAGCCTCAACATTCGTTTCGTGCTCTTGTCCATGATCTTCAGGGAGTGTTGCATATCCTTGGAGTGGTTTCCCATGTTGACAATTCTTTCCAAAGCACCTTGAATCAGTGTCAACGGAGTGCGGAATTCATGAGAGATGTTGGTAAAGAATTCCAGTTTATACTCCGTCAGCTGGTTTTCTACGGCGATACGGTTACGCAGCGCATTGAAATTTCTGATAATACGGAAACTGAAGTAACCCGCTATGGCTATCAGAATGGCATAGATCAGGTAAGCCCATCCGGTTTTCCAGAAAGGAGGAGCTATTACGATTTCCATCACATTTTCTTCTCCCCAGATACCGGCGGCGTTGCAGGCTTTCACATGTAGTTCATATTTGCCCGGAGGCAGATTCCGGTAAGTGGCAAAGTTCAGGCTGGAGGGCGAGCTCCATTCCGTATCGTATGGAGGAAGACTGTAAGAGTATTTGGATACTCCGTCCAGATAGTTGAAGGTAGAGAAAGAGATAGTGAGTGAACTCTGATAATATTTCAGGTTCAGTTCGTTGATATAGGGCATTGCTTCCTGTAAAGGCGAATCTTCCACTCCCGGAAGCATGTGTGCACCGTTGATTTGAAGTCCGGTGAAGATAACGGAGGCAGGCTTGTCCAGTGTCTCTATCTTGTTGGCATCCAGTACTACCAGGCCATAGTTTGTTCCGAACAATAATTTGCCGTCATTGCTGACGCAAGCGGTGTTTTCACTATATACATTTCCTAAAGTGTAGGAAGAGAAAAAATAATTCTCTATCTGTTTGGTGGCCGGGGTGAAACGGGAGATGCCATATTCGGTTGCAATCCACATTTTATGGTCCTTATCCTGAACGATGGACTGGACGACTGCATTGGATAATCCGTCTTTTATATCATAGCAATCGAAAGTCAGGTGTTGATAGCTGTCTCCCGGGTGGCAGACTGCGAATCCGGCCCCGGAAGTACCAATCCACATATTACCTTTATCATCGTTCATCAAACAACGGATCTCGTTGCTGGGGAATGTGCCGTTGGCATGATTGTAAATCACGTAATTCTTGGGTGATGCAATCAGTGAATCCGGATGGAAGATATAAATACCGTTGTTGGTGCCTACCCACATGCGTCCGTTCTTGTCCTCTTCGATGACACGGATCCGTTTTTCGCCGTAGTTGTCTTGTAAGAAGTGCTTAAACTGGTAACCGTCGGCAGTCTTAACTGCCAAATTCAATCCTCCACCGAAAGTGCCCAGCCACATACGTCCTTTTCTATCGCGATAAATGGAGTAAACTTGGTCGTTGGATAGAGAGTTAGGGTTCCTGAGGTCATTCTTATACCATTTGTTTGCGCCGATGCGAAGGCCGATTCCTCTCATTCCCAGCCATAAGTTGCCTTCCTGATCTTCGTTCATGCTGTAAACGTTATGGGTGAAGTCTTCTTGGCGGATCACTTTGGTCAGGGCAGAGTTGTATTCGTAAAGGCTACCCATGCGGTTGGCCATGTAGATATTACCGTTTTGAGTCTGAAAGAGCATGCGGATGGTATTCGAGCGGTCGGAACTGTTTTCACCGCTGGGATGAATACGCTGTGTTCCTTTGTTCAGAATTTCCAAATGAGATAAACCCGAGAATTCGGAGCTTACCCAGATACCTCCGGAACGGTCTTCTATTACAAATTGAAGATAGTTGGAGTTGATGTGGCTGGATTGATTGACTTCGAATGTGAAGTGTTGCAGGTTACCCGTCGATAATTCATAAGCGTAAAGCCCGTTGCCGTAGGTCGATATCCAGAGAATGTCCCGTGAGTCGTGTACGATGCTGTAACGTTCCACATCGATGTAACCGATATGTTTGGAGGAAAGGAACTGGAAAGGTTTGATTTTGCCGGTGGTTATATCGACGTACCATAAATTGCCCGTATAGTTATGTACCCATACATTTTTCTTATTGTCCCTGGTGACAGCGCCATTTTTGATATTCAGTTCCGAGTAACGACTTAGTTTACCGGTCGGAATATCCAGTATGTAGCTGCCGTTGACGGTAAACAATACCCATTTATCATGCAAGAGGAAGTTGCCTGTGACGTGGCCTGTATCATCAAAGCTTTCGGCTAACGACGCAACCTTTTCTAGCTTGTCCGTGGAATAGGTATGACGGTAGATTTCATTTTTATCGGTAATGATACAAGTGTATTTATCATAAGAAATGATGTGTTCCCAGTTCTGTTGTTGCGGGTCAAGATTGTTCGTTTTACCATTCTGATACTTCAATAACCCTTTGTCCGTACCAATCCAGACTTCTCCTTTTGCACTTTCCAGAACGAATTGTACTTTATCGGAAGGCAGGTTGCCTGATTTCTCTTTATACGCTTGCGATGAAAATTTGCCGTCCTGATAAACGACTCTGCGGCAACCGTTTTGATTATGCCATAACCAAATAGAGTTGTCGGAAAGGATAATGAATTTGGAATAGTTTTCCTTGTATTCCCCATTTCCGGTGAAATCCACAAAACAGCCATGACGTAAATCATAGCAACTGATAAAAGAAGAAATTGTTGAAATCCACATGAAGCCGTTCGGGTCTTCTTCCATGCTTCGGATACGGGAATCGGCTAATGAGAGTGGGTTATTTATATCCGGATAGATATTGACGAAAGAATTGCCGTCATAATAACTTAATCCGTTGAGAGTTCCCAGCCAGATAAATCCTTTACTGTCCTGCATCATATAGCGGGTCGAATTATTTGCTAATCCATCTCCGGTAGTCAGCTTATTGGAGCGAATTTCCACGGAGGCCGACAGTGGATAGAGATAAAGCAATAAAAGCGATAATATAAGGAATGTATTCTTCTTCATAGTGGATTTATATGTGTTATATGCAGGCAAAGATAGTTATTTCTTTGGATTTTAAACAAATCTGCCCTTCGTATAGTAAAATACCAAGGGCAAGAGATGTGTATTTGTGGTTGGCGCTGATACTTTTAGTATAACACTTACTTGAATTGATATCCTCTGAAAGTACCTTTCATCTTTATAAGGTCCGGTCCGAAATAGAATCCCGGTTGTGTTGGCTGGTTATAGCCTACATTTTGGGTAGCGATACTGATTCTGTATATCGGTTCTTCAAGGAAGGTGTGGAATCTGTATTCGGTCGGGATAGTCGATACGTAGAGCCGGAGAGAAGCGTTGTCCTCGGAGCGTACGAGTACTTCTTCCCGCCAGTCGCCTATAATGTCACCTTGGAGACAAGGATTCGATTTCGTTCCATTGTTGAAAAGAGTTCCTGTGAATTTGACAAGCGGAACAAACTTTTTGTTTTCCCAGTCGTATTTAATAATCATGTTTCTATCCAATAGTTCGCGTAATAGGTCTCCATCCCACCAGACAGCCATATTGGTCGGCATATTTCTCATTTTAGGGGCTATGATTTCTCCTTTTACGTTTCGAATTCCTTGTGAATCTCCTGACCACATTTCCACACCCGGATGAGTCGGGTCAATGTCGGCGGCCATACAACGTCCTACATCGGTATTGCTTTTTAGCTGCAACAACACTTCTCCCGTTGCAGCATCTCTATAAGTGGAGCCGTCACGTTTGTTTTCATGGCAGTCCCACACTTGCAGACCTTTTCGTGAAGGGTCAAAATGTGTCAGGTGGATGGCGTCTCCATGTCCCATTCGGGTAGAATAAAGTCCTTTGCCGTTGTGGTCGATAGCACAGGAACCGTAAATGATTTCGTCGCATCCATCACCATCCACATCGCCTACACGCAGATTGTGGTTTCCTTGTCCGGCGTACTGCTCACATCCGGGATGGTTGCTGTCGAATACCCAACGGTTCTTCAGTTCTTTTCCGTTCCAGTCGAAGGCAGCCAGAACAGTACGCGTGTAGTAGCCTCGGCACATGACAACACTTGGGTGTACTCCGTCAAGATAGGCTACACAAGCCAGGAAGCGGTCGCTTCGGTTACCTTTTGCGTCTCCCCAGTCGGCAACGTTGCCGCGGGCAGGGATATAGTCGATGGTATGTAAGGCTTCACCGGTGTCTCCTGAAAAAACAGTCAGGTATTCTTTGCCTTTCAGAATACGTCCTTGCTTCATTATCTGATTTCTGCTGGGATCGAAAGTTCCCTCTTCGCGATAGTCTGCATTTGCATCTCCTATCACTTTCCCTTTGCTGTCTATTGTTCCGTCGGCAGTCCGCATCACTACTTCCGCTTTGCCGTCACCATCCAGATCGTACACCATGAATTGAGTATAATGAGCTCCTGCACGTATGTTTTTACCCAAGTTGATACGCCATAGTTGTTCTCCGTTCATTCGGTAACAATCGATGTATACTTCGCCTGTATAGCCTTCATGTGCATTGTCGTGTGAATTGCTGGGGTCCCATTTGAGGATAATTTCGTATTCGCCGTCACCGTCTACGTCACCGATGGAAGCATCATTGGGACTGTACGTGTAGGTATCACCTGCCGGAGTTATTCCGTCCGCCGGTTTTTGCAGGGGAATTTCCAGATAGCCGAGAGGCGCGTTTTCCGGGAGTGTGTATGTACCGTCAATGTGATGCGTCTCCTTGCCTTTTAGAACAGGACGTACTTCGTAAACAGCCGTTTTCTGACTGTTATTCTTATCACGGAACAAGGTGCTGACTGTGATGGGAGTGTCTGTCAGTTTCTTCCCGTCTCTGTACACATTGAAACCGGTCTGTATCGGATCGGAAGAAAGATACCTCCACGAAACGATTACTTCTGAAGGGTTTTCGCGAATGGCAACTACGCCGCGGTTTAGTTTCTCCCGTTGTAACTTTGAGTAGTTATAACCAGGTTGTGCTGTCATTGTTGCAACAGGCAGCAACATGAATATGCACAATAGATAAATTGCAATTCTTCTCATATTTGTTTCATCGGTTTGGACCTTATTATATTTATTCACTCGCAAAATTACTCCTTTTTTGAATGTATGAAATGGAGAAATGTACAAAGACTATATACAATTGTGCACCCTTTCAAATTAATTGTCCGTATGATATAATATTCTATCTTTTGCGTACATCCGTCCATTACCTCTTTGATGATATGCGATAATTTTGCAACATGAACTAAAAGAAGTAATTATGAAGTATCTTTTATCTATTGTACTATTGGCCTTGATTGGTGTTACAACTCCGAAAAAGACAACTCCCGCTTATGATTGGGGAAGTGTGTCTGCAAAGCCGGATTTATCGTGGGCCGATCAAGTGGGGGCGCGGAGGACTCCGGAAAACACAGAATGGGATGCCGGAAAGTTCGGGTTGCGGAATGACACTTCCGTATTTAGTACTCCTGCTATCCAGGCCGCTATTGATGCTTGTCACCAACAGGGAGGAGGCACGGTAGTTGTTGCCCCGGGGTATTATAAAATAGGTGCTTTGTTTATCAAGAGTGGTGTGAACCTGCATCTTAGTAAAGGTACTACTTTGCTTGCGAGTGATAATATTCAGGACTATCCGGAATTTCCTTCCCGCATTGCCGGTATCGAAATGACATGGCCTTCGGCTGTTATCAATATAATGGATGCGGAAAATGCCGCTCTTACGGGGGAAGGCTTTATCGATTGCCGCGGAAAAGTATTCTGGGATAAATATTGGGCGATGCGGGAGGAATATGAGAAGAAGAATCTGCGCTGGATTGTGGATTATGATTGCAAGCGGGTGAGGGGAGTACTGGTTTCCAACAGCAAGCATATCACGTTGAAAGACTTTACGTTGGTGCGTACAGGATTCTGGGCTTGTCAGATTTTGTATTCGGATCATTGTTCGGTGAGCGGACTTACTATTAATAATAATGTAGGAGGTCACGGACCAAGTACGGATGGCATTGATATTGATTCATCCACCAATATTCTGGTAGAAAACTGTGATGTGGATTGCAACGATGATAATATTTGTATTAAGGCAGGGCGTGACGCGGATGGACTGCGTGTGAATCGTCCGACGGAGAATGTGGTGGTTCGTAACTGTATTGCCCGTAAAGGTGCGGGCTTACTGACTTGCGGAAGTGAGACTTCCGGTTCTATCCGCAATGTACTGGCTCATGATTTGATAGCGTATGGCACAGGAACGACATTGCGTCTGAAATCATCCATGAACCGTGGCGGAACGGTCGAGAATATCTATATGACGCGTGTTGAGGCTGATAGTGTGACTCATATCCTGTCTGTCGATTTGAACTGGAATCCGAAATATAGTTATTCTGCCTTGCCGAAAGAATATGAAGGAAAAGATGTTCCTGAACACTGGACTACTATGTTGACTCCGGTAGAGCCGAAGGAAAAGGGGTATCCTCATTTTCGTAATGTGTATTTCTCTCACGTAAAAGCAGACGGAGCAAAACGTTTTATTTCCGCTTCGGGATGGAATGCAAGTCATCGCATCGAGAATTTTTATCTGTCTAACATTAATGCGGAGGTGGAATCTGTCGGAAAGATAACTTATGGAAAGAATTTCCAGTTACAGGATATTCATTTGACGGTAAAAGATAAAAGCCGATTGAGGCAAACGGATAATATAGATAGTAAGATTGAGATTAATTACAAATAATTCTCCTTACAGGCAGGAAGCTCTTGACAAAGTCTTTTTTATGTTGTATATTTGTAGGTGTGAATATCAATGGATAAAAGGTTTGATTAAAAAGAATGAAAAAGAAACTAGTACAATATGATGACAATATATCAGGGAGTCCTTACAGTAGTTAAGCTGTGAGAGTTTCTGTATGAGCCAAAGGCTGCGAATCTTTATGGGATTTGCAGCCTTTTTTGTTGCGAAAAATCACGGTTATATCCTTAATTCGGAGATTCATCGTTTATAATAAACTTGGATACCGTTTATAATAAACTCTTCAATAGTTTATTAAGAACGTTGACGAAGATTATGAAAGAAGAGTCATCTTTTTTCTTTTTGGTTCAAGATAAATTATGCTTTATCTTGGATATGTTATGAAAAGTAAATGATATAGACGTCGTTGTCACAAAATTCTATTCTTTGCGTACGATATTACAGCTCCTATGGTATAAAAAACAGTAGCTTTGCTGCTACATAATACTTGATATACCATGAAACGCATTAGCCTTCTTCTTTTTTTTATAGGATGTTTCCTCTTTTCTCTTTCGGCTACGAATTATTTTGTGGCTACTAATGGAAGCGATTCAAACAGTGGGACGATTGATAAGCCTTTTGCCACGTTGGACAAAGCACAATCAAAAGTGATGGCAGGAGATACTGTATATATCCGGCAAGGTACATATCGAGTGACGGAAGCAGAGATAATGGAACATTATACTGCGGGAAGTACTACTTGGAGCCGGGTATTTAAAATGTCAAAGAGTGGAACTGGACCGGACAAACGAATTTGTTACTCCGGTTATAAAAATGAGCGTCCGGTTTTTGACCTTTCGGCGGTAAAGCCGGAAAATGAACGTGTTATTGTGTTTTATGTAAGCGGCTCTTATTTGCATTTCAGAAATATAGAGGTGGTGGGAACACAAGTTACTATTGTGGGACATACCCAGTCCGAATGTTTCCGCAATGAAGGGGGAAGTGATAATATCTACGAACATCTGTCGATGCATGACGGTATGGCGATCGGTTTCTATATAGTGACGGGTAAGAACAATCTGGTGCTGAATTGCGATGCCTATAATAATTATGATCCTGTATCCGACGGCGGTAAAGGTGGAAATGTAGATGGATTCGGTGGACATCTCACTTCTCCCCAATATACGGGCAATGTATTCCGGGGGTGTCGTGCGTGGTATAACAGTGATGATGGTTTTGATTTGATTAACTGCCAGGCGGTTTTTACCATTGATAACTGTTGGTCTTTCTTGAATGGATATACGAAAGACGGTGGCAAAGCTGGTGATGGCACCGGATTTAAGTCCGGAGGATATGGGATGAGTGATAATCCTAAAGCACCAAGTGTGATTCCTATGCACATTGTTCAGTACTGCCTTGCTTATATGAATAAGAATAAGGGGTTTTATGCCAATCATCATTTAGGAGGGATAGCGTGGTATAATAATACGGGTTATCAGAACCCGTCCAATTTCTGTATGTTGAACAGGAAGACTGCATCGGAAGCGGTTGACGTGCCGGGATATGGTCATATTATAAAGAATAACTTGTCGCATACACCAAGGTCTTCGGGAAAACATATCATAGACGTTAATCAAGCGGAATGTGAAATAGCAAACAACTCTTTTCTTCCGGTAGACATGGCTGTGACGGATGATGATTTTGTTAGTTTGGATGCTTCCCAGCTTGCCTTACCTCGTAAGTCAGACGGAAGTCTTCCTTATGTAGAATTTTTGCGGCTGAAGACGAATAGTAAATTATATAATGCCGGAATGGGTTGTTTCCTTACCGGGGGCGGTGAAGATACTAGCTATGGTTGGCTGGAAGATGCGGCAATACTTGTTGAGGGAAATGTGGCAAAGATAGTAGGTCATGGCGCAGAAGCATTTGTGTACTTCTATATTAATGGTAAGGCAGTCTCTTTCTCTGATAAACAAGTGGATTTATCGGCCTATAAGGGAGAAATTGATTTGAAAGCGACAACAGATAATGGTGGCGTAACTAAATTGAAAGTGATAAGGTAACGCAGAAATGTAGAATTATGAAACCGATTCATAAAATAAAGAGAATATGAATAGAGAAACGATAATAAACAGACCATTGGATGTATTTAGGAAAGCAATGCTTTTCCTACTACTTTGTGTTCTTATCGCATCATGTAGCAAGGAAGATGCTATTACGGAAGAAACTGGTATAACCGGAACTCCTCATTTCACCTGGGATATTGCGATCGAACTTGAACAGCCCAATAACTGGTGCATGACTTTGGCTACAGAAAAAGTAGCAATAACCAATCTAACAGAAGGAAAACAATATATACTCACTTGGAAAGGAGGACTTTCAACTGGGCGGAAAACAGGAGGGGTATTAAAAACGGTTATACGCGGGGAACAAACAAAGAATACGGATTTGGATCTGCTGGAAATAAAAGAATCAGGAAATAGTACTTATGAAATCTTTCTTCGTGGTGGCGGACGTAAAGGAGAGATTGTGTTTACAAAATAATAGTCTACCGGATTGTTCATCCCGGAATAAATGATATAAGAAAAACTTAACTCTATTCGTAGCGTGTCTTCTTTTATAAAGAGGATGCGCTTTTTTGATACTGTAGAGAGCGTTTTATTTTAATTCGATATATGTGCACAAATGTGTCTGAGTATGAAATTGTGTATAGACAAGTAGTATTTGAATCTTTTGCATAGAACTCCATAAGAAAATCAATATCTCCATATCCTTTGCTTTGGGGCAAATGGAAACATGCGGTACTTTTGCAAAAAAAAGTAACGAGATATAGAAAATGATAAAGTCAGCATTTTTAATAGTAGCAACATGTTGTAGTCTGCAACTGTTTAGTCAGGAAAAATTTCCCGATGGTAAGATTATACCGGATTGGTTTTACAAAAATGAAAAAACTGATATAAATGGATTAGGAAAGAGTTTCTTGATTACCGACTATGGAGTAGTGAATGATAGTACACTGTTACAGACAGAGAAAATTCAGGCTGTTATAGATTTGGCGTCTAATAATGGAGGCGGAGTCGTTGTTATACCTGAAGGTACTTATCTTAGTGGTGCGCTTTTCTTTAAGCCGGGAACACACTTGCATCTGGAAAAGAAGGCTGTATTGAAAGGTAGTGACGATATTAGCAACTTTCCTGTAATAGAAACACGGATGGAGGGACAGAACCTAAAGTACTTTTCAGCTTTGATTAATGTTGATAAGGTAGATGGTTTCACCCTTTCCGGAAAAGGAAAAGTTGATGGAAACGGTGAACGATATTGGAAGTCATTCTGGTTGCGGAGGCGTGTTATTCCTAAATGTACTAATATGGATGAATTGCGTCCTCGTCTACTTCATATATCTCATAGCAATAATGTACAAGTTTCAGATGTGCGACTTGTTAATTCTCCGTTTTGGACAACTCACATTTATAAATGTGATAGCGTAAAACTTTTGGATTTGCATATCTTTTCACCTTCTTCTCCCGTAAAGGCTCCAAGTACGGATGCAATCGATATTGATGCATGTAAAAATGTACTTGTCAAGGGATGCTATATGTCGGTTAATGATGACGCAATTGCATTAAAAGGCGGTAAAGGACCATGGGCTGATCAAAATCCCGATAATGGTGGCAATTGTGATATTATCATTGAAGACTGTACTTTTGGATTCTGTCACGGAGTGCTGACTTGCGGTAGCGAATCGATATATAATCATAATATAATTCTTCGACGCTGTAATTTGGATCAGGCTAAACGCCTGTTGTGGTTGAAAATGCGTCCGGATACTCCCCAACAATATAAGTACATCCTCGTTGAAGACATAAAAGGAAATGTCCGCAATTGTATCTTTATTGCTCCTTGGACACAGTTTTATGATTTGAAAGATCGCAAGGATATGCCAGTCTCGTATTCCAGCTATATTACAATGCGTAATATTCATCTGGATTGTGATTCCTTTTTTGCTGTAGAGAAATCAAAACAATATAAATTATCCAATTTCTGTTTTGACAATTTGACTATTACGGCTAAAAAAGATGTGAAGATAGATGAAAATATTATTGATGCATTGGTTATGAGAAAGGTTGAGATAAATAAAGTGAATTAAAAAAGAATGGTAGAAAGACTGGAAAATCGTACATAGCCTGTAAAATCGTACAAAATAGGCGTGTGATGGGCTTTATACATATGAATTTACATAAGAAAGTCGAATTCTCCATATTCCTTTTCTTTAACTCTACCATGTAATGCGGTATCTTTGACATGTGCTTATTCAGTAAAATATTGAATCTAAAACTATAAAATACAATGAAATTCTGTAGAATTATTTTTTGTCTGTGGTTATTGGTCTGTTTCTTTCCAATAGGTATTCATGCAGATATACAACTTCCTTCTATATTATCAGATAATATGGTACTTCAGCAAAATGCGAAAGTACGTTTCTGGGGAAAGGCACGTCCCGGAGAAAAGATTTTGGTAAAGACTTCATGGGATCATAAGAAATACAAGGTGACTGCTTTAGCAAACGGTCATTGGGAACTGATGATACAAACACCGGCTGCTACTTCCGGACAATCTGTAATGTTGAAAGGTGATAATAAGATCCGGATCAATAATATATTAATAGGTGAAGTCTGGCTTTGTACGGGACAGTCGAATATGGAATTTCCCGTAGCTCGTAATCCGCAAGTGAAATGGAAAACAGGAATGTTGAATGAAGCGGAAGAAATGAAAGATGCTGATTTCCCGGAAATCCGCCTGTTTCATGTAGAGCATCAACTGGCACCTGATGGTGAGAAAGAAGATTGCGTTGGAAAGTGGGTGGTTTGTAATCCGGAGAATCTGAAAGACTTTTCTGCTGTAGGATTTGTCTTTGGACGTAAATTGTATAAAGAATTGAGTACACCGGTTGGATTAATTCAGTCTACTTGGGGAGGAACACATGCTGAATCTTGGACAAGTATGAAAGTGATGGAAAACAATCCGCTGTATGCCGATGTCTTAAAACAGTATTCAAAAGAAAAGGTGAGTAGGGAAAAAGATAAGTGTAAGGTTCCGGCTACTTTGTGGAATGGTATGATTGCTCCTATAGTAGGATACACTGTAAAAGGAAATATCTGGTATCAGGGAGAATCCAACTCTGTTCGTTATGAGAAATATCAGGAAGTATTTACTAACTTGATAAATAGTTGGCGGAAAGAATGGAACCAACCGGATATGCCTTTCTATTTTGTACAGATTGCACCACATTACAAACAACCGGCAGGTATTCGTGAAGCACAATTAAAAACATGGTTAAGTGGACTTGAAAATATTGGTATGGCAGTAGTGACGGATGCAGCCGATTCTACCGACATACATCCACGAAATAAAGTTGCACCGGGCGAACGGCTGGCAGCTTGGGCATTAGCAAAGCAATATGGTAAAAAGATTGTTTATTCAGGACCTCTCTACAAATCAATGAAAGTGAATGGGAGAGAAATTACATTAGATTTTGAATTTGCGGAAGGTGGCCTGCAGACACCCGGCAATGAACCGGTAAAAGGATTTTTTATTGCCGGCAATGATGCGCGGTTTTATCCGGCTGATGCTGTGATTAATGGAAATTCGATAACACTTTCTTCAACTTATGTCTCTGCACCTGTAGCTGTACGCTACGGTTATGGGACTTTCTTTAGAGTGAATCTGTTTAATAAAGCCGGACTTCCGGCAGTTCCTTTCCGTACGGATACTTTTGCTCCCGACACTTATTATCGTCTGTTTGCCGATTCGGAAATTCGTCGTTTCCCGGAAGCGTGGCAGCTGGATCATGGAAAACGCCTGTATTTTGGTTATGCGCAAGGAGTAGGTTGTTGTGCGATGTTACAAGTTTGGAAGAAAACAGGAGACCGTAGGTACTTTGATTATGTAGAGGCATGGGCTGATTCTTTGGTAGACGACAAAGGAGAGATTCATTTATATAAGAAAGAAACCTATAATTTGGATTATATCAATTCCGGAAAAGTTCTGTTTGATTTGTACAATGAAACCAAAAAGGAGAAATATAAATTGGCTATCGAGAATTTGATAGATCAGCTAAAAAAGCAACCTCGTACAACAGATGGAGGTTTCTGGCATAAGAAAATATACCCTAATCAGATGTGGTTGGATGGATTGTATATGGCTTCTCCTTTTATGGCTCGATATGGAGCTGAATTTAATCGTCCGGAATGGATTGATGAGGCTGTTAAACAGTTCACTCTCTGCCATCAGCATACATACGATACCAAGACGGGACTTTATTATCATGCATGGAATGAGGACCGGAGCCAGCGCTGGGCTGATCCGGAAACTGGCCATTCTCCTAATTTCTGGGGACGTAGTATTGGTTGGTGGTTTATGGCTTTGGTAGATGCTTTGGAATATATTCCCCAAGATCATTCAGGCTATGCTGATATGATTAAATGGACGAAGGAATTAGCGGAGACTCTTTCAAAATACCAAGATAAAAATGGCTTATGGTATCAGGTGATTGATCAACCTTCACGTACCGGTAATTTCCCGGAAGCTTCTGTTACGACACAATGTATGTATGCTTATATGAAAGCAGTGAATAAAGGATATATTGATAGTCAGTATCGTGCCATTGCAGAAAAGGCCTTTAAAGGTCTGTGTGATAAACTACTAATCTCAAATTCGGACGGAACATTGACATTGACAAAATGTTGCCAAGTGGGTGGATTAGGTGGTAAGCCTTACCGTGACGGTAGTTTCGAGTATTATATAGGAGAGAAAATGAGAGATAATGATGCTAAAGCAACAGGCCCTTTCATTATGGGATGTATTGAACTGAACAAATAATATAGAAATAGAAATGATAGGAAATTTTCGACTACAGTTTCAATTAATGAACAAATAAAATGTAATACCATGAAAAAAGAACAAATTATCAAATCGATGTTATTTTTAATTATTCCTTTGCTTGCTATCTCATGTGATGGTAATGGCCTTATGGAATATGAAGAGACTGCATTGATGCAAGGAGATGTGCAGCAAGGACTGTTAAATGATGGGACAAGTGATAATACATGTATGGTTAATCTGAATTTATTCACAAAACCTTATTTTGATTATCAGTATAATACGGGTGATCATGTAGATGAGTGTTTTGTATATATTGATAATCAGGAAGATCTTACTAGATGCCTTTATCCACAAAGTGGAAAGAATGTAAAAGGTAATTTCTTGATACCTTTCGGAAAACATCGAATTAAATTGAATATAGAAATTGATGATGGTAAATCATATACATATCCGATTGAACTATGCAATGCTTTGGTAACCTTAAAGAACGGTGAAGCAAGTACGGTGCTCTACGATAGAATTATTCTTAAAAGAGCGGATTCTTCTTTCACAAATTCAGCCTTTACTGTTGAATTTGATGTAGATTTTCCTTATACTGAAAACAATGATTACACATTAGATATTACATTAGGATTTTATGATGAAACATACGACGATGGTTCTTCAGGTCCTTATGTAAACGGAAATGTTAGTGTTAATACTTATTATCAATGGAGATCCATTTTTGAACCAGCTAGGCCAACTGATATTGACTTTGTTCTTGGAATTGTATATAATTCTACTCAAAAAGAATATTGTTATAAAGGGTATTGTGAACAAGACTTTTCTATAGATAGGAATGGAATGGCTGTTAATAATGTAAGTTGGCATAAAATGGTAAGATTACCAAATGGTGATGATATTGGCTATAAATTATATTTAATAACAGGTATATGGGCTAAATTACAGTCAAATATTGATACTATGATTGGTGAAACAGAAGTTTCGTGGTATTCAGCTTATTATAGAGTAGAATGGGATGACGGAGAATATTCAGAATGGTATCCTATGGATGAATTAGACGAATCTTCAGTTAGGATAGATGCTACTATTGATTATTATCCCAACATTGAGATTGTATGTTTCAACACCAAAGAAATTCAGGATGCTTATGCATCACAATGGGGCATTGTACCTTAATAACTAAAAAGTCTTGATTTTTACGTATAAAGATGAGGATCAATATTAAAATAGATATTCAACTACTGATTACGTAAATAGCAAAATAATTAAGTATACTTGACAACGGATATACAATTTTTTAGGTTTGAATTTAATTTATTAATCAAATGAGTATTTATTAATTATTTTATATAAAATGAGAAACACAGCAACTTTTCAAAGAAAGGCATATCCAATTGCCGTGAGATGCTTAACAAGCATTTTATATTTCTTTTTGTTTTCACTTTCGTCGTTAGCGGCTTGCGTGGATAAAGAACCTGTAGATGAGGAGGATGCAGATCCTGCCATCAATCCTCACAGTTCATATCTGGAGGAGGAAGAAAGTGGTGGAAATACAAATTCTGGTCCAGCATTTCCTGTCTTTGCTGACAATGCACGGGCATTTCCGGGCGCAGTAGGATATGGTAGAAATTCTGAAGGAGCTCGTGCTAGTAATGCTCGAGAAGTTTATGTTGTAACTAATACGAACAACAGCGGTACAGGTTCGTTGAGAGATGCCGTCAGTCAGCCAGGTAGAATTATCGTATTCAATGTAGCAGGTAAAATTGATTTAAACAAGCAGGTACTTGTGTTCTTAAGTAATCAGACGGTTCTCTGTCAAACAGCTCCTGCTCCTGGCATCGTACTTTATAATGGCAGAGTTTCTTCTAGTGGAGCTAATAACGTGATTATCCGTTATCTACGTATGCGTGATGAAATAGATGCAGGAGGAGCAGCTCACGGTCATGACCAAATTTATGACCATTGTTCTTTTACATGGGCAACAGATGAAAATTTCTCTTTCAACAATGAGAAGCAATCCAAATCTCTTTATAATTGTACCATACAAAATTCAATCATTGCTCAAGGATGCCAAAATCACTCCTGTGGTGGGTTAATGCAAACTTCTATAGACTGTGGAATTACCTGTTTCCGCAATTTGTTGGCAGACAATAAAACCCGTAACTTCAAAGTCAAAGGATTAAATCAATACATCAACAATGTAGTCTATAATTGGGGAAACGGGGCTGCTTATAATGCGGGAGGTGATTCTTCTGGAGATTCCAATACTGTTATTGAAAATAATTATTTTATCAAAGGACCA
>OGKZ01000943.1_pt1 | contig 23457 bp, 18 predicted proteins | sample 1572571 | NCBI WGS metagenome assembly OGKZ01 (sample SAMEA2581906, study PRJEB24529) | metagenome | biome: Human gut stool | place: China | collected 2011 | reverse complement strand
CGAATATTTAGATGAAGCGGCATCCCATCTGATGCAAGTCCTCAATGACCCGGAGCACATCACCGGGTAAAAAGCGTCCCGCAGGGATGCGCAGCCTGCATTGAAACAATGCAGAGCAAAGGGGTTTGGGGCACTCCCCAACAAGCATTTTGCAACGCAAAATAGGCAGATGTATATACGTCTGCACTGCTTGCGTCCTCTATGCGTCCCTTCAGTCCGCAATCACTTTATTTTACCGAAATTTGAAACAGCACCTATCATCAACATTGTCAGCGCATGAGGTGCTAAAGATTTGTAGCAACACCGCATTGATTTTATATAAAGAAAAGTGTACAATATTAACGAATTGACAACAAAGACTTACTGAGAAAATTTGTGAGTACACAAGTGGACATGGCATCTGTCGAACATTGCAACTCATAGAGAATGTCAAGTAGTAATATTTTGGATAATTCGCTCGGTATGGATACGACAGACTGGATAATGTAATGATTAGAGATACTGCCCTTAGCAATTTGATTTTTCTGGCCAACAAACAAGGATATGTTTTAACAGACGACATCTTAGACGAAGGTGCAGACTTATCTTTCACGGATGTCGATTGGCTCTCGTCTACTTTAATGGCAAAGGGGATTCTTGTTTATGATGAGGCTCCTGTCGTAAAAGATTCTGTTAATACGAGTGCAGCGGAAATTTTCGACTATGCACAAACGGATTATGAGGAGATTTATCAAAAAGCAATCGATGCTTCTCCAGAATCTGAGGATATTATAAATTCTATTAGATCAATCCTTCCTCCGCAGCGTGGCGAATTTGATACGCTGAAATATCAAGTTGTAGAGGGAAACAAGTACGCACGCCAAAGGGTCATAGAGATGCACCTTCGTTTTGCGGTGCGAGTAGCAGTCTCCTATACAGAGAGATATGGGCTCCAGTTTGAAGATGCGTTTTCACTTGCCTGTATAGGATTAGTGACCGCAGTTGATAAGTACGATCCAGATACTGATGGGCCGATTGGTTCGTTTATCTCTTACTACATCATGCAGGTGATAAACCGCGAAATGCCTTTGCCCTGCAAGGAACTATACTATCCTGTTCATGTTAAAGAACGCTGGGCACCTGTTTTCCTCATGTTAAAGGAAGATGGGTGCGTCGGATGTGATGAACTGCCACGCTGTAAATACGAAAAAAGCAAGTTAAAGAAAAAATTCGCAGATATATCGGATGCAGACATCCTGATGATGATTGGAATGTCGCTAGGTGAGATTTCACTTTCAGAACTTGCAGAAAATGAGAAAGAGCCAGTAGACACATCTAGTTTGGAACGGATAAATAACGATTTGTCGCAGAGTGAATGGCAAAAAGTATTGAGTCAGGCTTTGAAAATTTTAACACCTAGAGAAATGGATGTTATAATTTTGCGTTACGGACTTCTCGATGACAGACCTCTAACCCTTGAGGAAGTTGGCCAGAAATATTCTATTACGCGTGAACGGGTTCGGCAAATCGAAGCAAAATCACTCCGCAAACTTAACATCAAAAAGATTCGCGGAATTCTTGAGGATTCGGTTTCCTAATTCTGCGCATTTACACATGAAAGAGAGAATTTAGATGTGGTGCAAAACCTGCAACATCGAAACGAATGATGAAACCTGTCCGATTTGCGGTAGCAAAACGGTAGAAGATATTCCTGTCGAGGTTTATTGGTGCCCGGAATGTAAAGTACCCATCATCAATACGACCACACAAGCGGATAAAGGCTCCTGCCCGCTTTGCGGCCATAAAACCAAGTATATGTCGGCTGATCTGCGCCCGGTCTTTCCAGAAGAGCGGCTATTGCTGGAGTTGTTGCTTGAGAAGAAGCCGCACGAATATGTTCAAAAATCCGTATGGGCGGCGAACAGCAGCTACTATATTGATGGGAAGCGTGTGGCACTTCCGGCGAAACTCTTTGAAAAGGCCAATACAGACGACTTATCAAAGAAAATCGAGGAGTATAAAGGCAGCAATACCTACGAATACTTTAATATTTATGCCAAGCGATTCTGTGAAGCTAATAGAAACCGGCTCAACTACCTCGTGGATGAAGCCTCTGGGTTTGTGCGGAATGCAGCGTCAAAGTTTGATGAAGACCGACTTGTGGTATCCTTTTCGGGTGGTAAAGATTCAACAGTTACAGCCGATTTGACGATCAACGCATTGGGTACATCGAGCATTGTTCATATTTTCGGTAACACTACACTGGAATTCCCGACTACGGGCGAATATGCAGAACGCTATCGTCACAATCATCCCCATGCGATTTTTATGGTCGCCAAAAACGAGGAACAGAACTTCATGGATGTTTGTGATGATATTGGACCACCGGCACGAATGATGCGCTGGTGCTGCTCCATGTTTAAGACGGGGCCGATTACTCGAACATTAAATAGTCTGTTCCGCAATGAGCAGATCCTGACGTTCTATGGAATCCGTAAAGCAGAGTCTGTCAGCCGCAGCAAGTACAATCGTATTGAGGATGATGCCGAATCCGTCAAAATTCAAAAGCAGACTGTGGCATCGCCAATCTTCTTCTGGAAAGACATTGACATTTGGCTGTATATTCTGAGCAAAGAAATCGACTTCAACTATGCCTATCGGCTGGGCTATGATCGTGTCGGCTGCTGGTGCTGCCCGAATAACAATCAGCGCGCACAGTTCCTATCTCGAATCTATATGCCGGAAAAATCAAAGGCATGGCGCGAATTCCTGATTGGGTTTGCAAGAAAAATCGGAAAGCCTGATGCTGAAGAGTATGTTGATTCTGGCAAATGGAAGGCTCGTCAAGGCGGAAATGGTCTGGCAACAGCTAACGATGTGAAAATCAAATTCACAAATTGCACAGCCGAGGACCACGCGAAAATCTATCGTCTTGTGCGACCGTATGATGACGAGCTGATTGGAATGTTCGTTCCTTTTGGCCGTATTGCGCCGGAGTATGGGCAGAAAATCCTGAATGAAACCGTAATCCTTGATGTTAGAACGAATGTTCCAATTCTTTCCATTCAGCCTTTTACCCATGATGGATACGAACACGCAGTAAAGGTTCGGACAATGAATGTTGCTGACCATGATGATCTGCAACGAATGGTTGGATACCAAATCCGAAAATTTAATGCTTGCCGCAAGTGCTTGAAGTGCGAATCGCTATGCCGTGCGGGAGCAATCTCGATTATTGGAGACTACTACTACATCAATCCTGCTAAATGCGTTCATTGTAAAATGTGCGTTACTCCTAAATATCTCGATGGCGGGTGCATGATGAACAAATATTTGAAAACAAAATGATAAGGCGGGAAATTTGCCATGAAATTTAGAGCACATGATACCTTCTTCATCCGAAAGGGATGGCTGAGCAAGGGTATGAAAGCGGTTCATTCTAAGCCAGATGTCTTTGTTGCTAAAGACGAAAATCCAATGGATGTATTAGGAATCGGCTCTAACATGGTAAAGTCGCTCCGCTACTGGTTAGTTGCTACGAATCTTACGGAAGAAGCTCTTCTAAATAAACGCCGCGTTCAGAAGTTCACAGGGTTTGGAAACCAAATATTCAAAAATGATCGTTACATGGAGGAGTATGGAACGCTCTACCTCCTGCATTATATGCTGTCGAAGAACGAAGAGGATGCGACAGCATGGTATTTTTTCTTCAATGAATTCAATATGTCCGAATTTACACGGGAAGATTTCGTTGCGGCCTTGCAGAACTATGTTTCCATGAAAGGTGAAACTGTTGCCATTCGATCGATGTCGGATGACTTTGCTTGCATCCTCAACACATATTTGCCCCGGTACAAAACAAATCCTGCGCGAGTGAATCCTGAAAACAACATTGATTGCCCGCTGGGTGAATTGGGTCTTATTGATATTCTGGATAAGAACAAAAAAACATATCGAAAAGCCGTTCCCACACCTGAAACTATTCATCCATGGGTGTTGATGGCGGTTATGTGCGATCAGGCGAATGGCCGCATGGAAATTGGATTAAATGAGCTGCTCACTGCAAAATGCAACATCGGAAAAACGTTCAATCTTGATGCCATTACCATGCTGGATGCGCTGCATCAGGTAGAAAAAATTGGACTGGTCAAAATTATTCGGACAGCGGGTCTGGATGTTATTCAGCTAAAGCAGAATTATTCTTTTGAGGAATGCGTGGATAATTACTACGAGTGCATTTCCAAGATTGATTAAGGGGAAAGTTTAATGAGTGAAATGATTTCAGTCGCAGAAGGTTTTCAGTATTCTGTGAACATTGCCTACGACCTTCATGCTGATGATAAGTTAAAGAGCTATATACCGACTCAGTCTGCACTCCAGTTGATGGAAGATATTTTGCAGAGTACTCTGCCTACCGCAACAGACCGTTCGCGTGTTTTGATTGGTGCTTACGGCAAGGGAAAATCACATATTGTGCTGACGATTCTTGCGCTCTTGATGAAACGCGACCTTGACTTGTTTGAAAAACTGCTCCCGGCTATTCAGAAGCGCGATAAATTGAACCGTCTGATTCAAAACTACTATGCAAGCGACAACAAGCTGCTGCCAGTTATTATTACCGGCAGCAATACAAGTCTGACGCAAGCATTCCTTCTGGCTCTTCAGCAAACACTGAAAGAAAATGATCTGCTGAATATTATGCCGGACACGAACTATAAAGCTGCCGTGTCGGTTATTGAACGTTGGAAAAACGATTTTCCTGATACCTATCAGCAGTTCAAGAATAAGATTACGGATTCTATCGGTTCGTTTGTTTCTCGTTTAGAAGATTATGACATTAAGGCTTACGAAGAATTTGAGCGTATTTACCCTAGCCTGACGGCAGGTAGTACGTTTAATCCCTTTGTAGGCTTTGATGTCGTGCAGCTATATGAAAGCGTTGTTCAGGCATTAAAACCTCATGGCTATACGGGTATCTATGTCATCTACGATGAGTTCAGCAAGTATCTGGAAGCAAACATTTCGGAGGCATCTGTAAGCGATACTAAGATGCTTCAGGACTTTGCAGAAAAATGCAATAGAAGCGGAAAAAATCAGATGCACCTGATGCTGATTTCCCATAAGGAGATTGCGAACTATATCGACCGACTGCCCAAGCAGAAGGTCGATGGCTGGCGTGGTGTTTCTGAACGATTCACTCATATCCACCTGAACAATAACTTTACGCAGACCTACGAGATTATTGCAACAGTCATCCAGAAAAATCAAAAGCTCTGGAATCTGTTCTGCGCCGAGCATAAAAAAGAATTCAATGCGCTGGCAAAACGCTACGAGACACATCGGATCTTTTCGGATATGCAGTCTGATAGTATAGAACATACAATAATGGCTTGCTATCCTCTTCACCCGGTTTCTACGTTTATTCTGCCCCGGTTGTCCGAGCGCGTAGCTCAGAATGAGCGGACGCTTTTTACTTTTTTGTCGGCGAATGGACAGGCAACACTTCCGTCCTTCTTGAAGCAGTATCACGATAGCGAGTTCTCGGTCGTTACGCCCGATTTGATTTACGATTATTTCGAGCCGCTGTTCAAAAAGGAAATTTCAAACGGAACACTCCATGACATTTACTTCTTGACCAGCACAATCTTAAATCAGCTTGACGATGATTCTTTAGAGGAAAAACTAGTAAAGACGTTGTCCTTGATTTATATGCTGGAGCAGTTTGAAAAACTCAAACCGACAAAGGATGAGCTAATTGGAATCTACTCTATTCAGTATTCGGTGCCGGAAATTGAAAAGGCATTAAATAATCTTATTGACGATGAGTATGTCATTTACCTCAAGCGTAGCAACGATTTCCTTCAGCTGAAAGAAAGTTCCGGCGTTGATGTTGAAGCTAAAATCCGTGACACGATTGCATCCCAGCAGGGCAGCGCAGTCGTGAAAAAGATTCTGAATGCATCAAACTTTGATAGCTGCATCTATCCTTTCCGCTATAACGATGAGAAAGAAGTCACACGGTACTTTGACTTTACCTTTATTGATGAATCGGAAGTTACCGAGGATGTCAACTGGAAAACAAAGCAGCAAGGTACGGAAGCAGATGGCATTGTATATGCTATTATTCCGCACAGCAGGGATTCGATTGCACAGATTGTGGATGTAGTGAAGAAAACTAGTACCTACTGCTCAAACTGTGTCTTTGTTATCCCGCATAAATTTGTTCCCATCGATTTTACAGTTCGAGAGTATAAGGCTGTCGAGACACTGAAAGATCTTGCCGTTTCCGATAAAGTTCTGTTTGATGAGTACGAGGTGATTTATGAAGACCTCCGGGAAATCATCAACCACTATATCAGCGACTATACTCATCCCGAAAAGAGAGCAGCTACCTATATTTATAAGGGAGAAGAAAAGCAGATCGTCCGTAAAGCAGCTTTGACTGACCTTTTGTCTACCATCTGTGAAAAAACGTATTTCAAGACCCCGGTTATTGTCAACGAGGCAGTCAACAAAAACCACCTGACAGCAAATTCGGTAAACAGCCGGAGCAAAATTGTTATTGGACTACTGCGTTCTGAACTTGAGCCGAATCTTGGACTGGCTGGTGCTGGACAGGAAGTTTCCATTCTCCGCAGTACGCTGATCCGAACGGGGATACTGGACACAAAAAACGGTGTTCCTAAAATCAATCTGCATCCGCATGATTATCTTACGGCCAACTTGCTGGGCGAGATTGAGAAGTTTGTCCAAGAAGCGCGAGAGCAGAAAATGAGCTTCGCAGAGCTGTATGCTCGGTTGACCACCGATAAATGCTATATTGGTCTGCGGAAGGGTCTTGTCCCTATCTATGTTGCTGCCGTATTCCACGAGTATAAAAAAGAAATCGTTCTCTACGACAAATTCTCTCAAGTTCCGCTGAACAATGATACCTTGCTCCAAATTGAAGCCGCTCCGCAGGACTTTACGTTGCAGTGTTTAGACTGGAACAATGAAAAAGACGAATATGTAGATGCCCTTGCCAATGTCTTTAAGGACTACGTTGTTGAGGCCGAAAAAGCTGCCTCTGGCTATAACTATGTTGTAGCTGCTATGCATCGGTGGTATATGGAACTGCCTAAGTACGCCAAGGAAGCCAAATATGACCCCAACGGACAGCAGATTGACAAGCCCAAGCGTCAATTTATTCGGATGCTCAAGCAAAACATTGGCACTCATACTTTGTTATTTGAGCGGCTTCCTGTTCTTATTACTGGAGGAGCAGAATGTGGTTCAGAAACAGTGAACGCAGTTTCCGAGATTAAATTCTTCTATGATCAGATGCTTGGTCAGTTGGAATTCGCATTCTGTGATGAGGTCAAGAAGCTCTTCGGTGAGGGACAGGACGAAGCGATTCTAAGCAGAAAATCTTTGCCGAGTGTAGTCACCGAATGGATGAATCGACTTGATCCGTCTATTCACGAGCAATTATTTGCGGACGGAACCGATAGAATGCTTCAATTATTCCTCGCAAATAAAGATGCAAGCGAGCATATCTTGACCCTGAGCCTTGCAAAACTCGCAACCGACCTGAACTTGAGCGATTGGGATGCAAACACGCAGACTGCTGCCTTAGAAAGCGTCAAGCAGTATAAAACGACAGCCGAGAAATTCCGGCAGGAAGCCCCCCATAAGGAAGCCGAAGCCATCAATGGTTATCAGTTGACTTATGAGGATGAAGCGGGCTGTACGGTAACAAAACGCTTTGATAAAGTGGAAACGAGCAAGCGCGGAAAGCTGCTGTACAATGCGATCGAGTCTGCGATTAGCGGCATGGGACAGGCAGTTTCCGAACAGGAAAAACGCCAAATCCTGATGGACGTGTTAAGAGAGCTGTGCTAAAACCTCAAAGGAGAAAATGTTATGGCATACTTTGACAATGCAGCTACCACATATCCAAAGCCTGACGATGTTTATTCCTTTATGAATGAATTCTATCGTCAGTGTGGTGGAAATGTCGGGCGTGGTGATTATGGCATTGCTAAATCTGCTGGTGAACTTGTAGCTGATACAAGGGCGCGGCTGCAAAATCTTTTACACTGCCCTGCAAAGCAGGTGATTTTTACACCGACAGCTACGATTGCCCTGAACATTATCCTGCAAGGGTTGTGCGAAATGGGCATGAAAAACTTTTATATCAGCCCCTTTGAGCATAATGCCGTTACTCGAACGCTACATCACTTTGAAAATCTTGGGCGCATCAAGGTTCACCAGCTCTCTGTAACATCGGATCTGAAATACGATTTGGAAAAAATTCGCTATCAGTTTGATGATTGCAAGCCCGATGTTGTTGTCGTAAGTCATGCCAGCAATGTGATTGGCCTGATTGCTCCCGCCGCAGAAATTTTTGATTTAGCGAAAGCATACAGTAGTTACACCGTGCTGGATATGTCGCAGACAGCAGGACTTGTTGATTGTGATGTGGGACGCAACACATTCGATTTTGCAGTGTTTGCAGGGCATAAAACTCTTTATGGCCCGACTGGAATATCCGGCTTTGTAATGAAGCCAGATATAAATCTTCCCCCGGTTCTTTTTGGAGGCACAGGCTATGATTCGGCAAATCAGGATATGCCGGATAGTCTGCCCGAAAAGTATGAAATGGGAACTTCTAATATTGCTGGAATTGCAGGATTAAATGCTGCTTTACAATGGAATCAGAAAATCGGGATTCAGAATATTTTCGAGCATGAGCAAAAAAATCGTAAGAAGTTGCTTGAAATCCTGTCCCAATACGATTTTATTACTATTGTAGGCAATGCTTCAGCACAGCAGTATGTTGGCATTGTGTCGTGTCTTTTCGATGGAATCAGCAGTGATATTGCTGGCAGTCTGTTGAGCGAGCATGGTGTATCTGTTCGGACAGGACTGCAATGCGCACCATTAGCTCATAAGTTCTTGGGTACCTATCCGGCTGGAACCATTCGATTCAGCGTTGGGCATTTTACAAGCGAAGAGGACTACAATGCCCTAACCAACGCACTGGATTATATCGATCAAAACATTTAAGGAGATCGTGTCATGTCTTTTTCAGACTGTGTTATCAAAAGTGAATATCGATCCCTTATCGATAATGTCGTTCAGGATTTTTATCTTCCGATTCTTCACGAAGCGGTATCCTATAAGCGTGCTGTTGGCTTTTTTTCATCTTCTGCATTGGCGGAAATATCAAAAGGTATCTGCGATATGGCTTCCAATGGTGGAAAAATCCAAATTGTAGCGTCTCCCTATCTCTCCGAAGAAGATGTGAAAGCTATTCAAGAAGGCTATCAAAATCGTGAGACGTACATCAAGGAAAAGGTTTTGAAGCAGATTCAAGATGAAGATGTATCGAATGATTATTATACGTTGGAACGTCTGAACCTGCTGACGAAACTGATTGAGGATGGAATCCTTGATATAAAACTCGCCTATACCGAAAATAATGGTGGAATAGGAATGTACCACGAGAAGATGGGTCTGATGGAAGATTCATCTGGCAATATAGTTGCGTTTTCTGGCTCAATGAATGAGTCGGCAACGGCCATGGAAGTCAACTACGAGACTATAGATGTTTTTTGCAGCTGGAAGAGCGATTATGAAAAAGAGCAGGTGTCCCTCAAGAAAAAGGCATTTGATGCAATTTGGGGAAATAAAGAAAGCGGAATAAAAGTCATTGCTGCCCCTGAAGTAACGCAAGTTTTCATCAAAAAATTCCGAAAGCTCTCACCTGTAAACTTCAAAATAGACGAAGAACAGTTTAAGAAGCCAACACGTTCAGCAAAAAAGGACGATAGCGGTGCTGTTGGCGCACGAATACCTGCTGAAATTCAACTGCGAGACTATCAGCAAGCGGCCGTTGCTGCATGGGCGGGCGCAAACTATCAAGGAATATTCTCGATGTGTACGGGTGCTGGCAAGACTATAAGTGGATTGGCAGCAGTAGCAAAGTTGTCGCAAGATCTGAACGATCACTTGGCCGTTATTATTGTCTGCCCTTATCAACATCTTGTTGAGCAGTGGGTTGAGGATATTGTAAAATTCAATATCAAACCTATTGTGGGGTATAGTTCATCACCACAAAAAGACTGGAAAAAACGGTTGGAAAAAGCTATTCGTGATCAGCGTATGATACCGAAGAAGAGCTTCTTCTGCCTTGTTTGCACGAATGCAACTTTTGCGGGTTCTTATGTTCAGAGCCAAATTGATAAGATTCGGGCACCGATTCTTCTGATGGTTGATGAAGCTCACAACTTTGGTGCGCAGAGAATCCGTAAACTGTTGGATGACCGATTTACTTATCGACTGGCACTATCTGCAACGATGGACCGCCATCGAGATGAAGAAGGAACGGCGGCTCTATACCAGTTCTTTGGAAAGAAATGTATTGACTATACGTTGGAGCAAGCAATCAAGGATGGAAAGCTGACACCCTATAAATACTATCCTGTTGTGGTATACCTCTCGGATGATGAGCTGGAAAAATACTCTGAAATCTCTTCGGAGATGACTAAACACATTATTCAGGGACGAAATGGCAGCGTCAAATTGGATTCTTACGGTGAAATGCTTGCCATAAAGCGGTCGCGGGTAGTTGCCGGAGCAATTGCAAAAATATCTGAGCTTCGTAAGCAGATAGAGCCGTATAAAGACCAAAATAATATTTTGGTCTACTGCGGTGCAACCAATATTCTTGATGAAAACGCAGATGATTCGGAAACGGATAGCAGCGATATTAAACAGATCGATGCTGTTACTCATCTGCTTGGAAATGAATTGGGAATGCGTGTTGCGCGTTTTACATCACGCGAAAACATCGAAGAACGAGCTACCATTAAAGAAAAATTCCAAGATAACGGAAAACTCCAAGCGATTGTTGCAATAAAGTGTTTGGATGAAGGTGTGAACATTCCGGGAATTAAAACCGCCTTTATCCTTGCAAGCACAACGAATCCAAAAGAATATATCCAACGTCGAGGCCGTGTGCTTAGAAAAGCTCCCGGAAAAAGATTTGCTGAGATTTATGACTTTGTGACGTTACCAAGACCGTTGGATGAAGTTCCGGGGCTTACGGTAGAGCAAGCTAGCCGGGATGTATCACTTGTAAAAAATGAATGTGCGCGTATGCAGGAATTTGCGGCACAAGCATTAAATGGTATGGATGCCCAATCTTTGATTTGGGACATCCAAGAAGTCTATCATATTGATACCATTGAAGATGTTGGGGTCGAAGCTGAATTTGCGAAAGAGATCGACTGTAAAAGCTGATTTTATTGCCTATAAAAAGGAGGGGCAAAATAATGGATTCTAATCAGGTGGATGAAAAAGTTGTTCGCAGACTGATGAATAAGATAATTATTCAAGAAAACCGAAACAATAAATCCAGAGCAAAGTCTGATTCTCAAATGGTTGCGGAAATCAAAAAAATGATTGAGGAGGAAGTAAAATGCTTATCGAATCAATAAAGCTGGAAAACTTCCGGCAGTTCCAAAATGAGTCGATTACGTTTGCGGACGGCTCTGATGGTAAGAATGTTACAATCATCCTTGGCGAAAACGGCAGCGGTAAAACCACCTTTGCACAGGCTTTCTTTTGGTGTATGTACGGTGAAACGTCTTTCTCCGACAAGCGGCTGCTCAATTCTAAAGTTGCCAGCAAGATGATTCCGGGTTCAAAAGAAACTGTTCGAGTCGAACTTTGCCTCAAGCATGGCCTGCTGAACTATGTCCTGACGAGAGAGCAGGTGTATGTAAGAGACTACACTAAACTCACCCCTCAAAATTCTGTTTTTGCCATTGCAACAAGACAACCTGATGGCACTCTCGTATATGAGAAAAGGACTGCGTGTGAGGATGTTGTTAAAAACATCTTGCCCAAGGAACTGTCACGGTACTTCTTCTTCGATGGCGAACGTATTGAGAAAATGAGTAAAGACATTGCCGGCAACAAGAAAAGCGATGATTTTGCTCAGGCAGTCAACGGTTTGCTTGGCCTGAACGGTATGCTTTCTGCAATCAGCCATTTTAAGGGCAGTTCGGGTGTTGTTGGAAGTTTTGATAAGGCATTTGATAGGAACAGCGATGTAAAACTTTCGCAGTATGCTGCAACGGTTGAACGTTGTCAAAATCGGCTTGATGAAATTGCTACAGAGCTTGAAACGGCAGAGGAACAGCGAGAGCAGGCCGAGCAGCGGATGCTTGAAAAAGCACAGGAAATAAAAAAATATGATGACGGAAAGAAGCTGCAACGAGAGAAGGAGCAGCATGAAAGCGAGATAAAGAGCGCACAGAAACATCAGGCTCAGACCTGCAAGGAAATGTTCCATACATTCGACATGGGGGCAAGCTCTTTCTTCTCCAAGAGCCTCATCTACCGTGCCTTGCAGATGTTAAAGGATGAAACTATCCCTAATGCGGACATTCCATATATGCACGTAAAAACCATCGAGTATCTGCTCCGTCAGAAAAAATGTATCTGTGGGACACACTTAGATGAAGGTACCGTTGCATACGAAAATGTTAAGGCTCTGATGGACTATCTGCCTCCGCAGTCTATTAGCACGACTGTATCGCAGTTCAAAAAGGATGCAAAGAATCGAATCGCCACACTGGGGAAAACCAATCTTTCCGCTTCTGTTGCTGCATCCTATGGACTTATTAGCGATGATGCTGATAAAATCACCGATGCGCAGGATGATCTGCGCCGGGTTGAAAGCCAGTTGGCTACAAGCGTTGATGTCGCTGCGGAGGTTCGTAAACTTCAAAACGAAATTTTCGTTTGCAAAAAATCTGCATCTGATCAGGTTCGTAGAATTGCAGATCTAACTTCTGAGCAGGATCGTCTTACTCGTGAACGGGATACAGCAGATACGAATAGACGAGAACTTAGCCTTAAGGACGACAAAAACCGCATGATTGAAATTTGCCGTTCCTATGCACTTGAAATTTATAATCAGTTGTCCGAGGTGTATAAGAAAAGCGAAACTGAGGTTCGGACGAAACTTCAGGCTACGATCAATGAAATCTTCAATGATATTTACGATGGCGGCTTGTCGCTTTCGATTGATGAAAAATATCACATTACCGTTACCGTAAATGGGTATGGGGAAGACAATGTGGAAACCTCTACCGCACAGAGCATTTCCGTTATTTTTGCATTTATTGCAGGCATCATCAAGATGGCACGCGAAAACAAAAATACAACTTCGGAAGAACTTCGGATGCTGGAGTCTGAGCCTTATCCCCTCGTGATGGACGCTCCTCTGTCTGCGTTTGATAAAAAGCGTATCGCATCTGTATGTAAAGCACTGCCTGATGTTGCAGAACAGGTTATCATTTTCATCAAGGATACCGATGGTGATCTGGCCGAGAAGTACATGAGCGATAAGATCGGAAGCCGTCATCGCTTTGATAAGGTCGATGAGTTTGAAACTCATCTTGCATAAGGAGAAGTGGAACAATGTTTGATAAACAATATCGATTCAGAGGTTCCCATGCGGAGCGTGTCACAAAATTGACAAGCCAGTTTGAATCCATATCGGGTACAAAGGTATTTGAACGCAATGTAGATGTGCTGTGCGATGCGCCGCTAATCGGTTTCCTGTACAACAGAAGAGCGGATCTTGACAATACCAAAAATCCGACAACGAACGAAGTCTATAACACCAATGTCATGGGTGATCGCGTGATCTACTCATCAGAAGAAATGCTTTTCAATTTTAGACTTATCATGCTTCTGGATAGTGCCTACGAACATGATGCACAGAAACGCATTGATAAAGCATTTCGGAAGCACACGCCGGAAGATGAGGAACGCTATGACAGCTATGTGCGTGGAGGTGTAGATGTCCTCTATGAAAAACTTGTTGAGGGCGCAACTTCTACGGATGATTTTGTGAACCGTCTTTCGGATTTTGTCACCGACTTCGATGAACGCTTTAATGCAGATATTTCGGATGATGAGATGGCAAAATATTTTATCAAGACTGAAACCAATAACTAACATGGTGTAAGCCTGTGCTCGTATCGGGCACAGGCTTTTTGTGTATGGAACGAAATTTGCAAGAATTCCCAAAAGGAAACAAGTATAGAGGACATAATAACATAAATCAATGGGGAGGTGTCAAATGAATCCTCGGTGTGATACATTGCTCGATGAAATAAAAAAGAAAGGTAAGCTATCCGAAGATGATCTGCTTCAACTTTGTGAAGAATACGATTTGTTTCCAAATGAAGTGGATTGGATTACAGATAGGGCACTAGAGTGTCATTGCCTCGCGTTATCTGACTATAGAACACCTAAATCTTCCTTTAACCGGGATATGGAACCATCGTTGCTCCAATTGCCAGATTGGATGGTAGACATTCCTGACAAATATTTTTCCAATCGTCAAGATCTATGCCATATCATTCTAGCAAAGGGAATAAAAAGTGTCGGAAACTATGTTTTTTACAGATGTGGAAATTTGCAGTCTATAACTTTTCCAGCCACAATAGAAAGAGTAGGTTATGGAAATTTTACCTATTGCAAGCAACTTCGGGAAATTATTTTTCTGGGTGATCTCCCGGCGGGGAGAGAAAATATCAATCAAATCCTATGCAATTTGACCGAAGATGCCTATTTGCAAAGGATCGTTATATACGGAAATCTTGATAATCTACCCAGTCCTCTTTCTTTGTTCGGTGGATATAATCTAAATAATTCATTGAAAATCATATTATTATCGATTCCGTTGCCTGAATGCTATCAATTTTGGGGACAGCGATTGTTCTTGTGCATTGAGGGCTTTGTATATGGTCAAAAGAATGGTTTTGCATTCAATACGGTCGTTGAACAAAGGAATAAGGAGTATATTGCAAAATATTCTAAGCAAATCTTCTATTATGCAGTAATAAAAGGTAGCTCTCTGCTTCTTCAGTATTTATATGAGAACAACTTGATTCCGTCACCTTTATACTCTCAAACGGTTGATTCAATTTACCCCATGAAGCTACGGAATGAAATTAAGCAGAAAGTTTTAGTTCGGGATAATTACAATTCCGTATACTCTAACACAAAAAGAAAAATCAGTGAAAACTGGAATTATACTTGCGAGCCAAACCATACGGTGACAATTACGTTTTTTCGAGGACACAATATAGATTATGTTTGCGTTCCAGAAAAAATTGGAGAATTTCCAGTTGAAAAAATCTCCCGTGGTGCTTTTAGCATTAATCCCTATCCATTTAGGTTGAAAAACGAAGATAAAATTTTAAGATCATGGATTCGTTATATCGAACTTCCCTCTACAGTTAAATATATAGAAAATGGTGCGTTTTATGGCGTTGATAATGTCACAATTAAAATTCCACCATCAGTTTGCTTTATTGACAAAGATGCACTTGAATTTTCAGGCAATGTGACTATTATTTCGCCAAAAGGATCATATGCGATGAATTACGCTGTTGAACACCATATTAAATGGAAGGATACAGAATCTCGTGATATTTCTTTTACTATCGTTGGAGCATATACGAAAATGCTTCAATCTGGAATGAAAATCACAATTATTAAAGAACCAGATAATAGCTACGACCCTTTTGCAATTCGCGTTGAACTTGACGATATTGGATGCGTAGGGCATATCGCTAATAGATCTCGTACAGTAAAAAGAGGAAGTGTTAGTGCGAGTGCATTATATGATGTTATCGGAGATAATGCGAGTGCTACAATCCTTGAGGCATATCCACAATACGCTATTGCTATTTTGAATGAAGCAAAGGATAATTGCGATGAACAATCATTGTGAAAAACTGATTGAATCAGTAAAGACTTTAAATAAAAAAATCACACTCGATTCTCTCTTAGACTTGTGTGATGACTATAATTTAACACCTGCGGAAGTTGACTGGGTAACAAATCAGTTGTCGAATTTTATTACCGACAACGATGATGGGCAGGACACTGAAAATAGCAACTCTACCCAACATGAAGCCTATGTAGACCTTACCGATTATTCTTCCGCTCAGACACTAGATGTAGATGGTCTTACGGATTTGCCAGATTATTATTTGGAGAAAAACGGCGATATAGTTAGTATCAGGATTCCTGACGGTGTGAAATCGATTGGTAATTATTGCTTTTCAGAGTGTCCAAACCTTGATACCGTAGTCTTTCCAAAATCACTCAAATCAATTCAGGGGGGTTCTTTTAGACTATGCCCAAACCTGCGAAGATTTGTTTTTTTAGGTGACCTGCCAGAAAGCGTGCCCAGTGTCCCGAATGTTTTAGTTGTCTATGGTAGTAGTAAGAAATCGAGTTCCCTAGTACCTCCAAAAGACGCCCTTGTAATTCTCATGAAAGAAAGTATAAATAAATGGCTGCATGGCTTTGACAATTTTGCTGTAATAAGAGGTTTTATGTATGCAACGGAAAGTGGCGTTTTCTTTGCAGATAAAATCGTCAAAGAAAACAACGAATATATTAGTGAATATCGAGAGCAGCTTTTTTATTACTCAGTTGTGCGCCACGATCGGGTAATACTTCGATATTTAATTGACTACAATATGCTTCCGCAGAAGGTGTTATCTAGCACTTTAGACATTCTTCTGTATAATGATTACCGTGAAGCAATAGAAAAAAGAACGCAAATCGTTTCCGATTATTGGGAGATTCATAAGCAGGATACAGAATCGTTGAAGTCTGAGTGGGCTTATAAATTTGATTCAAAGAAAAGGAACGCAATGATTGTCCAATTCAAGGGAGCTGCTGTCGATTGTGTCTATGTTCCGTCGATGATAAACGATTGCCCCGTGACACGTATTTGTTCTGCGGCATTTTCACCAATGAACTGGAACCGAAAACTTGTTTATGAAGATGTTGAAATGAGGTATAATATCCAGCGTATAATTTTGCCAGAAACAGTAAAGAAAATTGATGCAGACGCATTTGACCACTGCGAGTATTCAACAATCTATATCCCTGAGTCAGTAGAAAGTATTGATCCTCAAGCATTTGGCTCAGCATCGTTGCGTAATCGCTATCGCTTGATTGTTCAAAGCGATTCTTATGCAGAGCAATATGCCATTGCAAATGAGATGCCATACTTCCATGAACATCCAGAGTATAGTCAAATGGTGACATTCGTTATTGTTAGAAAAACGAAAAAAGGTGAAGAAAGTCTCTTCCAAAATGGTCTTGAAATAACCCTAAGAAAAGACGACATAACACCATTCCGCAATTCAACTATTCGCGCTTATGCGGATGGGTACGGAATGATTGGAACAGTCGCTTCTTCCACTACTGCAGGAGACCTATTTGCACGGCAACTGATTGAAAAGTTCTTTTGTAAGGATACGAGTCACCTCAATTATATTATCGAGGACAATATGTCTGCTAGAATTATTGAGGCATATTCGGATTGCGCAGTCTGCGTTTTGATAAAAAAATAAGATGAGAAGGTGATTCCGAAATGGAAAACAAAAGCAAGTATAGACTCATCTATCTGTATCAAATCCTTATTGAATGCTCCGATGAAAATCATCCGCTTTCCACGATGGAGCTTATCGAAGTCCTGAAGAATCGCTATTCCATAGATGTTAATCGAAACACCTTAGGAAAAGACTTGGAGGTCATGAAACAGGGGGGTCTTCCAGTCGAAGTGATACACTCAACGCAAAATAAATACTATTATGATGGACAAGTATTTGATCTTGCAGAGCTGAAAGTTTTAGTCGATGCTGTCCTTTCGTCTAAGTTCATAACAGAACGAAAAAGCAAAGAACTGATTTCACATCTTTTATCACTAACGAACGAATACAACGCTAAGCAGCTTCAAAGACATCTTGATGTGTCCGAGAGAGTAAAGTCGGATAATGAAAAGGGATATTATATTCTTGATGCTATCAATTCGGCTATTGATTCCAAAAAGAAAATATCTTTTCAGTACATAGATTATGATGTCGCTGGCAGACAATTTCTTAAGCATGATGGAAAGCCATACCTTGTAAGTCCCTACGAACTGATTTGGGACGGAGACTTCTATTATGTGGTGGGATATAACGATGGGCGTAGCAAGGTACAAAATTTCAGACTTGACCGTATTGCGAAAAGGCCGGAAGTTTTGGAAGATGACTGCGAACCTATGCCAAATGGGTTTGATCTTAATCTGTACCGAAAATCAATTTTCCAGATGTTTGGAGCAGATAACACAACGTGTGTTGAGCTTTTCTGTCATCAGATTGTGATGAAGGCGTTAATTGATGTTTTTGGAAATGATGTTGAAACCAAAACCGCCGATTCTGAGCATTTTACTGCATGGATTAAAGTGTGCGTAAGCCCTACCTTTTTAAGATGGGTCTTTGGATGGAATGGATTGGTTAAGATTGTATCCCCTCAAAAGGTTTGCGAAGATTACCGTCAAATGCTTGAAAATGCGCTGAAAACTCAAGAATCATAAAGCCGAAGGCGTGTCCGCATTTCATCGCCGGAATGCGAACACGCTTTATTGTTGTTTAATTGACGTCGCATTTTACAATTTCCTCTTGAAAACAGCCTACGAACTTATTATAATAAAATTAAAAGTTGTATCCGCGTTTGAAAGGAGTTGTACATGATGAATCAGAGCTGCCATCGCAAAACAGAAAAAGTGTATGTTAAGGTCACTTCTGATTTTGATGCAACAGGTTATATGCAGCCCCGACAAATTACATGGGGTGATGGGCGAACTTATCCCATCGAACAGGTACGAGATTTTCGCCCTGCAAATACCATTGCCGATCTACCCGGCGATTGCTATACTGTAATGGTAAAAGGTCAAGAAAAGCATTTGTTCTTTGAACGCAGCGACCCACGATTTCCATCCCGGTTTGGAAGATGGTTCGTGGAGGTGGAATCCAAATAAAGGAGTGTAGAAGATGGCTGCAAAGCGCACTTATCTGGCGATCGATCTCAAAAGTTTCTATGCGTCCGTGGAATGCGTTGACCGCCATCTTGATCCTCTGACCACTAATCTGGTGGTGGCTGACGCATCCCGGACGGAGAAAACAATCTGCCTTGCAGTATCACCCTCACTGAAAACCTATAAGATACCCGGACGTGCAAGGCTTTTTGAAGCCGTGCAGCGTGTCAAAGAAGTCAATGCACAGCGACTGCAAAACGCTATCCGGCACCAAAAGGCCGTGCATGGTGAGGACGGTAAATATCATTTTGCGAGTTTGTCCTTTGATGCAAATGCGCTGAATGCTGACCCATCGCTGGGCTTGAGCTACATAATTGCGCCGCCCCGGATGCAGCGTTATCTGGACGTTTCCACCCAAATTTACAAAGTTTATCTTAAATATGTGTCTCCGCAGGACATTTACCCGTATTCCATTGATGAAGTCTTTATCGATGCCACCGGGTATCTTCAGCTTTATAAAATGACCGCACACGAACTGGCCATGACGATGGTGCGGGAGGTGCTGTACACTACGGGTATTACAGCCACCGCTGGAATCGGCACCAACTTATATCTTGCAAAGCTGGCAATGGATATTGTGGCAAAACATATTCCGGCAGATAAGGACGGTGTTCGCATCGCAGAGCTGGATGAGCAATCATATCGCTATCTGCTGTGGAATCATCGGCCTTTAACAGATTTTTGGATGACAGGCCCCGGAACGGTAAAAAAGCTGGAAGCGCATGGTATCTACACGATGGGCGATCTTGCCCGGTTTTCGGTTCATGGTGAGGACAGGCTTTATGAGATTTTCGGTGTGGATGCAGAACTGCTTATCGACCACGCATGGGGTTATGAACCTTGTGGCATGGCGCAGATAAAAAGTTACAAGCCCAGCACCAACAGCATTTCCGAGGGACAGGTGCTATCCTGCCCCTATCCAAACGATAAAGCCAAACTCATTGTCCGAGAAATGGCCGAAACGCTGATGTTCCGGCTGACGGAGAAAAAGCTGGTCACAGAATCGCTGACGCTGGAAGTCGGATATGACCGGGAAAATGTAGATAACGGCGGCTATCGCGGTCAGACCCAGACCGACCGCTACGGCAGGACAATACCAAAGGCCGCACATGGCACAGTCCGTTTTGATGTGCCTATCAACCTTGGAAGTACTATTATTACCGAAAGTGTAAAGCTGTTCGAGCGTATTTCTGATCCTGTACTGACGGTGCGCCGCCTTACGCTCAACGCCAATAAAGTTTCGCCAGACGAGGGCATATATCAGGTAGACTTCTTCACGGACACAAAGAAGCAGGAAAAGGAGAAGAAGCTCCAGCAGGCCATGCTTGGTATCAAAACAAAGTACGGAAAAAATGCAGTCTTAAAGGCCAGCAGCTATACGGATGGTGCTACAATGCGCCAGCGAAATGAACAGATCGGCGGACACCGGGCAGGAGGTCACGATGGAAAACTACAAAACAAGTAAAGTTGGGATGGAAACGGCCCGAAAGTATGCCGACATTATTGATATGGAGCGTCCTCAAAACGAAGAATCCTTGCGCAAGCACCCTCGAATGACGCTTCAGAACCGGGCCAAAATCTTTTCTCCGTTTGCAGCCCTGCGGGGTTATGATGAGCAGCTTGCCGCAGAAAAGCAGCGCACCGAGCGTGTGCCCAAGCGCATCCTCACCGAAGAAGAAATGTCCGCTCTCTCCGATAAGCTGATGCAGGTCACCAAGGGCATGAACATCACGGTGCGGTATTTCAAGGAGGATACCGCCCACCCGGAGATCCCGGCGGTGGGCAACTACCTCACCCTGACCGGCAAAGCAGACCGCATCGACCCGGTGTTCCGCACCCTGCAGGTGGGTGACACCGTGGTGCCCTTTGAAGATCTGGTGGAGGTCAGAGGGGAAGGCATTATGGACATTGATGTGTATCTGGGCATTGGGGAAGAATGAGACGGAAAAAAATACTGAAAGAGAGGTTTATTGGACACCTCTTTCGGTAAAATGACCTCAGAAGGAGCAAAACACACTTCGGATGGAGGAAAATACCATAGCAAACGGTGATTACGGCTATTTCGGCAAAGGCGACACGGGCTATGCCCAATACATGACGGCATTCAACCGAAACTTCGGCGGTTCGTCCGGCGGCGGTGGCGGCGGCGGAAACCACAACAATGGTGGCGGCGGCGGAAACCACAACAATGGCGGCGGTGGCGGGGGAGACGGCAGCGGCTGCGGCTGCCTCATCGCCATTGCGGTGGTGGTCGTGCTGGTGCTTATTGCCATGGGAAGCTGAGGGCATTTCCATAGCACAAGGCTGTCTTGCGTGACCCGGTCACAGAAAATCTAACTAGGAAATGTTATCATATAGCCACAGAAAACACCAACAACATTCCGATGGAGGATTTTAATATGAAGGCAAAGTTTTATATCTGTGAGCACTGTGGCAACCTGGTCACCACCATCCACAACGCAGGCGTCCCGCTGGTCTGCTGCGGCGAAAAGATGAAGGAACTGCTCCCCAACACCGTGGAAGCCAGCGGCGAAAAGCATCTGCCGGTGGCGCAGCTTTCCGGCAGCACCCTCACCGTCACGGTGGGTGCGGTGGAGCACCCCATGGTGGATGTACACCACATCCAGTGGCTCTTTGTGGAGACCGAAAACGGCGGACAGCTCCGCACGCTCACTCCCGGGCAGGCACCCAAGGCGGTGTTTGAGCTGGGTAGCGAAAAGCCGGTGGCGGTCTACGCCTACTGCAACCTGCATGGTCTGTGGATGACGAAACTTTAAGAAATAAACGGGCTCCTGCCAGTGGTCAAACGCTTGCAGGAGCCTGTTTTGCGTACGGAATCTTTTCTGTGGGGAAAAAGCGTGGTATACTGAATCCAAAGTATAGCAGTTTGTGTTTTTGATGCTCAAGCAACATCCGCAAACTGCATATCGCAAATATGCCGTTTTGATCGGCACTATTTATGAAAATTGCGATAAAACAGTTTATTGATAGAGGATTATTATGATATATCTGGATTATTCCGCCAACACCCCGGCAGATGAGCGGGTGCTGGCGCGGTTTTGCGCGGTGGAGCGCCGCTGCCCTGGCAACGCGAACTCGCACCATCAGGCCGGGTTGGACGCCAAGGCCGAGATCGACCACGCCACCCAGACCATTGCCCGGCTGCTGCGGGTACAGCCTGCCGAGATCATCTACACCTCCGGTGCCAGCGAGTCCAACAACTTTGCCCTCAAGGGGCTGGCCCGGCTCTCCCGCCATGTGGGCAAGCATATCATCTCTACCCCGCTGGAGCACTCGTCTGTCAGCGGCACCCTGACCGCTCTGCAGGAGCAGGGTTATGAGATCGACCTGGTAGACATCAAGCGGGACGGCACCATCGACCTGGACCATCTCAAGGAGCTGCTTCGCCCGGACACCATTGTCGTGGCGGTCACGATGGTGGACAGTGAGCTGGGCGTGGTGCAGCCAGTGCAGGAGATTGCCGAGATCCTGAAAGATCACCCTCACTGCCACCTGCACGTGGACGCCACCCAAGCCGTGGGCAAAATTCCGGTCTCGTTTGAGGGCGTGGACACCATGAGCCTGACAGCCCACAAATTCTATGGTCTCAACGGCATCGGCCTGCTGCTCAAACGGCGGAATCTGGCGCTGGAGCCTCTCATCCACGGCGGAGAGAGCACCACCATCTACCGCAGCGGCACCCCGACGGTGGCTCTGGCCTCCTCGCTGGCGCTGGCACTGGAACTGGCCGTGGAGCAGCTGCCGGAGCACGCCGAGGCCGTCCAAAAGGCCAATGCATTCCTCCGCACCGAGCTGGCCAAGTATCCCAAAGTCCGCATCAACAGCCCGGAGAACGCCATTCCCCACATCCTGAACCTGAGCGTGCAGGACGTCAAGGGCACGGTCTTCCAGCGGGAGCTCAATGAAGAGGGCGTCTGCGTCTCGGTCAAATCCGCCTGCTCGTCAGACGGGCTCCCCTCCCGCGCGGTCTTTGCCGTCAGCCGGGACCGCCGCAACGCCCTGTCCTCCTGGCGGGTCAGCCTGAGCCATCGAACCACCGAAGAAGACCTGCGCGGCTTTCTGGCCGCCTTTGACCGCTGCTGCCGCAGACTGACAGAAACCAAATAAAACAGCCCCAGAAAAAGAGAGGAATTTGTACCCATGAAACGCGAACTGGAACCTTACCAGCTGATCGAACGAAGCATCATCAAAAAGTACCGCAAAGAGCTCTGGACCCCGTTCATTGTCGCCGTCAAGCGCTATGAGCTCATCCAGGCAAACGATAAGATCGCCGTCTGCATCTCGGGCGGCAAGGACTCCATGCTGATGGCCAAGCTGATGCAGGAGCTGCAGAAGCACAGCGATGTCCCCTTTGAGCTGGTTTTCCTGGTAATGGACCCCGGCTACAACGAGATCAACCGCCAGAAGATCGAGTCCAACGCCGAGCTGCTCCACATTCCGGTGACAATTTTTGAGAGCAATATTTTCTCGGTGGCAAACAACACCGATAAAAACCCCTGCTA
>OGKZ01000924.1_pt1 | contig 24170 bp, 18 predicted proteins | sample 1572571 | NCBI WGS metagenome assembly OGKZ01 (sample SAMEA2581906, study PRJEB24529) | metagenome | biome: Human gut stool | place: China | collected 2011 | reverse complement strand
GGCATGATTCGGTGAAACTCCGAAGCCGACAGTACAGTCTGGATGAAAGAAGATAGGAAAGCATAGAGAAACCACAAGATCTCTGTACTCATGGAAGCTGCTCTGAGATGCGTTTGCATTTCAGAGCTTTCTTTTTGCGCAGGAGATACTGCGCCTGTTTGCCTTGCCCTGAACAATCTGGTTCGGGGCTTTTTTATTTGGAGGCAGAGAGATGAACGATACAGAGTATATGCGTCTTGCCTTAGAACTGGCGAAAAAAGGGTGCGGATGGACATCCCCAAATCCGATGGTGGGTGCTGTCATTGTAAAAGATGGTCAGATCATCGGGCAGGGATGGCATGAACGGTATGGCCAGCCCCATGCGGAGCGAAATGCGTTAGCATCCTGCGCTGTTGACCCCGAAGGGGCAACGATGTATGTGACGCTGGAACCCTGCTGTCATTTTGGGAAACAGCCGCCGTGTGTGAATGCTATTCTGGAAGCGGGCATCAGCCGGGTCGTAGTGGGGTCGGCAGACCCAAACCCGCTGGTGTCGGGAAAAGGAATTGCTGCTTTGCGGGTGCAGGGGGTGGCGGTGACGGAAGGCGTTTTGCGGGAAGAATGCGACGCACTCAATCGGATATTCTTCCAGTTTATAACGACAAAACGCCCGTTTGTTTCTATGAAGTATGCCATGACAATGGACGGAAAAATTGCCACAGTTACGGGCGCATCCAAATGGATTACAAGTGAAGCTGCCCGAGCGTATGTTCAACAACAGCGGCATCGTTTCAGCGGAATCATGGTCGGGGTCGGAACCATTCTTGCCGATGATCCCTTATTGACCTGCCACATGGAGAACGGAAAAAATCCAGTTCGCATCGTCTGCGATACTCAGCTGCGGACACCATTGCAAGCACAGGTGGTCGCAACAGCAAAACAGATCCCGACCATCCTTGCGACCTGCTGCGCCGACCCGAAACGGCAGGCGATATATCGACAGGCTGGGTGCCGAGTGATTTGTCTGGACAAAAGGAACGGTCACATTGACCTTGTACAACTTATGGAAAAACTTGGTCAGGAACAGATCGACAGCATTCTTCTGGAAGGCGGAGGGACACTGAACTGGGCAGCACTGGAAAGCGGCGTTGTTCAACAGGTGCAGGCGTACATTGCCCCAAAGCTGTTCGGCGGACAGGAAGCAAAAACACCGGTGGAAGGTGCAGGAGTTCCTGTGCCGAGTGCAGCATTCCGGCTGAAAAACAGCAGCCTGACCCATCTTGGCGAGGATATCCTGATGGAAAGCGAGGTCGAGTATCCATGTTCACTGGAATTATAGAAGAAGTCGGAGCCGTAAAGCAGATCACGCATGGGCAGCATTCGGAAGTGCTGAACATTCAGGCACGGACCGTTCTGGAAAACACAAAAATCGGTGACAGCATCGCAGTGAATGGCATCTGCCTGACTGTTACCCGGCTTTTTGCAGACAGCTTTTCTGCCGATGTTATGCATGAAACCCTGAACCGCTCCTCTCTTGCAGGTCTTATGGTCGGGAGCAGGGTCAATCTGGAACGGGCAATGGCTGCGGATGGACGGTTCGGCGGGCATATTGTGGCGGGTCATGTGGATGGCACCGGGTGCATCCTGCGAATCGAAAAAGACGACAATGCGGTCTGGTTTACCATCCATGCGGAACCGAATCTTTTGCGCTATGTCGTGGAAAAAGGCTCCATCGCGGTCGATGGTATAAGCCTGACGGTGGCAGAAGTCAGTTCAGATGCGTTTTCGGTGTCCACCATCCCTCACACCGTCAGCGGTACAAATCTGTGTCAAAGGCACAAAAACGATGTGGTAAATCTGGAGACCGACATCCTTGGCAAGTATGTCGAAAAGCTGTTTCAGCCGATACCGCAGGAACACCGGCAAAGCTCTGTCACGAAAGAAATGCTGATACGCTACGGATTTGAATAAGGAGAAACAACAATGAGATTCAATACCATTCCTGAAGCTCTGGAAGATTTGAGACAAGGCAAGATCATTTTGGTGACGGATGACCCGGAACGCGAAAACGAGGGCGATTTTATCTGTGCCGCTGAGTTTGCGACAACAGAAAATGTCAATTTCATGGCGACCCACGGCAAAGGTCTGATCTGTATGCCGATGTCGGAAGCCTTTGTACAGAAGCTGAAGTTTCCGCAGATGGTTCGGCATAACACGGACAACCATGAAACCGCCTTTACCGTGTCCATCGACCATATTTCAACCACGACCGGCATTTCTGCTGCGGAACGCTCTATTACCGCGCTGGCCTGTGTAGCAGAAGACGCAAAAGCAGAAGATTTCCGGCGACCGGGTCATATGTTCCCGCTTTTAGCAAGGAAAAATGGTGTTCTGGAACGGAACGGCCACACAGAAGCCACCGTAGACCTGTGCCGTCTGGCAGGGCTGAAAGAGTGCGGGCTTTGCTGCGAGATCATGAGGGACGATGGCACTATGATGCGCACGGAGGAACTTGCACAGCTGGCAGAACGATTCCAAATCAAATTCATCACCATCCAAGCCTTGCAAGAGTACCGTAAGTGTCACGAAAAGCTGGTCGATCAGGTGGCTGCCGTAAATCTACCGACAAAATACGGCGACTTCCGCGCATACGGTTTTGTGAGCCGCCTGAACGGAGAGCATCACATCGCATTGGTAAAAGGTGAAATCGGTGATGGCCGGGATGTCCTGTGCCGGGTGCATTCGGAATGTCTGACGGGTGATACGTTCGGTTCGCTGCGCTGCGATTGCGGACAGCAGTTGGCTGCGGCGATGACGCAAATTGAAAAGGAGGGGCGTGGCATCCTGCTCTATATGCGGCAGGAAGGGCGCGGTATCGGTCTCATAAATAAGCTGCGTGCCTACGAGTTGCAGGAACAGGGCATGGATACCCTGGAAGCCAACCTCGCCCTTGGTTTCCATGGGGATGAACGGGAGTATTATATGGGAGCACAGATTTTGCGGGAGCTGGGAGCACATAGTTTGCGCCTGTTGACCAATAATCCGGATAAGGTATACCAACTTTCCGAGTTCGGTCTGGAGATTACAGAACGTGTCCCAATTCAGATGACTGCGACCGCGCACGACCTGTTCTATCTGAAAACCAAGCAGGCAAGAATGGGACATATCCTGAGTTATTAAGGAAAAGAGGGATTTTACAATGAAATCATTTGAAGGAAAACTGATTGCACAAAACATCCGGGTCGGTATCGTTGCTGCACGATTCAACGAGTTCATTACCTCAAGGCTCCTTGGCGGGGCAATGGATGCACTCCTTCGGCACGATGTGAGCGAGGACGATGTTCATGTCGCATGGGTGCCGGGAGCGTTTGAAATTCCGCTGGTTGCTTCCAAAATGGCAAAAAGCGGAAAGTACGATGCTGTGATTTGCCTTGGCGCAGTGATTCGCGGCTCTACCAGCCATTACGACTACGTCTGCAACGAAGTCTCAAAAGGCATCGCAGCAGTTTCGCTGGAAAGCGGTATTCCTGTTTTGTTTGGCGTTCTGACGACTGAGAATATCGAGCAGGCAATCGAGCGGGCAGGTACGAAAGCCGGAAACAAGGGCTATGACTGCGCGGTCAGCGCCATCGAAATGGTCAATCTGATCCGCGAAATGGATGCAGAGTAACGGTGACACAGGAGCCTTCCATGATTGTGATACGAGCGAACACCCCGGACCCGGCACTGGAGCAAACGATTCTGAGCCTTTTGCAACAGGCGCAGATCGATGCGGAGCAGATCACATTCTGCGCAAAGAAAAAACTGGAACTGCCGGGATTGGTGATTGACAACACCCGACATGAAATTTCAGCCAACGGCAGAAATGTTTCGTTGACACGTCTTGAATCCGACCTGTTGTGGGTGCTGGCAGTCTGCGAAGGAACGACGCTTTCTAAAAAAGAGCTTTTTGATGCTGTATGGGGAAAGGATTGCGCCGATACCTTAAAAGTGGTTGGCAATACCGTTTCCAATCTCCGAAAGAAGCTGGCATTCTGCGGGCTGGACGGATGTCTTTGCACAGTTGGTGGAGGGTATGCTTTTCGTTACGTTCTGGCAGAGCAGGGAAAAGCCCATTCCAATACTGTCCCGACAATGGTATACTGTTGCCCAAAGGAGCTGAGAGAAAATGACCCGAATCTTGTTCATCTGTCTGGGGAATATCTGCCGTAGTCCCATGGCGGAATTTGTTATGAAAGACCTTGTGGAAAAAGCCGGTATTGCAGAAAAATTTGAAATCGCCTCCGCTGCGACCAGTGCGGAAGAAGTGGGCAACCCGGTCTATCCACCCGCTCGGCAAAAATTGGCAGACCATGCCATTTCCTGTGTGGGCAAAACGGCGCGTCAGATGACACGGCAGGATTATGATACCTATGATTATCTGGTTGCAATGGATCGAAGCAACCTGCGGGATATGGCTCGTTTTGTAGGGAACGACCCGTTGCACAAGGTCTCCCTCCTGATGTCGTATACCAGTACGCCGCACGATGTGGCCGACCCGTGGTTTACTGGAAATTTCGAGGACACATGGCGGGATGTACTGGCAGGTTGCACGGCGTTGTTAGAGAGGCTGTGCCAATAAAAGAAACAACTGGGTGTATCATCGTTCAGATGAAGCATCCAGCTGTTTTTGATTTAATCTTCTGGTCTGTCGTGGTCGCAGCCGGGGGCGTATGGCTTTTTACATCAGAAGTTGTTGGAAAATCAACCCTGGATGCGGGTCTGCATCAGATGGTCCGGGGTGTAGGCATCGGATAAGGTACCGTTCATGCTGGCGGCATAGTAATACAGGGCTGTCCAGGATTTCAGTTCATAGCTGGTGCCCTCCAGCACGCCCTTGCCGCGGCAATAAGGAGCCCAGAACCGGTAGTATTCCTCCGATTTGTTGTCGGAGGGAACATCCATGTAGGTGCCGGTGGCCTCATCGTAGGGGGCAAAGGGAAGCGCCTGCCCTGTGGCCATTTTGCTGGCCCAGGGCAGCAGACTCACCAAGTTCTGGGAGGATTCAAAGGTGAAAGAGGTGGAGTAGGCTTTGTGGAAGTCCAGAGGCTGCCAGCTGTCGCTCTCCGGGAAATAGACTTCGATGCTGGAAACATCACAGGAGATCTGCCCGTCAGAAATGTGATAGCGGTAGCGCAGATTTCCGGTGTGGAGGGTGCCGGCACCGCCGTAGGTCCGGCCCTGAGGGGTGACACCGGAGCACGCAGCATCAAAGACACAGATGGATGCCAACTGTGCACCGGACAAGTCGCAGACCACCAGACTGGAGCCCGCGCTGTGGTCGATCGCCGATTCACCGGTGGATTGCTCGTTGAAGGCGTCCGCGACGGTAAAGTCACCTTGATACAGCGCAGTGCGGACGTAGCCGCCGAACACGAAGGATACCTGAGAGCCGGAGGCATAATTGAAGGAATCACAGATAAAGGCGGTGACAGGAGACTGGATGTAAGTGTATCCGATGGCCTTTCCGTCTTCGTACTGGATATAGTCGTAGCCGGTGGGGATGGTCATCACCACGCTGTCCGGCGTTACATCGTCCAGACCCAGCTTGGAGAAATAGCCGTCCGGTGCCGTCAGGTCTGCGTCGTAGCGGGCCAGAAGATCCTGCATACTCCGGTATGCCAGAGCTTCCGGTGACAGATCCCGGGGATCCTCGTAGTCGTATGCCTTCGTCAGCTCATAGCAGCAGGTCTCCTCGGGCACCCAAGTCCAGCCGGCAGATGTTTTTTGCAGGCTCAGCACGCCCAGGTTTTGAGCATAGCAGCCGGTGGAGGTCATGATCACGCCGTTTTCCACGATGGGTTGGTCATAGGCGAGATGGTCGTGAGCGTTCTGGATCACGTCCAGGAAGCCTTCCTGAGCCCGCGCGGTGGCCCGGTCCTCTTCCATGCCGCAGTGGCTGATGGCGATGACAAGATCACAGCCCTTCTCCTCCTTGAGGAAACGGGCATAGACTCTGGCAACCTCGGCACAGTCCATCCGGGTCAGGTCCGAGTTCTTGCAGTAGCCGTAGGACTCCTCGCCTTCCAGGGCAAACAGACCCACCCTGTAGCCTGCTACCTGGCGGATGGCGTAGTTTTTGGCTCCGGTCTTGGCGTAGGCCCCGGCACCAAAAGCATTGGTGCTCAGGTCATCGGGGCGGATGTCGGCGCTGGTATAAGAGATCGGCTCGCCGTTGGCGTTGTATTTGATGAACATATTGGATACCAGCAACTGGGGCAGTTTGTGGTAGACCCCGTAGCGCAGCCGGTTTTTCCGGGCGTTGACCCAGGAGTTTTCGACGGCCTGATCGCCCACGTCGAATTCATGGTTGCCCAGGGTGCAGAAATCTACCTGCATTTCGGCCAGGGCCAGGATCTCCCAGCCCTTTTGATAGCCGTCCTGGTAAGGAGTTCCCTGGGAGTAGTCACCACCGTCCAAGGTCAGGGTTTTGCCAAAGGCTCGGTGGCGTACCCCGGCCTGTGCGGCGGCCATTCGCGCCACGCCGCCGGTGATCCGGGTAGAGCCGTCCGTACTCATGATCTTAGAAGTACCCAGATTGGAGTGGATATCGTTGCTCAGCAGCAACACGATATCGCCTTTGTAGGGAGTGCGGTCCTGCGTGTCAGGCCAGGCACAGCCCATGAGAGCGGGAGCCATAGCAGCTCCGGCAGTGGTGGCGGCTGCCAGCTTCAGGAAACTTTTCCGCGAAATCTTTTTCATGATTCTGTTCTCCTTTTGACAGTCTCTTGGTATCGTGTCATTCTTGTGATGATGGACGGGAATGGCCATTCTCCCATCGGGTCTTTGGGACTGCTGTACTTCCGGTGCACACGGAAAAACGCAGAGAAGATTCCAACCTTGCAAAAAGAAAAAGACGCACCACAAGCCGAAAGGGGCTGTTGTGCGTCTCTCATTCTCTCACGCAGAACCTATATGGAATCCTTGTATCTCATACTATAGCAAGACTTTCCGCAAAAGTCAACACATTGCCTTGTTTTTTGATTGAATGTTGAAAATATTTTGGCTTTTGCAATGTGGGCAAGGCCGGACCCTGTGAGCGTGAAAAACCTTCAGCTGTTTCCCAATGGACACGAATCGACAAAAATGAAGGAAAAATCACCAGCTCGGCTGGTGGATGTTTATTGTGTGCTAGGGCAATTGTTGCCAATTTTCACAGATTGCGCTATACTGATTCCGAAAAGTTTTTGTGAAGGGGAGAACCGGATGCTGCGCTGTGCGATCGTGGAGGACAGCCCCAGAGAGCTGGAACATCTGAAAGAATGCCTTGCCCGCTACTCGGCAGAGCGGGATATCCCGCTGGAGACCACGGCCTTCGGGGATGCGGCATCGTTTCTGGAACATTACCGTGCCGACTATGACATCGTGTTCATGGATATCGAGCTGCCGGGCATCAACGGCATGGAGGCGGCCCGCCGCCTGCGGGAGATCGACCGGCAGGTCATCCTGATCTTTGTGACCAACATGGCCCAGTTTGCGGTCAAGGGCTATGAGGTGGATGCGCTGGACTACATCATCAAGCCTGCCCAGTATGGGCCGCTGAGCATCAAGCTGGACCGTGCGGCCCAGCGCTGGCGCGCCGCCGCCGAGAGCGTGATGGTGGCCCTGCCCACCGGCACCCAGCGGCTGCTGCTGTGGGAGATCTATTACATCGAGGTGCAGGGCCACAAGCTGACCTATCACACCGAAAAAGGCCAGCTGCCGGGCACCGGAACCCTGCAGGACGCCGAACAGCGGCTGCACGGCAAGGGCTTCCTGCGCTGCAACAAGTGCTATCTGGTCAACCAGAAGCACATCCAGACCGTCACCGGCAGCGACGTGGTGCTTTCCAACGGGGAGAAGCTGCAGATCAGCCGTCTGCGCAAAAAGGAATTCATGGAGGAGCTGGCCCGCAGCATGGGCAACGAATTTGTGCTATGAGTACGGTCATCGAGCTGTTTGAACGCCACGGCTATGTGCTGGAACTGCTGGCGTGCGTGGCGGCCACCACCTGGAAGCTGGAGCGGCAGGAGCGATTTGCGGCGCGGCTGACCGGCATCCTGCTGGCGGAGGCCTGCTTTACCATCGTGTGGGAGCAGGTGCCCCACAACCTCTACACCGAGTCGCTGCGAACCTTTCTGCTGTGGAGCATCGCGGCGGTGGGCATCCGGCTGTGCTTCCGCATCGCGGCAGCGTGGGCGGTGTTCTACGCCACGGCGGCGGGCACCATGCAGCACATCATCTACCGGGGGGCCAAGCTGCTGCAGAATGCGGTGTATCACATGGACCGGCAGTACTGGGCCTGGAGCCGGTGGGTCTATCTGGGCCTTTTCGTGCTGCTGTTCGCGGTGTGCTGCCTGACCCTGACTCGGCGGCTGCACAGCCGCAATCTGGGCACACTGCCCGGGCGCACGATGACTTTTATCATGGTGGGCTACCAGCTGAGCATGAACATCTTCGTCAACCTGTTCAACGCCTTTAGTGTGGACAGCGCCCCGCGCATCTTTACCGTCTACAGCGTCTACGACGAGGTGACCACCATCCTGCTGTTCTTCCTGCTGTGTGAGATTCTGCAGCGCAGCGACGCCGAGTGGGACAACATGGTGCTGCAGCAGATGATGCGCCAGCAGCGCCAGCAGATGGAGCTGTCCAAGGAGACGGTGGAGCTCATCAACATCAAGTGCCATGACATCCGCAAGCAGCTGTACACGCTGGGCAGCCGGGTGCCGACCGAGGAGCTGGACGAGCTGAAAAAGGCGGTGGATATCTACGACTCCACGGTCAAGACCGGCAACGAGACGTTGGACGTGCTGCTGGCGGAGCGCTCCATCGTGTGCAAGGGCCGCGGCATCCAGCTGGATTACATCGCCGACGGTGCAAAGCTGGACTTCCTGAAGCCCGGCGAGGTGTACTCGCTGTTCGGCAACGCGCTGGACAACGCCATCGAGGCGGTGACCCCGCTGGAGCCGGACCGCCGCTACATCGGCCTGCAGGTGCGGGCCGAGCGGGGCATGCTGCTCATCCGCATGGAGAACTGTGCCGCCGAGCCGCTGCACTTTGTGGACGGCCTGCCCCAGACCACCAAGGGGGACGCCCGGTGGCACGGTTTTGGCGTTAAGAGCATCCGCCGCATCGTGCAGCAGCACGGCGGCACCCTGACGATGCAGGCACAGGACGGCATGTTCCGTCTGGTGGCGCTCCTGCCGCTCAAATGACAGTTCAGGGCCCCAAAATGACAGTTTGGGAAAAATTTGTTGTAAAGTTTCACAAAACCTCTATACTATCGGCAGAGCTTTGAATCACTCTGCCGGTTTCTTTTTGTGCGGCGTTTGCTTCCGCACCGCACAGGGGGAGAGCGGACAACTTTCAAAGGAGGACAAAATGTTGAAGAAGAAAAACCTGTGGCGCGGTTTGACCATGGTGTTTGCCCTGCTTCTGGCCGTTTCCATGATGGCAGGCAACATCCTGGAGCTCTACCGCACCTCTGTGGATGCCTTCCTGGGCACCCGCAGCACCCAGACTGTGACCGAGCAGTCGGACGATGAATCCGATGCCTGGACCTACAAGTCGGAATTCACCACGGCCAAAGAAGCCTACGAGGGCTTCAAGGACTTCGCCATCGAGGCTTCGCAGGAGACCTTTGCCCTGCTGAAGAACGAGAACGGTGCCCTGCCTCTGGCCAAGGATGCCAAGATCACCATGTTGGGCGTCCGCAGCTATGCTCCTGTTTACGGCAACAGCGGCGGCAGCGTGCCGGACGGCAAGTCCACCGTGCAGATCTTTGACGCCTTTACCGAGCGCGGCTTCCAGCTGAACCCGGAGACCCTGGCAGCTTACAAGGCATTCTTTGCGGACAAGGAATGGACCAAGCCCCAGTTCGGCGGCGGCATCCTGCCGGCTTACGCCGAGATCACCGCTTACGATGATCCCCACGAGCTGACCCTGGACGAGCTCAAGCAGCTCAACCCCGACTTTGAGTCCAAGTACACCGAGTACGGCGACGCTGCCATCGTGGTGGTGAGCCGTGTCGGCGGCGAAGCCGGTGCATACTACCCCGGCGAGGAAGGCCTGGCAGACGGCGTGCACACCGTCAACGGCAACATCCTGAGCCTGAGCGATGAAGAAATGGCCATGATCGAGGAAGCAAAGGCCAATTTCGACAAGGTCATCGTGCTGGTCAACGCAGCCAACCCCATGGAGATCTCCAACCTGGAAGAGGACCCCGACATTGACGCCATCCTGTGGGTGGGCTACCCCGGTGCTTATGGCTTCTACGGCGTGGCCGACGTGCTGAACGGCACCGTGGCTCCCTCTGCCCATCTGGGCGATACCTTCGTCAAGAACGGTGCACTGGCTCCCGCCATGCAGAACTTTGGCAACATCCCCTGGGCAAACGCTTCGGACTTTGCTGAGGGCACCAGCGTCAACTCCTACCTGATCGAGACCGAGGGCATCTACACCGGCTACCGTTACTACGAGACCCGTTATGCGGACATCGTGCTGGGCAACGGCGGTGCCAATGCCTCTGCTGGTACCTACGCCAACGCCGACGGCACCGTGGCCACCAGCGATGGAACCTGGAGCTACGACAACGAGGTGGTCTATCCCTTCGGCTACGGCATGAGCTACACCACCTTTGAGCAGACCCTGGACAGCGTGGTCATCACCGGTGACAAGCGCACCGCTACCGTGACCGTGACCACCACCAACACCGGCGATGTGGCCGGCAAGGCTGTCGTGCAGCTGTACGCCAGCGCACCCTACACCGACTACGACAAGCAGAACGGCATCGAAAAGTCTGCCCTGCAGCTGATGGACTACGAAAAGACCAACACCCTGCAGCCCGGCGAGAGCCAGACCATTACCATGAATGTGGACATGAGCCTGCTGGCCAGCTACGACAGCCAGAACGCCAAGACCTTCATCGTGGACCCGGGCGACTACTACTTCGCCATCGGCTCTGACGCCCATGATGCTCTGAACAATATCCTGGCTGCTCAGGGCAAGACCACTGCCGACGGCATGACCGCCGACGGCGATGCTTCCAAGACCTACCAGTGGACCTGGGACGGCGCTGTGGATGCCGACACCTTCTCTGTGAGCAAGAGCGGCGTGGAGATCACCAACGCAGTGAGCGACGGCGACTACTCCATGGACATCAACACCTTCATCCCCGGCACCGCTACTTATCTGTCCCGCAGCGACTGGGACGGCACCTTCCCCACCACCATTACCGGCCTGAAGGCCGAGAGCCGTCTGGCCACCCTGCTGGCCAACGACTTCATCGACATCAAGACCGATGAGGACACTTCGGACATCGTGTTCGGCGACACCACCAGCACCCTGACCCTGAACGACCTGAAGGGCGCGGACTTCGACGATCCCCGCTGGGATGAGCTGGTCGGCAAAGTGACCATCGACGAGTTCCTGAACTTTGCCTCCAACGCCTTCCACAACATCCAGAACATCGACTCTGTGGGCCTGCTGCAGTACGCAGCCGACGACGGCCCCAACGGTTCCGACTCGCACTACCTGACCGAGGGCAGCTACCAGGGCACCCCGTATGCAGATGCTGCCGATTACGACTACGGCACCCGCGTCGGCCCCACCCCGGAGAACATTGCTTACAGCTGGAACAAGGAACTGGCCTACCGCGTGGGTGAGATCACCCTGGGCGAGAGCACTCTGGTGCTGAACCTGCCCATCATGATCGGCCCCGGCATGAACATCCATCGTCACGGCTACAACGCCCGCGGCGCAGAGTATTACTCCGAGGACCCCGTCCTGTCCGGTTACACCGGTTCCGCTGTGGTGCAGGGCGCTCAGAGCAAGGGCACCCTGGTCAACATCAAGCACGCCGCCTTCAACGATCAGGAGATCAACCGCTCCGGCATCGCAGTCTTTATGACCGAGCAGAAGGCCCGCGAGCTGGAGCTGCGCAACCTGCAGCAGGCTTTTGAGGGCAACGGCAAGCCCGCTTCCTTCGAGGCGGATCCTTCCCGCGATGACACCTACACGGTGGGTGCTCTGGGCGTGATGAGCTCCTACAACCGCATCGGTGCCGTGGCCTCCAGCGCAAACGCTGGTGTCTAGGTGCAGATCATGCGCAACGAGTGGGGCTTCAAGGGCTACAACGTCACCGACTTTACCGGTGTTACCCTGCATGCTTCTCCCAAGGAGTCCATCCTGGCCGGCACCACCGCATTCTGCGGTTTCGGCAAGGACGACAGCATCACCTACTGGAATGCTGACGCTCTGAAGGGCGACCGCACCATGCTGCTGGCCATCAAGCAGAACATCCATTACCTGCTGTACGCTCTGGCCAACAGTGCCGCCATGAACGGCGTCAACTCCACCACCCGCACCATCAGCGTGATGACCTGGTGGCGTATGAGCTACCGCGTGTGCATCTACGGCTTTGCAGCCCTCACCGCACTGTGCGCCCTGCTGTACGTCGTGTCTGCGGTCAAGAGCAAGAAGCAGAAGACTGCAAAGGAGGCCTGAGCCATGAAAACGAAACTGAACACGAAGACGATCGTGGCTGCTGTGGCCAGTGTGATCGGCCTTGCAGTCTATGGTTACACCTCGATGGTGGGCTATCTGGCGGCTTCGGCCACCAGCACCCTGCCGGTGGTGCTCACCGTGGCCGCGCTGGTGTGCCTGGCTCTGCGCCAGTTCGCCGGCAGCAAGCTGCCCGCCGTGGTCAACGACGTGCTGCTGGTGGCAGCCAATGTCTGCCTGATCGGCAGCTTCGCCGTATTCGTTCTGGCCCGCGTTTCGCTGGCTGCGGACGTCTACTTCATCCCGGTCAACTATCCGGCTTCTGAGGCCACGGCCCTGCACATCTCCATCGTGGGTGCCGTGTGCTACCTGGTCGGCATCGTGACCCTGATCGTGGAAGGCTTCTCCGCAAAGAACTGATGAATCCCCCAGCCGCCCGGCGGAGAAGCTCTGCCGGGCGGCATTTTGGGTTCCGACCTTATCTTGTGATCAAATGAAAGGAGGCAGATGCCTGTGATCGCCTGTTCGTTCAACACCGGCTGGACCTGCCGCCACCTGTTGGAAGAGGGGCCGGCCGTGCCGGTCACCCTGCCCCATGATGCGGCACTGGCCGAACCCCGTACCGAGACGGCCCCCGGAGGCACCAACACCGGCTGGTACGAGGGCTATGATTACCTTTACGAAAAACGCTTCACCCCGGACGCAGCCCTGCAGGGCCAGACCCTTGTGCTGGAATTCGAGGGCGTGTACCACAACGCCGAAGTCTGGCTCAACGGCGAGAAGCTGGCGTTCAACCCCTACGGCTACACCGACTTCAAGGCAGACCTGACCGGGAAGCTGGACTTTGATGCCGAAAACGTGCTGCAGGTGATCGCCCGCAACGCCGACCAGCCCAACAGCCGCTGGTATTCCGGCGCGGGCATCTACCGCCCGGTCACCCTGTGGGTGGGCCCGGAAGCACACCTGCTGCTGGACGGCCTGCGGGTGCGCACCGTGTCCATCGACCCGCCGGAAGTGGAAGTCACGGCGGCGGCCAGCGCCCCCGGCACCGTGCAGCTGCAGGTGCTGGACGGCACTACCGTGCTGGCCAGTGCGTCCGCTGAGGCCGGAAAGCCGGTGCGCCTGAAACTGCCGGAGGCAGCGCTCTGGAGCCCGGAGCACCCGCAGCTGTACACCCTGCAGACGGCCTACGGCACCGACACGGCAGCGGCCCGCTTTGGCATCCGCAGCCTTGCCTGGGGCAGGGAGGGCCTGCTGCTCAACGGCAGCCGGATCATCCTGCAGGGTGCCTGCATCCACCACGACAACGGCCTGCTGGGTGCAGTGTGCCACCCGGATGCGGTGCGCCGCAAGGTGCGCATCCTGCACGAGAACGGCTACAACGCCATCCGTTCGGCCCACAACCCCTGTTCCAAGGCCCTGCTGGACGCCTGCGACGAGCAGGGTATGCTGGTGATGGATGAGTACATCGACCACTGGTACATCCACAAGACCGAGCACGACTATGTGGACTATTTCAACGACTGGTGGCGCAGCGACCTGGAAAGCATGGTCAAAAAGGACTACAACCACCCTTGTGTGATCCTGTATTCCACCGGCAATGAGGTCAGCGAGACGGCTCAGAAAAAGGGCATTGCCCTGACGAAGCAGCTCACCCGGTATCTGCACCGCCTGGATGACACCCGCCCGGTGACCTGCGGTGTGAACATCTTCTTCAACTTCCTCAGTTCCATCGGATTTGGTGTGTACAGCGACAAAAAAGCCAAAAAGCAGGCCGAGGACGCCACCAAAAAGAAAAAGGCCGTGGGCAGCCAGTTCTTCAACAATCTGGCGGGCCTGCTGGGCAGCGAGTTCATGAAGCACGGTGCCACCCTGCATGGCTGCGACGTCAAGACCCGCGACGCCTTTGCCAACATGGACATTGCCGGTTACAACTACGGCATCTACCGCTACGAGCACGACCTGAAAAAATACCCCGACCGCCTGATTTTGGGCAGCGAGACCTTCTGCAGCGACGCCTACCGGTTCCGGGAGCTGGCCAAGAAAGAACCCCGGCTCATCGGTGACTTTGTGTGGGCCGGTATGGACTACCTGGGCGAAGTGATGGTGGGCAGCTGGGAGTATGCCGACAACGCGCCCCGCTTTGACGGCGGCCTTGGCTGGGTGAGCGCCGGTTCCGGCCGCATCGACCTGACCGGCAAGCCGCTGGGTGAGGCCCTGTATACCCGGGTGGCGCTGGAACAGGCCGAAGGGCCGTTCCTGGCCGTGCGCCCGGTGAACCACACCGGCGACAAGCACTCGCCCTCGGCCTGGAAGATGACCGACGCCATGACGAGCTGGACCTGGCCCGGCTGCGAGGGAAAGCAGGCTGAGGTGGAGGTCTATGCCCGCGCGGCTTCCGCTGCGCTGGTGCTCAACGGCAAGGAAATCGCCCGCAAGAATGCGAAAAACGACTGCCTGTTCCGCTTCCGCTGTGCGTACCAGCCCGGTACGCTGGAGGCTGTGGCCTACAACGCAGCGGGGCAGGAGACCGGCCGCTGTGCGCTGACCACCGCCGGCCCTGCCACCGAGCTGCGGGCCGAGCCGGAGGAAGCCGTGCTGCGCCCCGGCCAGCTGTGCTACATCCGCCTGCGCTACACCGACCAGAACGGCGTGCTCAAGCCCACTGTGCGGGAGCCCATCCGGGTGCAGGTGACCGGCGGCCGCCTGCTGGCGCTGGGCAATGCCTGCCCCTTCAATCTGCAGGGCTACCGCACCAGCCAGACCGCCCCCTACTGGGGCGAGGCCATGGCCATCGTGGAAGCTGGCACCGAAGGCTGTGTGACCCTGCAAGCCGACAGCACCGTTGGTTCTGCCGTGGCTGCCGTGCAAGTTCATAAGGAGTAAATACCCATGTCCATTTCAGAGAAAAACCCCAAGCTGGCCAAGCTGGCCGGGCAGTTCATCAAGTTCTATGCCTTTTCCATGCTGGTCACCCTGCTGCAGTACCTGCTGCTCACCTTTCTGCCGGGGCTGTTCTACGCCCACACCGACTGGTGCAGCATCCCCTGCCAGCTCATCCACCTGAACCTTGGCCCGGTGGACACCTATGTGTTCAACTACCCGGTCACCGGGGACGCCACCGGCGGCATGGGCTACTTTGCCGCCTTTGCCATCACCCTGTTCCTGGCGCAGTGCGTCAACTTCCCCATGCAGCGCAACATCACCTTCAAGTCCAAGGGCAACATCTGGTATCAGATCCTGTGGTACGTCATCGCCTTTGTGCTCATCACCATCGTGTGCAGCTTCCTCATGGGCCTGTATGTGCCCCTGTGCAAGCAGTTCTTCTCCCCGGCGGTGTACAATGTGCTCATCACCGTGATCAACGGCGGCGTGCAGATGGTGATCTATTTCCCCATCTATAAGATCATTTTCCCGGAGGGTGAAGCCAAATGAAACATGCAGATGTGATCGCCAAACTGTCCCTGCGGGAAAAATGCGCCCTGCTTTCCGGTGCCACCGTGTTCGAGACCCATGCCCTGCCCAACAAGGGGGTGCCGGCCATCTGGCTGTCGGACGGCCCCAACGGTCTGCGCAAACAGGCGGGCCCGGCCGACCATCTGGGCCTGAACCCCGCGGAGCCGGCCACCTGCTTCCCCACGGCGGCTACCGTGGCCAACAGCTGGGACCCCGCCCTGGGCGAGGAGATCGGCAAAGCGCTGGGCGAGGAGACCGCTTCCTACAGCGTCAATGTGATCCTGGGCCCCGGCCTGAACACCAAGCGCAGCCCGCTGTGCGGCCGCGATTTCGAGTATTTCTCGGAGGACCCGTACCTGTCCGGCAAGCTGGCAGCAGGCTATGTGCGCGGCATCCAGTCGGTGGGCGTTTCGGCCTGCCCCAAGCACTTTGCCGCCAACAATCAGGAGCTGCGCCGCATGGCCAGCAACAGCGTGCTGGACGAGCGCACCCTGCGGGAGCTGTACCTCACCGGCTTTGAGATCGCCGTGAAAGAGGGCAGGCCCAAGTGCATCATGACCTCCTACAACCGGGTCAACGGCACCTACGCCAACGAGAACCATCACCTGCTGCAGGATATCCTGCACGGCGAGTGGGGCTATGACGGGGCCGTGGTCACCGACTGGGGCGGCTCCAACGACCATGTGGAGGGTGTGCGCGAAGGCTCCACGCTGGAAATGCCCTGCCCCGGCTTTGGCTCGGCCAAGCGGCTGATGCAGGCCGTGGCGGAGGGCCGTCTGCCGGAATCCGCGGTGGATGCCCGGGTGGACGAGCTGCTGGAGCTGGTGTTCACCACCGATGCGGCAGTCAAGGCCGCACCGAAGCGGTTCGACCGGGACGCCCATCATGCGCTGGCCCGCCGTGCCGCCGCCGAAAGCGTGGTGCTGCTGAAAAACGAGGATGACCTGCTGCCCCTCAAGCCCGGGCAGAGCGTGGCCCTCATCGGTGATTTTGCGCAGACGCCCCGCTATCAGGGCGCAGGCTCCAGCTCGGTGAACGCTACCCGCGTGGACAACCTGAAGGACGCCGCCGAGGCGGACGACATCACGCTGGCAGGCTTCTGCGCAGGGTATGAGCGCAGCGGCACCCCCAACCCGGCCTTTGTGGAAGAGGCCGCCGCACTGGCCCGCAAGGCCGACGTGGTGGTGCTCTGCATGGGTCTGGACGAGTCCAGCGAGAGCGAAGGCCTGGACCGCAGCCACATCTGCATCCCGGAGAACCAGAAGCAGCTGCTGGAAGCTGTGGCGCAGGCCAACGAGAACCTCGTGGTGGTGCTGAGCGCCGGCAGCGTGGTGGAAACGGGCTGGGTCAGCCGCTGCAAGGCAGTGCTGCACGCCTATCTGGGCGGGCAGGCCGGTGCCGGTGCCGTCATGGACGTGCTCACCGGCCGGGTGAACCCCAGCGGCAAGCTGGCCGAGACTCTGCCCCTGACCTACGAGGACACCCCGGCGGCCCGGTATTTCCCGGGCAAACAGCAGAACGTGGAGTACCGCGAGGGCCTGTACATCGGCTACCGCTACTACGAAACGGCCCATGTGCCGGTGCGCTATCCCTTCGGCTACGGCCTGAGCTACACCACCTTTGCCTACTCCGACCTGAAAGCGGACGCGGACAAGGTCACCTTTACCATCACCAACACCGGCAGCCGCGCCGGTGCCGAGATCGCACAGCTGTATGTGGCCAAGGCCGACGCAGCCGTGTTCCGCCCGGAAAAGGAACTGAAGGGCTTTGCCAAGGTGTTCCTGCAGGCGGGCGAGTGCAAGACCGTGACCATTCCGCTGGACGACAAGGCCTTCCGCTACTGGAACGTGAAAACGGACCGCTGGGAGACCGAGGGCGGCAGCTACCAGTTGCTGGTGGGTGCCAGCGTACAGGACATCCGCCTGCGCGCCGAGGTGCCCGTGCAGGGCACTGGTGCTCCGGACCCCTATGCTGGCAAGGCTGTGCAGTGCTACCGCACCGCTGACATCAAGAATGTGCCGGATGCCGCCTTTGAGGCCCTGCTGGGCCACGCCATCCCGGAGGACAAGCCCCACATCGACCAGACCATGACGCTGGGTGAGCTGAACCACAGCCGCAGTCCGCTGTGCTGGCTGGCCTGGGCTGTGCTGCACACCCTGCTCAAGCGCAGCTCCCGCGAGGGCACGCCGGACCTGAACCTGCTGTTCCAGTACAACATGCCTGTCCGTGCGCTGGCCCAGATGACCGGCGGCATGGTCGGGCAGGAGACGGTGGACGGCATCGTGATGGAAGCAAAGGGCTTCTGGATCATCGGCCTGCTGCGGGCGCTCATCGGCTTTGGGCAGAACGCAGTCTCCAACCGGAAGTTCCGCGCGGCACTGGACGCCGAGCGCGGCGGCCCGGCGGTGTAAAACCATCTGACATTCCCGGATTTTCTCCTTCATTCTAAACAAACGGCCCCGGACTTGTTGAAAAGTCCGGGGCTGTTTGCGTGTGGGGCTTAGTAAATGTAGGGCTGCACGGGCGGCTGGTCGGGGCGGTGCTCCCCGATGATCTTTTCCATCCAGACCATGTCGTACCAGCGGCCGAACTTGTACCCGCAGTTGTGGAAGGTGCCGACCAGTGCAAAGCCCAGATGCTCGTGGAACCGGGCGCTGTTCCGGGTCAGGTATTCGTCCTCCGCCTGCGGGTAGCCGATGCAGGCATACAGGTTCAGGATGCCCATGGCCTGCAGCCGGTCGGCCAGTGCCTCGTACAGGGCACGGCCCATGCCGTGTTTCCGGGCGTCGTGGTCCAGGTAGATGGTCAGCTCACAGGCCCAGTCGTAGGCGGCCCGGCCCACAAAGGGCCCCGCGTAGGCGTAGCCCTCCACCCGGCCGTCCCACTCGATGACCAGGTAGGGGTATTTCTGCATGGTGCGGCGCATGCGGCCTTCAAATTCCTCCAGTGAGGGTACGTCGTATTCAAAGGTGATGACCGTGTGCTCCACATACCAGGCGTAGATCTCCAGAATGCGGGGCGCATCGGCCAGAGATACATTCCGAATGGTAATATTCTGCATAAAAACATCTCCCTGTAGTAATAAATATCCCGAAATCCGGTCTGATTATAGCACAGCCCGCTTTAAAAAGACAGCGCAAAGCAGCAGAAGCGCCGCTCCGCACAGGCGGATAGGGGAGAAATTCTATTGGCAAAGTGGCAGAAAATGCGGCGTTCTGAGCCGGAAATCCCCACAAAAGCGCGAAAATCAGCCGTGCAGGCGCAAAATGCTGTACCTTGCTACTTTACTGTGATAAAATAACACCATCCTTTCCCCGCGCGCTGCGCGGGAAAAGCCAAACGAGAGGGGGAACCTTTATGACAAATGTCTGCATCATTGCCACCATTGTGATCTATCTGGTGGGCATGCTGCTGGTGGGCTTTGTATACAGCAAGTCCAACGAGGACAGCACCGACTTTTACCTCGGCGGCCGCAAGATGGGCCCGCTGGTCACTGCTATGAGCGCCGAAGCCAGCGATATGTCCAGCTGGCTGCTGATGGGCCTGCCCGGCCTTGCCTACCTCACCGGCATTGCGTCGCCGGGCTGGACGGCCATCGGCCTGGCTGTGGGCACCTGGCTCAACTGGCTCATCGTGGCCCGGCGGCTGCGGCGCTACTCGGCCAATCTGGACGCCATCACGGTGCCGCAGTTCCTGTCGCTGCGGTTCCATGACCAGCGCAACCTGCTCAACGCGCTGGGCGCGGTGATCATCATCGTGTTCTTTATCCCGTACACGGCTTCCGGCTTTGCGGCCTGCGGCAAGCTGTTCCACAGCCTGTTCGGCGTGGACTACATGATCGCGATGATCGTGTCCGCACTGGTCATCGTGGGGTACACCATTCTGGGCGGCTTCCGGGCCGTGACCACCACCGACCTCATCCAGTCGGTGGTCATGAGCATCGCACTGGTGGCGGTGCTGGCCTACGGCATCGGTGTGGCCGGGGGCTGGGGTGCCGTGATGGAAAACGCCCACAGCCTTTCCGGCTACCTGACCATGGCGGCCAGCCACGACGCTGCCGCCGGGACCGCCGCCTCCTACAGCCTGCTGGACATCGTGTCCACCATGGCCTGGGGCCTGGGCTACTTTGGCATGCCCCACATCCTGCTGCGGTTCATGGCCATTGAGGACGAAAAGAAGCTGGTGCTCAGCCGCCGCATTGCCAGCGTGTGGGTGGTCATTGCCATGACGGCCTCCATCGTCATTGGCGTGGTGGGTCTGGGCATGACCAAAGCCGGTGCGCTGGAATTCCTGAGCGGCTCTTCCAGCGAGACCCTCATCGTGCGCATTGCCAGCCTCATTGCACAGCACGGTGTGCTGGCGGCGGTGCTGGCGGGCCTGATCCTGGCCGGTATTCTGGCGGCCACCATGTCCACCGCCGACAGCCAGATGCTGGCAGCGGCGTCCAGTGTCTCGCAGAATATCCTGCAGGAGTTCGGCCATATGAAGCTCACCGAAAAGCAGAGCCTGTTTGCGGCCCGGCTTACCATCATCTGCGTCAGCGTGGTGGGTGTGGTGCTGGCCCGCGACCCGGATTCCAGCGTGTTCGGCATCGTCAGCTTTGCATGGGCCGGTTTTGGCGGTGCCTTTGGTGCGGTGGTGCTGTGCGCCCTGTTCTGGAAGCGCTGCAACTGGCAGGGTGCACTGGCCGGGATGCTCTGCGGCGGCCTGATGGTCTTTGTGTGGAAGTACCTCATCAGCCCGCTGGGCGGCGTGTTCGGCATCTATGAGCTGCTGCCCGCATTCCTCACCTCCCTGGCCGTCTGCGTGGTGGTCAGCCTCGTGACGCCCGCCCCCACGGAAGACATTCTGGCTGAGTTCGACGCGGCGAAATAAAGAGCAGAAAAAGCAGAACGCCTGCCGGAAGCTTCCGACAGGCGTTCTTTTGTATCGTCACGCCACCCGCACCACACCGTGTTCCACGCGGTAAACTTTATCGAACTGGTGCATGAACGAACCGGCCACATCATGGGTGATGGCTACCACCATGCAGGGCATGGCGATGAGGTTTTCCATCACCTGCTGGCTGGTGTCAGGGTCCAGGCTGGCAGTGATCTCGTCCGCAATGATGAGGTCATAGCTGCGCAGGGCCAGCCGGGCGATGCCGATGCGCTGGCGCTGGCCGCCGGAGAGATTCTTGCCGTTTTCGCTGATGACGGTATCCAGCCCGTCGGGCAGGGAAGCCACCCAGTCCGTAAGGCCTGCCGCTGCAATGGCGTGGGCCAGCTGTTCGTCTGGGAAATCTTCGTGCAGGCAGATGTTGTTCCGGATGGTATCGTGGAAGAGATACGCCGTCTGGGCGATGTAGCCCACCCGGCGGTAGAGGGCGGTGCGGTCCAGCGTACGCACCTGTCGGCCGTTGAAGAGGATGTCGCCGGAGTAATCCGGGTAATACTGGAACAGGAGCTTGGCCAGCGTGGATTTGCCGCAGCCGCTCTCGCCCACAAGGGCCACTTTCTGCGCGGCGTCCACGGTCAGGGAGGCATCTTTCAGCACGGGCTCCGCAGTGTTGGGGTAAGCAAAGCGGACGGTTTCGCACTGGATGGACTCAATGGGACCGATGGGCTCCCCCTGCTCGGCCACCTGCGGCTCCGCCATGGCGGCTTCCAGCCGCTGGCGGATGCCCTGAGAGGACTTGACCTTGGCCCAGCACTGGGCGATCTGGTGGCAGGGGGTGATGACGAAGTTTGCCATGCTGGCGGCAGTGGAAACGGTGCCCATGGTCAGCCGCCCGTCAAAAGCGAGGAAAAGGCCCACCAGCATCACGACGGGGAAGATGAGATTGCTGATGAGGGAGGTGTTGGTCACCATGGCGTTCAGGCTCTGCTGGTAGTCCAGCTCACTCTCCCGGGCCTTGCGGGCGGCTTTCTGGTGGAGAGCGGCATAGGCGTCCTCCCGCAAAAAGCTGCGGATGATCTCAAACCCGCCCAGAAGCTCTTTGAGCTGCTGGGTGTAACCGGCCATCTGGAGGGAAAACGCGTCCCGGGTGGCCTTGAGCCGCTCGTTCATCCGGCGGGGGAGCACCAGCGGCGGGATGGTCACCAATAAAATCGCCAGAAGCATCACCGGGCTGATGTAGAGGTACATGGCCAGCGCGCAGAGCATGATGCCGCCCCAGAACACGATGCTGAACAGGGACATATAGTAATCGTCGTAGAGGGTGCGCAGGTCGGTAGTCAGGAGGGAGAGGTAAGCCGCGTCGCCCTCGGCGTTGTACTGGGCCACGGTGCGGTACAGCACCTGCTCCAGAATGCGCTGGCGCACCTGTTCCACGGCCCCGCAGGCGATCCTGGTAAAGGAGCGGCGGCTCAGCCGCTCAAAGAACCAGCTGCTGAACGTAATGGCAAACACCAGCCCCATGTAGCCCAGGGCCTCCTGTTTTGATTTGGAGTCAATGAGCCATTTGAGCTGGAAATTTTTCAGCGGGGCAAAGAATGAGACGCCCAGCGTGAATGCCGCAAACAAGATGAGCCGGGGCCACTGCTGCTTGAAATAATCGTTGACAGTCCGGTGTTTCATTTCCACATCCTCCTTTGGAAAAACGCGCGTAAAAAGCTGGTTCCAGTATAGCATACCCCCCACAGGATACAAGAAAATCGAGAAAAATACAACAAAAGCGGGGCCGTCACCTACCGGTGACAGCCCCGCCATTCATGCTATTCTGAACAATGGAGAGGAAAGGGGTTGCTTACAGCTGAGGGCCAGCGGAGACCAGAGCCTTGCCGTGCTCGTTGCCCTCATACTTTGCGAAGTTCTTGACGAAGCGGCCAGCCAGATCCTTGGCCTTCTCTTCCCACTGAGCGGCATCTGCATAGGTGTCGCGGGGGTCGAGGATGGCGGGATCAACGCCGGGCAGAGCGGTGGGAACCTCAAAGTCGAAGTAGGGGATCTTCTTGGTGGGAGCCTCGTTGATGGCACCGCTCAGGATAGCGTCGATGATGCCGCGGGTATCCTTGATGGAGATGCGCTTGCCGGTGCCGTTCCAGCCGGTGTTGACCAGATAAGCCTTGGCACCGCTCTTCTGCATCTTCTTGACCAGCTCCTCAGCGTACTTGGTGGGGTGCAGCTCCAGGAAGGCCTGACCGAAGCAGGCGGAGAAGGTGGGGGTGGGCTCGGTGATGCCGCGCTCGGTGCCGGCCAGCTTTGCGGTAAAGCCGGACAGGAAGTAGTACTGGGTCTGCTCCGGGGTCAGGATGGAGACCGGGGGCAGAACGCCGAAGGCGTCAGCAGACAGGAAGATCACGTTCTTTGCTGCGGGAGCAGAAGAAACGGGACGCACGATGTTCTGGATGTGGTTGATGGGGTAGGACACACGGGTGTTCTCGGTGACAGACTTGTCAGCGAAGTCGATGTGACCCTCGGCATCCAGAGTGACGTTCTCCAGCAGAGCGTTGCGCTTGATGGCGTTGTAGATATCGGGCTCGGAGTCCTTATCCAGGTTGATGACCTTTGCGTAGCAGCCGCCCTCGAAGTTGAACACGCCGTTGTCGTCCCAGCCGTGCTCGTCATCGCCGATCAGCAGACGCTTGGGATCGGTGGACAGGGTGGTCTTGCCGGTGCCGGACAGACCGAAGAAGATGGCGGTGTTCTCGCCGTTCAGGTCGGTGTTGGCGGAGCAGTGCATGGGGAATACGCCCTGCTTGGGCAGGATGTAGTTCATGACGGAGAACACCGACTTCTTGATCTCGCCGGCGTAGCGGGTGCCGCAGATCACCACCAGATGCGCCTCGTAGTCCACCAGAATGGCAGCCTCGCTGTGGGTGCCATCGATCTCCGGGACGCACTTGAAGCCGGGGGCGGCCACGATGGTGTAGTCCGCCGTAAAGTCCGCCAGCTGCTCCGGCGTGGGCCGGCGCAGCAGCTGATGAATGAACAGGTTCTGGCTGGCCAGCTCGTTGACGATGCGGAAGGCCTTGGTATACTTGGGGTCGGCACCGGCATAGCCGTCGAAGATGAAGATCTCCCGGTTTTGCAGATAGGCGACCATCTTTTCATACAGGGCGTCGAAGACCTCCTGGGTGGTGGGCACGTTCACCTTGCCCCAGGCGATGTCGTCGTGGACGCCCTTAGAGTCAACAATAAACTTGTCGTCGGGGGAGCGGCCGGTGTACTTTCCGGTGGTCACGCACAGCGCGCCGGTGGCGCTCAGCTTACCCTCGCCGCGGCACAGGGCCTTC
>OGKZ01000922.1_pt1 | contig 24210 bp, 19 predicted proteins | sample 1572571 | NCBI WGS metagenome assembly OGKZ01 (sample SAMEA2581906, study PRJEB24529) | metagenome | biome: Human gut stool | place: China | collected 2011 | reverse complement strand
CAGCCGGACGCAGTCCGCCCATGGCGCCGCTGACGATGGCGCTGGAGCGGAAGGCGGCGTAGAACCGGGCCACCAGCAGGATTATGAGGAAGGAGGGCAGCACCACCCCCAGCGTGGCGCAGAAGGCGCCGGGCAGGCCCGCCAGCTCCGCCCCCACATAGGTGGAGACGTTCACCGCAAAGGGGCCCGGCGTACTCTCGCTGACGGCGATGAAGTTCACCAATTCTTCCGCCGTCATCCAGCCCTTGGCCTGGACATCCGCCTGGATGAGCGGCAGCATGGCATAACCGCCGCCGATGGTGAACAGGCCGATCTTGAAGAAGGTCAAAAACAGCTCCAGATACAGCATCACACAGCCCTCCTTTTCGCCATGCGGGCGGAGAGCAGCCCCACCGTCGCGCTGGCCAGGATCACCAGCACCGCATCCACGCCGCAGAAGGCCGTCAGCACAAAGGCACCCGCCATGACGGCATAGGAAACAGCGCCCTTGGGGCTCTGCCGGTACATGGACAGCAGTGCCTTCAAAAGCAGGGCCAATACGCCGGCCCGGATGCCGTTGAAGGCGTATTGGACCACCGCCAGGTCCGAGAACTGCCGCAGCACAAAGGAGACGGCGTAGATCACCAGGAAGGAGGGCAGCACCACGCCCAGCGTGGCGCAGAAGGCGCCGAGGGTGCCGCATACCTGATATCCTACGAAGGTGGCGGTGTTGATGGCAATGGGGCCCGGTGTGGACTCGGCAATGGCGACAATGTCCAGAATGTCCCGGTCCTCCAGCCAGCGGCGGCGTTCCGTCACCTCACGCTGGATCAGGGGGATCATGGCGTAGCCTCCGCCAAAGGTGAAGGCGCCGATTTTGGAAAAAGTCCCGAACAGCTGACGGGCTTTGGTCAGATCTGTGGGCATGGAAACCGCTCCTTTCGCGCTCTTGGATTTCTCCCCCAGCGTACGCTTTTTCGTGACATTCATCAATCTATATGATAGGATAAAAAACATAATGAAATAATTATGAATAGGGGGGAGTGCCGTGACGCTGCGGCATCTGGAGATCTTTTCCGCCGTCTGCGCCCAGGAGAGCTTCACCCGGGCGGCGGAGCAGCTGAATATGGCACAGCCGGCGGTGAGCCTGGCCATCCGGGAGCTGGAGGTGTTTTACAACTTGCGGCTGTCCGAGCGGATGAACCGCCGGGTCTATCTGACAGAGGCATGGCGTACGCTGCGGCAGTATGCGGACACCGTGCTGTCCCAGTTTCAGGAATCGGTGGAGGTCCTGCGGGATATACTGCTGCCGAAGCTGCCGGAAAAGTAGGATTGAGTGTCGTACTATTTGAGAAGCAGAGTCTCGGTGGAGTGTGCCTGAATGAAGGGTGTATCCCTACCAAGACCTTGTTGTATTCGGCCAAGACCTATGACGGAGCCCGCCATGCTTCGAAGTATGCGGTCAGTGTGCCCGAAGTATCGTTTGATTTGCCCAAGATTATTGCCCGCAAGCAGAAGGTAGTACGCAAGCTGGTATTGGGAATCAAAGGAAAGCTGACTGCCCATGGTGTGACGATTGTCAGCGGAGAGGCCACAGTGACGGACAAGAATCATGTGGAGTGCGGCGGAGAAACCTACGAATGCGATAACCTGCTGCTCTGCACCGGTTCCGAAACCTTTGTCCCTGCCATTCCCGGCATAGACAAGGTGCCTTACTGGACTCATCGTGATGCACTGGATAACAAGGAACTGCCCGCTTCGCTTGCCATCATCGGCGGCGGTGTCATCGGTATGGAGTTCGCTTCTTTCTTCAACAGCCTGGGAGTGCAGGTAACCGTCGTCGAGATGCTGGACGAGATACTGGGAGGCGGTATGGACCGAGAGCTGGCGGGTATGCTCCGTGCAGAGTACGCCAAGCGGGGAATCAAGTTCATGCTGAGTGCAAAAGTAGTGTCTGTCATGCCGGATACTGCCGAAGCTTCTTCCCTTATCCAGGTGAATTATGAAACAGCCGACGGTCCCGGTTCCGTCGTTGCCGAACGGCTTCTGATGAGTGTCGGGCGCCGTCCGGTAATGAAAGGCTTCGGATTGGAGAATCTGGGCTTGGAAAGAACGGAGCGCGGAAATGTCTTTGTCAACGGACAGATGCAGACTTCAGTTCCCGGAGTATATGCTTGCGGCGACTTGACGGGATATTCCTTGCTGGCGCATACAGCCGTCCGCGAGGCAGAAGTAGCCATACATTCCATCATTGGCAAGAAGGATGCCATGAGCTACCGTGCCATCCCCGGCGTGGTATATACCAATCCCGAAATAGCCGGTGTGGGCGAGACAGAAGAATCCCTGCAGAAGAGAGGCGTTGCCTATCGTGCCGTGAAGCTGCCGATGGCGTACAGTGGTCGCTTTGTAGCAGAGAATGAAGGAGTGAATGGCGTCTGCAAGTTACTGTTGGGCAGTGACGATACCGTATTGGGGGCACATGTCTTGGGTAATCCCGCTTCGGAAATCATCACGCTGGCAGGCATGGCTATTGAACTGAAACTTACTGCCGATGAATGGAAGAAGATTGTCTTTCCGCACCCCACGGTGGGAGAGATATTCAAGGAGGCATTGTAGAACCCATGACTATTGTTTCATATAAACATAAAAGATGAAAACCGTAAAGCTAATCACCTGCGACGATGCCTTTCAGGCACATGTTATTCAGGGTGCCTTGGAGAATGAGGGCATTGCGTCTGTTTTGCATAATGAAAACATGTCTTCCGTGATGCGCGGATATGTCCGTGATGTCACGGGAGTGGATATATTTGTCTATGAGGACGAATATGACAATGCCCTCCGTCTGCTTGAACGGAACCAGATGATTCCGGAACAGTTGAGGTACTGCCCCCATTGCGGTTCGGATGAGATTAAGTTTGTGCTGAAGAAGAGCCATCGGGTGCGTGCTGTGGTGGCTGCTGTTATTGCGGCATTGTCGGCCGCACCTCCGGGCACTGAGCATTGGGAGTATGTATGCAGGAAGTGCGGCACTCATTTTGAGAAGCCGGTGGCGAAAGGAACAGTTGAAGAATAATCAGGTGTTTATTCTTTTAACCGCTTTTCAATCCAGTCCCGGTTTTTACGTCCCAATCGGCTTTCCGCAAAATCCAGGAAAGCCGATGTGTCTGTTATATGGGCTTGGATGACACCTGCCAGAAAGTTGAAGAAAGGTTCTTCACCCACTCGGACAAGCAGGTCGGCGAGTAGTACTGACCCTTTCCTATAGAGGGCAAGATGCGCTTCGCGGTCGTTGCGGTCAATACCCCAGATAGGACGGATATGGCGTGTTTCCTTACGGTAGGCGTCGATGTAAGCGGCATAGGCTTTTTCGCCGCGGGCGTGGCGTATGTATTGCAAAGCACTGAATTCGGCAAAAGATTCGTTCAGCCAGTCGTGCCAAGATTCCACCGGAGCCTTGTTCCACCAGAAGTGGCCGATTTCGTGGGCGGTGTTCTTGAGTACATATTCATTGAATGTTCGGGAACTGAGCATAATGAAATTTTTACGGCTGTACCCTCCTGAGGTGCCGGAAGCTGAAAGCAGGAATTTCATGTAAATATCCTCATCTCCCGCAATTTTATAAAGGCGTCGGAAGAATTTCAAGGCATTGTAGCAACATTGAAGTGCCGAGTCTGCACCGGCATCCGGGAAGTCTGTATAGATAAGTTCAATGGTAGTTCCGTTATCATTGATGCGGCGGCTTTTCAGCATGGGTGAAGCCAGGATAACATTGTCGAAATTCTCCCAAGGTTGCTCCATTTCCCACATCCCTTCTTCTGTATGGGAAATAATACCTGAGCCGCTCACCGTATAACCGTCAGTGATGCCGATTCGTAAGTGCGAATAATCTGCCCGGTTACCGTTGCAGACAGGATACCATCCCGTATAGTAACCAAGTTCAATCCAATGGTCATTGAATGATTTTGCAGGGCCCTGCACTTCCTGCATGTAGAGTGTGTAACGGGTATTTATGCGGCAGCGGTCATCGGCTCCTGCCGGCCGGTAGAGGGTCAAGGTCCGTCCGTCGGGAATGAATTGGGCAGGTGCTGGGGCAAGCGTATCGAAACGGTAGGTTATCTCCCGGCTGCTGTGGCGTAGTGCGTCGATACGGGCATGGCGCCATAGTACCAACGAGATTGAGTCACTGTCATGGAAATCGACTTCAAACGAACCGCCAACTTCGACTTGTCGGTTCGGTACATCAATCTGTACGGTTAAGTCATAACTGACAATGCGCGGAGATTCTTGTGCCCGAAGCATGGGGGAGAAAAGGAGGCATATTGTAAAGCTGGCAATTGTAAGTTGTAGTTTCATGGTACATCAATTTTAGAGTGATAGTAACTGGGAGATTTTGCCTATGCAATCTATGCAAAAGTAGTATTTTTAAAGGAATATTAAGATGGATGGCTGGATATAATTTATGAAAAGACTACCTCGTTGTTGTTCATTTGTAAGATTGTCGTACTTTTGCCTTTAAAGATAAATATATTTATGAAAAGGATATTGTTGCTGTTAATTTTATCCGTCTGCCTGCTCCCATTGTGGTCCCAAGAGACGGTAACTCCGGTGAAGCCGCTCTCTGCGCGGATTGATGCGTTGATAGAACACAAACTTCCCGCAGGCTCTAATGTGGCCATTTCGGTCTATGACCTGACTGCCGGCAAGCCCTTGTACGGCTATCAGGCGGACAAGCTTTCCCGTCCCGCTTCCACTATGAAGCTGCTGACCACCATTACCGCCCTTTCCCGTCCCGAAGCCGACGAGCCGTTCCGTACGGAAGTGTGGTATCAGGGAACCATTGAGCGCGATACCTTGCAGGGGAATATGTATGTGATAGGCGGTTACGACCCGGAGTTTGATGAAGAGGCATTGGATTCCCTGGTGGCTGCCGTGGCCCGTTTCCCCTTCTCTGTCATCAAAGGCAAGGTGTATGGAGATGTCTCCATGAAAGACTCCTTGTACTGGGGCAGCGGCTGGTTGTGGGATGATACTCCCTATTCCTTCCAGCCCTACCTCTCACCGCTGATGCTGAATAAAGGAGTGGTGAAGGTTACCGCCACACCCGGCGAACGGGGCGACAGCGCACGCCTTGAATGCACTCCCGCCTCTTCCTATTATACACTGACGAACAAGACCCAAAGCCGTACCCCTTCTGCCGGACGTTTCCGTGTGTCGCGCGACTGGCTGGTGAACGGGAACAACATCACCGTGACGGGCAACGTCGATGCCCGCCGTGCAGGTACGGTCAATATATTTTCTTCGCAGGACTTCTTCATGCATACCTTTATGGAACGGTTGCAGGCACGGGGCATCCGGTGCATTCCGGCGGCAGAAGCGGAAGTCTCTTACCTCTTCGGTGAGTTCCGGCAAGACAGCCTCTCCGTACGGATGGCTTCCTATGAAACTTCCGTGCAGGATGTGGTGAAACAGATAATGAAGGAGAGCGATAATCTCAATGCCGAAGCCATGCTCTGCCGGTTGGGTGTGCAGAGCAGCGGAAAGAAGCGTGTCTCTGCCGAGGACGGGCTTTCTGCCATCCGCATGCTGATAAAAGAGATGGGATATAACCCCGATAGGTATAATCTGGCAGATGGTTGCGGCCTTTCCAATTACAACTACATTTCACCGGAACTCTTGGTTTCTTTCCTGCGATATGCCTACTCGCGTACGGATGTTTTCCAGAAACTTTATAAGGCTTTGCCCATTGGCGGCGTGGACGGTACACTGGAGTTCCGCATGAAGAAAGGCACCCTTTCCCACAGAAATGTACATGCCAAGACGGGTTCCTTTACCGCCATCAACTGTCTGGCCGGCTACCTTAAAGCCCGCAACGGACACGAGATAGCCTTTGCCATCATGAACCAGAATGCACTGTCGGGCAGGGAAGCACGCGCTTTCCAGGATGCGGTGTGTGATGAAGTGATACGTTGAGGTTTAGCCATCGTAAAGTTGACCTTTAGCGTCGTAAAGTTAAGGTTTAGCTTCCTAATGCAGACCTTTACGGAGTGAGCCCCAAGAGTAGGGGAAATCATTCCTCTTTCGTATTGCGGTAGCGTGCCGGAGACATACCCAGATAAGACTTCACATACTTCCCGAAGAAAGACTGGTTGGGGAAATTAAATTCTTCTGCAATCTCCTTGATGGACTTGTCCGAATGCTTCAGCCGGTACTTGATGTGTTCAATGGCATTCTCGTTTATCAAGTCCAGCGGTGTACGTCCGCATGCCTGCTTGATGACCTTCGAAAAGTGTTTGGGGCTATAGCAGAGTGCATCGGCATAATATCCTACAGAACGGTGTATGCCGTTGTCTTTGGACAACATCTCTATAAACTTACGCAGGATATAGTCGGACTGTTTGATGCTTTCTTTTGTATCGACTGTCATTTCTGAAGGGTTCACTTCTTTGTTGAGGTGTCCCAACATCTCACAGAAAATGGCAGAAAACAAGTATTGCATCACTTCCCTGTGATAGTGATGAGGCTCGTCGTTTATCTTTGCCATAAGCAGTTCTCGGTAGAATTTGAAGATTTCCTTGTCCCCTTCCTCCCCGACAGACTTTATGGGATTGTTGTGGATATGCATAACGGTATTCCATGTATCCTTCTCCATCTTGACCACGCGTTGTAGGAACTGTGTGGAGAATGCGGCAAGCCTTATCTTGTGCTTCGGGCTTACCATCGCGTGGCTGATAATGGTATTGGGAAGGCCGAGCAGTAAGTCGCCTGCTTCCAGTTGGTAGGTTTTGTAGTTGACGTCCAACTGGATGCAGCCTTCTAGACAGATAGCGATAAGGAAGCATCCCAATCTTATTGTATCTTCATTGTAGGGGCTTCCCTCCAGACTGTTGATTATGACAAAGTCATTGTCTACATAGTCAAGGACATGTTCGCTGTTTTTAAAGTCCGCGATTTCTACGATTTTTATGTTCCCTTTCTCCATATTCTTCCTTTTTCGTTTTGCAAAGTTGGTGAATAATGGGAAATATGGGATGTTCCATTATGCGGCTTTCTTGTTCTATATGTCATTTATAGACAATTCATTAGCCTTAAAAAAGATGAATGTCGAAAAAGGAACATCTTTGGAGTGTAATTGGTCATTATGGCGTTGTTCCTTTCTCCTACTTTTGCCACCAGTTTTAACAAAAAGACAATGAGAAAAAGTATGATTACATTGAACAGGAAATGGATACGGCTGATAGGGATTGTCGGTTGTACAATGTGTTTGGCATCTTGCAAGCAGGCATCGGATGCTTCCGGAATGAAACCTTCTTATGCTACCATGAAAGTGGAGGCGACGGACAAAGAGCTTTCCACTTCGTACTCAGCAACGATACGCGGACGGCAGGACATAGATATTTATCCGCAAGTGTCGGGTACCATCGAGAAGCTTTGTGTGACCGAGGGGCAGAAGGTGCGCCGCGGACAGTCGCTTTTCATTATCGACCAAGTGCCCTACAAGGCTGCACTCAAAACGGCCGTTGCCAATGTGGAAGCGGCACGTGCCGCACTGGCTACTGCTGCACTGACTTACAACAGCAACAAGGAACTGTATGCGCAGAAAGTGGTTTCGGAATTCAGTCTGAAGACTGCCGAGAACGCCTACCTTACCGCCAAGGCACAGCTCTCGCAGGCCGAAGCCCAGGAGATAAGCGCGCGCAACAACCTTTCTTATACGGAAGTGAAAAGTCCCAGCGACGGAGTGGTGGGAGCACTGCCCTACCGTGTGGGCGCATTGGTAAGCGCCAGTCTGCCGCAGCCGTTGACAACGGTCAGTGACAACAGCGACATGTACGTTTACTTTTCCATGACCGAAAACCAGTTGCTTGCCCTGACCCGCCAATACGGAAGCATGGACGAGGCATTGAAGAACATGCCTCAAGCGGAACTGAGATTGAACGACAATTCCGTCTATGACAAGAAAGGAACCATCGAGTCCATCAGTGGCGTCATCGACCGTCAGACGGGTACGGTAGTGGCACGTGTGGTATTTCCCAATGAATCGCGCCTGCTCCACAGTGGGGCGTCGGGCACGGTGGTGGTGCCTACCACTTATAAGAACTGTATTGTGATTCCGCAAGAGGCCACCGTGCAGTTGCAGGACAAGACAGTGGTATATAAGGTAGTGGATGGCAAGGCCGTTTCTGCCTTGATTACCGTGGCCGGAATAAATGACGGACGCGAATACGTAGTGCTGGACGGACTGGAAGTCGGCGACGAGATTGTATCTACCGGTGCCGGACTGCTGCGCGGAGGGACGCAAGTGAAATGATGAACTGCTATTTATCAACTATCAATGACCCATTAAGATGAAAGGAAATATATTTATAAAGCGGCCGGTGATGGCTATCTCCATCTCCGTACTGATTCTGGTGATAGGGCTTATCTCGCTCTTTACGCTGCCGGTGGAACAGTATCCTGATATTGCACCTCCCACGGTGTACGTCAGCGCCAACTACACCGGTGCCGATGCCGAAGCCGTACTGAACAGTGTCATCATGCCGTTGGAAGAGAGTATCAACGGTGTGGAGAACATGATGTACATCAGCTCTACCGCCACCAATGCCGGTTCTGCCACCATACAGGTCTACTTCAAGCAGGGCACGGACCCCGACATGGCTGCGGTGAACGTACAGAACCGCGTATCCAAAGCGCAGGGACTGCTGCCTGCCGAAGTAACGAAAATCGGTGTGACTACCCAGAAGCGACAGACCAGCTTCCTGCAAATCGGTGCTTTGGTAAGCACCGACGGACGCTACGACCAGACCTTCCTTGCCAATTACCTCGACATCAACGTGATTCCGCAAATCAAGCGTATCGAGGGTGTGGGTGATGTAATGGAGCTGGGCGATACTTACAGTATGCGTATCTGGCTGAAACCGGAACGGATGGCGCAGTATGGACTGGTTCCCTCGGATGTGACTGCCGTATTGGGCGAGCAGAACATCGAAGCGCCCACCGGTTCGCTGGGCGAGAATTCAAAGAACGTGTTCCAGTTTACGATGAAGTATCGTGGACGCCTGAAGAGTGTGGAGGAATTCCAGAACACGGTGGTACGCTCGCAGAGTGACGGTTCCGTGCTCCGTCTGAAGGACGTGGCGGATGTGGAGCTGGGTACGCTGACCTATAGTTTCCGCAGTGAGATGGACAGCAAGCCGGCGGTACTTTTCATGATGTTCCAGACGGCAGGCTCCAACGCAACCGCCGTCAACAAGCAGATTACCGCACAGATAGACGAGATGAGGAAGAGCCTGCCCGAAGGGACGGAATTTGTGACGATGATGAGTTCCAACGACTTCCTCTTCGCTTCCATACACAATGTGGTGGAGACACTGGTCATTGCCATTATACTGGTAATTCTGGTGGTGTATTTCTTCCTGCAGGACTTCAAGAGTACGCTTATACCCTCCATTTCCATTATCGTGTCGCTGGTCGGCACGTTTGCCTGCCTGGTGGCTGCGGGGTTCAGTCTCAATATCCTGACGCTGTTTGCGTTGGTGCTTGCCATCGGTACGGTGGTGGACGATGCCATCGTGGTGGTGGAGGCGGTGCAGTCCAAGTTCGATGCCGGATACAAGTCCCCTTACCTTGCCACGAAGGATGCGATGGGCGATGTGACGATGGCCATCATCTCTTGTACCTGCGTGTTCATGGCGGTATTTATCCCCGTGACGTTTATGGGCGGTACTTCGGGCGTGTTCTATACGCAGTTCGGTGTCACGATGGCAACGGCGGTGGGCATCTCCATGATTTCGGCATTGACGCTTTGCCCCGCCTTGTGCGCCATCATGATGCGTCCGTCGGACGGTACGAAGAGTGCGAAGAGCATCAACGGACGGGTGCGTGCGGCATACAATGCCTCGTTCAACGCCGTGCTGGGAAAATATAAGAAAGGTGTGATGTTCTTTATCCACCGCCGCTGGATGGTGTGGACTTCATTGGCGGCTACCGTCGTATTGCTGGTTTACTTGATGAGCACCACCAAGACAGGGCTTGTGCCGCAGGAGGACCAGGGTGTCATCATGGTGAACGTCAGCACGTCTCCGGGAAGCACGCTGGAAGAAACCACGAAGGTGATGAACAAGCTGGAGGACATCCTGAAAAACACTCCCGAGATAGAACACTATTCCAAGGTGGCAGGATACGGATTGATGTCCGGTCAGGGCACTTCCTACGGTACCATCATCATCCGTCTGAAGGACTGGGGCGAGCGGAAGGGGAGCGAACACACGTCCGACGCTGTGGTGGCCCGTCTCAATGCACAGTTCTACGGTGTGAAGGAGGCACAGATATTCAGCTTCCAGCCGGGTATGATTCCGGGCTATGGTATGGGTAACTCCCTGGAGCTGAACCTGCAGGACAGAACGGGTGGTGACATGGCTACGTTCTACGAGGCAGTGATACAGTTTCTGGGTGCGTTGAACCAGCGTCCTGAGGTGGCTATGGCGTATACCTCTTATGCTATGAACTTCCCGCAGGTATCGGTAGATGTAGATGCGGCCAAGTGTAAGCGTGCGGGCATCTCGCCGGGTGCGGTGCTCGACGCATTGGGCAGCTATTGCGGCGGTGCCTATATTTCCAACTACAATCAGTTTGGCAAGGTGTACCGCGTCATGATGCAGGCATCGCCCGAATATCGTCTGGACGAACAGGCACTGGGTAATATGTTTGTGCGCAACGGTACGGAGATGGCTCCGGTCAGCCAGTTCGTGACGTTGAACAAGGTGCTCGGTCCGGAGACGGCAAACCGTTTCAATCTGTACAGCGCTATCGCCGCTAATGTGAATCCGGCGGAAGGATATTCGTCCGGTGAAGTGCAGAAAGTGATTGCGGAAGTGGCAGAACAGACATTGCCGCTGGGCTACGGTTACGAGTACGGAGGTATGGCACGTGAGGAAGCCAATACTGGTGGTGCGCAGACTGTCTTTATTTATGCCATCTGTATCTTCCTTATCTATCTCATCCTGGCATGTCTTTATGAGAGTTTCCTGATACCGTTTGCGGTCATCTTCTCCGTACCGTTCGGGCTGATGGGTTCATTCCTCTTTGCCAAGGTTCTGGGATTGGAGAACAACATCTATTTGCAGACGGGTGTGATTATGCTGATTGGCTTGCTCGCCAAGACGGCCATCCTGATTACGGAGTATGCCATCGAGCGCCGCCGCAAGGGAATGGGCATTGTGGAATCGGCTTACTCGGCTGCCCAGGTCCGCCTGCGTCCTATCCTGATGACGGTACTGACGATGATATTCGGTATGCTTCCGTTGATGTTCTCCAGCGGTGCGGGCGCCAACGGCAACTCTTCGCTGGGTACGGGTGTAGTAGGCGGTATGCTTGTAGGAACATTGGCATTGCTTTTCGTCGTTCCGGTGTTCTACATCATTTTCGAGTATCTGCAGGAGAAAATCCGTCCGCCAATGGAGGAAGAAGCCGATATGCAGGTATTGCTTGAAAAGCAGAAGAGTGAGGCAGAACGGGCGAAAGATTGAGGAAAATAAAATAAAAACAGATTGGAACAATGAAGAAACATATCATCCTATTGTCCGCCGCCGGTTTGCTGTTCAGCAGTTGCGGCGTGTACACCAAATACAAACCCGCTACCGAGGTCCCCGATGGCCTCTATGGGGAAGAAATGGCAGCTTTTACGGAGAGCCTCGCCGGTTCTCCGGCTGCCACCGAAGACAGCCTGGACCTTGGCCTGGGCGGCATGGACTGGCACGAGCTTTTCACCGACCCGCATCTGCAGGCACTCATCGGACAAGGGTTACAGAACAATACCGACTACCAGTCGGCACAACTCCGCGTGGAGGAAGCCGAAGCCACCTTGCTGTCCGCAAAGCTTGCTTTCCTGCCCTCCTTTGCCCTTGCGCCGCAGGGCACGGTGAGCAGCTTTGACAGCCGCAAGGCTACACAGACCTATTCGCTGCCCGTCACTGCCAGTTGGGAGCTGGATATTTTCGGCCGCATGCGCAATGCCAAGAAACAGTCGAAGGCGCTCTATGCGCAGAGTCAGGACTATCGCCAGGCCGTGCGTACCCAGCTCATTGCCGGGATAGCCAATACTTACTATACCCTGCTGATGCTGGACCAGCAGCTTGCCATCTCCAGGCAGACCGAAGAGACGTGGCGGGAAACCGTTGCTTCCACCCGTGCCCTGATGAATGCGGGCATGGCGAACGAGTCCGCCGTGTCGCAGATGGAGGCCACGTACTATCAGGTGCAGACTTCCGTGCTTGATTTGGAAGAACAGATAAACCAGGTGGAGAACAGCCTTGCGCTGTTGCTGGCAGAGACGCCCCGTCATTACGAGCGCGGTGTGCTGGCAGAGCAGCAGTTCTCTGTGGGCTTTTCTATAGGGATTCCTGTTCAGATGCTTTCCTGCCGTCCTGATGTCCGCTCGGCTGAGCGGACACTGGAAGCGGCGTTCTACGGCACCAATGCGGCGCGCTCTGCCTTCTATCCCTCCATCACGTTGGGCGGGAGTGCGGGCTGGACCAATTCTGCCGGTTCAATGATTGTGAATCCCGGCAAGTTCCTGGCTTCGGCAGTGGGTTCGCTGACGCAGCCGCTCTTTGCCCGCGGGCAGATCATTGCACAGTACCGCATAGCCCGTGCCCAGCAGGAGGAGGCTTCCCTTGCCTTCCAGCAGACATTGCTGAATGCAGGCAGCGAGGTGAACGATGCCTTGACTGCTTGGCAGACAAGCCTATCCAAAAGCGAACTGCTGGACAAGCAGGTAGCTTCCTTGCAGACAGCTGCCCGCAGCACTTCCCTGCTGATGGAACATGGCAACACCACCTATCTGGAAGTGCTTACCGCCCGGCAAAACTTGCTCAGTGCGCAACTGTCGCAGACGGCCAACCAATTCTCTGAAATACAAAGCCTGATTAACCTCTACAAGGCGTTAGGAGGAGGTCAGGAATAGAGTGTCATCATACTACTCTCTCTGCATCTTCACTTTATATGTGAAGAAAGGGCTGTCCGGGAAGTGATTCCGGGGCAGCCCTCTTTGTTGGGTGATGTATGAATGTCTTATTTATACTGTGCCCAGTCTACATTCTTCATGTCTCCACTTTTGGCCAGCTCAGCGTGCATAGCCAGTGAGGCACGCAGGGCATGGGGAGTCTGTGACTTGCCGTCGGTCAGTTTCAGGTAATCCCACAGTATGTTCTTGTAGTCCGGATGGACACAGTTTTCGATGATGGCTTGTGCACGTTCTTTCGGACTCTTGCCGCGGAGGTCGGCCACACCTTGTTCGGTGATGATGATGTTGACGTCATGCTCCGTGTGGTCCATGTGCGAAACCATCGGCACGATAGCCGAGATTTTACCTTCCTTGGCAACGGACGGACAAGTGAAGATGGAGATATAGGCATTGCGGGTGAAGTCACCGCTTCCGCCGATGCCGTTCATCATCTTGGTTCCGCCGATGTGCGTGGAGTTCACGTTGCCGTAGATGTCGGCTTCGATGGCGGTGTTGATGGAGATAACACCGAGTCGGCGCACCACTTCCGGGCTGTTGGAGATTTCCGACGGACGGAGCACCAGCTTGTCGCGGAAGAAGTCCATATCCTGGTAGATGCCTTCCAGACAGTCGTTCGTTACGGTCAGTGAGCAGGCGCTGCCGAATTTCACGCGGCCTTCGCGGATAAGTCCGATAACAGAGTTCTGGATGACTTCTGTGTACATTTCAAAAGCGGGGATGGTCTTGTCACGTCCCAAAGCACCCAATACGGCATTGGCAATGTTGCCCACACCGGATTGCAGCGGCAGGAAGGTAGGCGGAATGATTCCGCGTTTCATGTCGGCGGCAAGGAAGTCGGCCACGTTCTGTCCGATTTTGTCGGTCAGCGGGTCGGCGGCGGCAAACGAACGTGCCTCGTCCGGCCAGTTGGTCTCCACTACGCCGACAATCTTTTTCGGGTCTACCTGGATGTAGGGCAGGCCGATACGGTCACTCGGTTTGTAGATGGGGATTTCGCGGCGGTAAGGAGGGTCGAGGGGTTCGTAGACGTCGTGCAGGCCCATGGCGTTCTTGCTGTGGGCGGCATTCAGTTCCACGATAATCTGGTCGGCCAGGCGGCAGACAGTCGGAGCGATACCGCCGGCTGCCGTCAGGTAGATTTTACCGTCGGGAGTAACCTCGCATGCCTCGATGATGGCAACGTTTACTTTTCCCATGAAACCATAGCGTACTTCCTGCGCCATCTGTGAGAGATGGATGTCGTTGTAGGCTATTTCGCCATTGTTCACGGCTTTGCGGAAATCGGCGTTGGTGGTGTAAGGAGCACGGTAGCGGATAGCTTTGGCGCGTGAAAGGATACCGTCGCAGGAATCTCCGGTAGAAGCACCGGTGAAGATACCTATCTGGAACGGGTTTCCTTTTGCATGTTCTGCTTCCGCGATTTTTGCTAATTCAGCCGTAACGGCTTTGGCTGTTCCTGCGGGGGTAAATCCGCTCAAGCCGATGTTGTAGCCATGTTTGATGAGGCTCGCAGCTTCTGCTGCCGAAATGTAATTGAGTGCCATAATATAAATAGTTATTTTTTCGTGTAAAGATTCTGAAGGGGCTCGTAATTGGTTCTGCAATTATCGACTGTCTTTAATATTTCCGTTGAAGTATTTCTGACCAGATGATGGCTTTCCTCGCTTCTTCTGCCGAGTGGATGCCGTATTCGGACGTTGCTTCATCGGATTCTTGCGGACGGGATGCCGGGGAGGGAGGGGAAGCCTTTATGGAAGTGTGCTTGGATTTGGCAGACGGTTTGGATACCGGCTTGGGCTTTTCTGCCGGCTTGGGGCCTTCGGGAATAAAGCCTCCGTAAGTATCTCCGCCCCAGTATTCGGGCAGTGGGTTGTCAACGTCGGGCATAGGTATGTCGGGACTCTTGTCAGCATTTTTATTTGCTTCTTTCTTAAACTGCTTGACGAGTCCGATTACTATGACAGCCGCAACTAACAGAAACTTGAAGACATCTTCCATATTCTTTTTGATTTTCCACCCAAAGATAGTGCAATTATCTCTTATCTTTGCTTTTGGGCAAAGTTAATTATTTAATCTGATTACAGCCAAGGAATTGGTAATAAAAAAGGGCAGCTTCACAGCTCCCCTTAATTTTTTTAACCTAAACCTTAACTATGAAAAAATCTAATGTTTCTTTCATTCCACAAATTTGTGAATTAATTTGCTCTATGCCAAATTAACACTCGGAAAATGTTTGCTCTCTTAACATAAATTAGCTGATAAGGCGCAGATTGACAACTTGTAATGGCATTTTTCTTTCATTTCATCCGTTTATTGGGAGGGAAGAAGTATCTTTGCGCTCCGGATGACAGATACCAACTTATGATATAAACTGATTTTAAACGAACTGATTATGGAAAAAGTAACGGGAGCAGACTTTAAATCTGCAACTGCTGATGACAACAAGAAGTTGTTTATCGAGACTTACGGCTGCCAGATGAATGTGGCCGACAGTGAAGTGATTGCATCCGTCATGCAGATGGCGGGATATTCGGTGGCCGACACCCTGGAGGAAGCCGATGCAGTGTTTATGAACACCTGCTCCATCCGCGACAATGCGGAGCAGAAGATTCTGAACCGTCTGGAGTTCTTCCACTCGCTCAAGAAGAAGAAACGCGGCCTGATAGTGGGTGTGCTGGGCTGTATGGCAGAGCGTGTGAAGGACGACTTAATCACCAACCATCATGTGGACCTGGTGGTGGGGCCGGATGCCTACCTTACTCTGCCCGAACTGATTGCCTCGGTAGAGGCCGGTGAGAAAGCAATGAACGTGGAGCTCTCCACCACAGAGACCTATCGGGATGTCATCCCCTCGCGCATTTGCGGAAACCACATCTCCGGCTTCGTCTCCATCATGCGTGGGTGCAATAATTTCTGTACTTACTGCATCGTTCCCTACACCCGTGGCCGTGAGCGTAGCCGTGATGTGGAAAGCATCCTCAATGAAGTGGCCGACCTCGTGGCAAAGGGTTATAAGGAAGTCACCCTGCTGGGACAGAACGTCAATTCCTACCGCTTCGAGAAGCCGGACGGAGAGACGATTACTTTCCCAATGCTGCTGCGCACCGTGGCAGAGGCAGCGCCGGGCGTACGTATCCGTTTCACTACCTCGCACCCTAAAGACATGAGCGACGAAACTCTCCAGGTCATTGCCGACATGCCCAACGTATGTAAGCACATCCACCTGCCGGTACAGAGTGGGAGCAGCCGCATCCTGAAGCTGATGAACCGCAAGTACGACCGCGAGTGGTATATGGACCGCGTGGCAGCCATCCGCCGCATCATCCCCGATTGTGGTTTATCTACGGATATATTCTCCGGTTTCCATAGTGAGACGGAGGAGGACCACCAGCTTTCCCTCTCGCTGATGGAGGAGTGCGGATACGATTCCGCCTTCATGTTCAAGTACAGCGAACGCCCCGGTACGCATGCTTCCAAGCATCTGCCGGACGATGTGCCCGAGGAGGTGAAGATTCGCCGTCTGAATGAAATCATCGCCTTGCAAAACCGTCTCTCTGCCGAGGCGAATGCCCGTTGCGTGGGCAAGACGTACGAGGTGCTGGTGGAAGGTGTTTCCAAACGTAGTCGTGACCAGTTGTTCGGCCGTACGGAGCAGAACCGTGTGGTGGTGTTTGACCGTGGCACGCACCGTGTGGGCGATTTTGTGATGGTAAAGGTTACCGAATCCAGTTCGGCTACGCTGAAAGGAGAAGAGGTAGCCGGCTGACGGGATAGAAAAGTCTCGATGACATCAGTATGATGACACCGGTATATAGAATAAAAGCACGAGCCTCACGGCCCGTGCTTTTCATATTATAAACTTTAAATTTTATTCTGCCATGGCCAGAATATTCGCTACGTAGTCAGTCCTGTTGTAGCTTACCAGGGTCAATTCGGACTTTGGCGCGTCCTGATTGTAGAGTTTGTAAGCTACCGGCATGTTTTCATCGTTCAATTCATACACACTTTTCTTCATGTCTTTGTCATAAGCCTTGTGAGACTCGTTCCAACGTGCGTAGGACATGGTGATTTCATCATTGCCATATTGGTATGTCATCTTGAAGTAAGGTACCCATTCGTCTTTTACACCGTCCCACTTGGAGGCTTCCTTGCAGGTCAGGCGTTTCTGGTCGTCATAAGAGTATTCATAACGGATGTGCCGGTAAAGTTGTGCACCGTCTTGCTTAAAGATGGTCTTGGCAACTACTAATTCGTTTTTCACTTCTTCATTGGTGATGAAGTTGTTTTCCTGAGCTTTCACTTCTGTATTCATAACGCTTACGATAGTCATTGCTACGAATGCGACTGCCTTGAATAAATTTGTAGTTTTCATAATCTTTATTTTTAATTGTTGTTACTTACTCTGTTTCTTTTAGACGTTGTTCCCGATTAAAAAGTTGCATTCCAACTAATCTTTTTCTCAAACGCCTTCGCCTAATTATAGTCAATTCCCATGCCAAAGATTTAAGTTGTTGATAATCAATGAATAGATGCTTTCGAAAACTGTTCATTATCGGACAGTTGTCCGCTTAATATCGAACAGTTGGTCATTCGTTCCGCCAGCTGGCCGGAGCAAGCGTTTGTTTTCTTAAATCTCCTTAATGGAAACCCTATAAATCACTTTTTATTTGTTATTTTGCACCAAATTTAGGTATGGTGTGGTCTGTTTCATTCGGGCTGCACTTCCTTATTGGCAGAACGTTCGATGAATAAACTCACTATAAAAGCTTGTCCGTTATGTGGTGGAACGCATTTGGAGCGTGCCCTGACATGTGTAGACCATTATGCCTCGGGCGAAATGTTCCACTTGTGCCGCTGCCGGGATTGCGGTTTCCTTTTCACACAAGACTTTCCCGTGGAGGCTGAAATCGGTCGTTACTACGAAACTCCTGATTACATTTCACATACCGATACCCGCAAGGGGGCGATGAACTCCGTGTACCATTGGGTGCGCAACTATATGCTGGGACGCAAGGCACGCCTTGTGTTCCGTGAAGCACACCGCAAGGAGGGCCGCCTGCTGGATTTGGGTACGGGGACCGGTTACTTTGCCGATGCCATGCAGCGTCGCGGCTGGCAGGTGGAAGCTGTGGAAAAGAGTGCGCAGGCGCGTGCCTTTGCCAAAGAACACTTCAATCTGGATGTGAAACCCCATACGGCATTGAAAGATTTTGCACCGGGCAGTTTCGACGTCATCACCCTATGGCATGTCATGGAACATCTGGAACCCCTTAACGAAACGTGGGAAACCCTGCACTCCCTGCTGACTGAAAAGGGGGTGCTGATTGTAGCTGTGCCCAACTGCTCTTCCTTCGATGCAAAGAAATACGGGGCTTACTGGGCTGCCTACGATGTGCCCCGCCATTTGTGGCACTTCACACCGGGCACCATCCAGCAATTCGGTTCCAAGCATGGCTTCATCATGGCAGAGCGGCATCCCATGCCGTTCGATGCCTTCTACGTCTCCATGCTGACAGAAAAGCACATGAGGCACTCGTGTACTTTCCTGCGGGGAATGGTGACCGGTACACTGGCCTGGTTCAGCGCGTTGGTGAAGAAGGAACGCAGCAGTTCCATGATTTACGTGTTCAGGAAGAAAGGGTGAGAAAAGGGATTAGGGATTAATGATTAATAGCGACTGATTTACATAACTTGTAGCTTGTAACTCGTAACTTATAATTGGTATAATGAAAGCAAAGAATAACTCGGTATCCTATTTTGACATGCAGTTCATTACGTCCAGCATCAGTACGACGCTGGTGTTACTGCTGTTGGGGCTGGTTGTATTCTTTGTGCTCGCGGCTCATAATCTTTCCGTGTACGTCAAGGAGAACATCAGTTTCTCCGTGCTTGTCAGTGACGACATGAAGGAGAGCGACATCCTGAAGCTTCAGAAGAGGCTGGACAAGGAGGCTTTTGTGAAGCAGACGGAATACATTTCCAAGAAGCAGGCACTCCGCGAGCAGACTGAGGCGATGGGTACGGACCCGCAAGAGTTCCTCGGCTACAATCCTTTCACTGCCTCCATCGAAATCAAGCTGCATTCCGACTATGCCAATTCGGACAGCATCGCCAAAATAGAGAAACTGATTAAAAAGAATACCAATATCCAGGAAGTGCTCTACCAGAAAGACTTGATAGATGCCGTGAACGATAATATAAGGAATATCAGCTTGATGCTGCTGGGGCTGGCTGTGATACTGACGTTTATCTCCTTTGCGCTGATAAACAACACCATCCGTCTGGCTATATATTCCAAGCGTTTCCTTATCCACACCATGAAGCTGGTGGGAGCAAGCTGGGCATTCATCCGTCGTCCGTTTCTGCGGCGCAATTTCTGGATAGGTGTGCTGGCCGCTTTCATAGCCGACAGCATTCTGTGGGGAGCCGCCTATTGGCTGGTGTCCTACGAACCGGAGTTGGTCAAGGTGATTACGCCCGAGGTGATGGTGCTGGTGTCGGGTGCCGTGCTGGTGTTCGGTGTACTTATTACGTGGCTGTGCGCTTTGCTTTCCATCAACAAATATCTGAGGATGAAGGCAAGCACACTGTATTATATTTAACGCCTTGAAGTGCATAGAGAGAAAGTACTGTTATCGCAGCCTCCAAATAGTAAATTGTAAATAGTAAAATAGTAAATGTATAGATGAGTAAAGAGAAATTCGCTTTTGATAAGACCAATTTTATCCTGCTTGGCATCGGAATGGCGGTGGTTATCATTGGTTTTCTTCTGATGACCGGCCCCGTGTCTACCCCGACGACCTTTGAGCCGGACATTTTTAGTGTGAGACGCATCAAGGTGGCTCCGGTAGTTTGCCTGCTGGGGTTTGTGTTCATGATATATGCCGTGCTGCGCAAGCCTAAAAGCTGTCGTGCAGAGGAGTAAACTTTCAGACGCGGATTACACAGATGACGCAGATTGGAATATTAGAAATCCGTGTCATCTGCGTTATCTGCGTCTGAAAAATAATCAGAAAGAAAGTAGTAACAGAGCTTCCGGACAGCCCCTCCGGCAACTCAAGAACTTAAAAACTTAAACAAATTGGAATGGTTTGAAGCGCTTATCCTTGGGCTTATTCAAGGACTGACCGAATATCTGCCGGTGAGCAGTAGCGGACACCTCGCCATAGGTTCGGCATTGTTCGGTATTGAGGGAGAGGAGAATCTTGCTTTTACGATAGTGGTACATGTGGCTACGGTGTTCAGTACGCTGGTGATACTCTGGAAAGAGATTGACTGGATTTTCAAGGGACTGTTCAAGTGGCAGATGAACGAGGAGACACGTTACGTCATCAATATACTGGTATCCATGATACCTATCGGCATTGTGGGGGTATTTTTCAAGGACGAAGTAGAGGCCATTTTCGGTTCGGGACTGGTCGTTGTGGGCTGCTGCCTGCTGCTGACAGCTCTGCTGCTGTCTTTCTCCTATTATTATAAGCCGAAGCAGAAGGAGAACATCAGCATGAAGGATGCCTTTATCATCGGTCTTGCACAAGCATGCGCGGTGCTTCCGGGGCTTTCCCGTTCGGGCAGTACCATTGCAACCGGTCTGTTGCTGGGCGACAACAAGGCGAAGCTGGCACAGTTCTCTTTCCTGATGGTGATGCCTCCCATCTTGGGTGAGGCACTGCTGGATGGGATGAAGATGATGAAAGGTGAGGCGGTTGCGGGGGATATTCCGGCGCTTTCGCTGGTGGTAGGTTTCCTGGCTGCTTTTGTTTCGGGCTGCCTGGCCTGCAAGTGGATGATAAATATTGTGAAGAAGGGCAAGCTGATTTATTTTGCCATCTATTGCGCGATAGCCGGTGTCATAACGCTCATATTAAGCTAAAGTCCCCTCCTTGTGTGGGGGAAAGACTGATTACTCCGGAAATCAATAAGAGAAAAATATTAAGTTGTACCATTTTATCCCCCTCCCTACCGGGGAGGGGTTAGGGGAGAGGCCAATGAATTTTAAAGAAGGAGAAGTCCTCTATTTCAATAAACCGCTGGGATGGACATCGTTCAAGGTTGTGGGACATGCGCGTTACCACATCTGCCGGCGGATAAAGGAGAAGAAGTTGAAAGTAGGCCATGCCGGTACCCTCGACCCGCTTGCTACGGGGGTGATGATAGTCTGTACGGGCAAGGCCACGAAACGGATTGAGGAATTCCAGTATCACACGAAGGAGTACGTTGCCACCATCCGGTTGGGTGCCACCACTCCCTCTTACGACCTGGAACATGAGATAGATGCCACCTATCCCACGGAGCACATCACCCGCGGACTGGTGGAGGAGACGCTGAAGAAGTTCATCGGCGAGATACAGCAAGTGCCTCCCGCCTTCTCGGCATGTATGGTGAACGGGAAACGTGCCTACGACCTTGCCCGCAAGGGAGAGGAGGTAGAGCTGAAACCCAAGTTGCTCGTCATCGACGAGATAGAGCTGCTGGACGACGGGCTGGATATTGCCGAACCGTGGATAAAGGTACGCGTAGTATGCAGCAAAGGAACCTATATCCGCGCCCTGGCACGTGACATCGGCGAAGCCCTGCAGAGCGGCGCTCACCTCACCGCCCTGGAGCGTACCCGCGTAGGCGACGTCCGGCTGGCAGACTGCCTCAATCCCCTCGATTTTAAAGAGTGGATAGAGGCGCAGGAGATAGATATTTAGTTATAAGTTATGAGTTATTTGCTATGAAGTGTAGCATACTGCCGGATAACTCATACCCTCTTATGACTAAAACAGACTGATATAAATAATAAATAACTTATAACTCATAACTAATTATGAAACTGTCGCAATTCAAATTCAAGCTTCCCGAAGAGAAGATAGCTTTGCACCCCACGAAGTACAGAGACGAGTCACGTCTGCTGGTGTTGCACCGTAAGACGGGTGAGATTGAGCACAAGATGTTCAAGGATGTTCTGGACTATTTTGATGACAAAGATGTGTTTATCTTCAACGACACCAAGGTTTTCCCTGCCCGCTTGTACGGTAACAAGGAAAAGACCGGTGCGCGTATTGAAGTGTTCTTGTTGCGTGAGTTGAACGAAGAGCTCCGGTTGTGGGATGTACTGGTGGATCCTGCCCGTAAAATACGTATCGGCAATAAGCTCTACTTCGGTGACGACGACTCTATGGTGGCTGAGGTTATCGACAACACCACTTCGCGTGGGCGTACGCTTCGTTTCCTTTACGACGGTCCGCACGATGAGTTCAAGAAGGCGCTCTATGCGCTGGGCGAAACGCCGCTGCCCCACAGCATCATCAACCGTCCCGTAGAGCCGGACGATGCCGAACGTTTCCAGTCTATTTTTGCACGCAACGAAGGAGCTGTTACGGCGCCTACCGCCAGCCTGCACTTCAGCCGCGAGCTGATGAAGCGTATGGAAATCAAGGGTATTGACTTTGCCTACATCACCCTGCATGCCGGCTTGGGTAACTTCCGCGACATTGATGTGGAAGACCTCACCAAGCACAAGACAGACTCCGAGCAGATGATTGTGAACGAGGAAGCCGTACGGATTGTGAACCATGCCAAAGACCTGAACCGCCAAGTCTGTGCCGTAGGTACCACCGTGATGCGTGCCATCGAGAGCACCGTCAGCACCGACGGACATTTGAAGGAATACGAGGGTTGGACCAACAAGTTCATCTTCCCGCCGTACGACTTTACCGTGGCCAATGCCATGATATCCAACTTCCACATGCCGCTCAGTACCCTGCTGATGATTGTTGCCGCTTTCGGCGGTTACGAGCAGGTGATGGAGGCATACAATGTGGCATTGAAGGAAGAGTACCGCTTTGGTACGTATGGAGATGCGATGCTGATTACAGACCGGTAATTATGGTTGTTTATTTCAGTCTTGGTACCAATCTCGGCGATAAGGAGCAGAACCTCCGCATGGCCGTCCAAAAGATAAGAAAGCAGATAGGGGAAGTGATTTCCCTATCTGCTTTTTATGCTACTGCCCCGTGGGGCTTTTCTTCCGATAATACTTTTCTGAATGCCGCACTCTGCGTAGGCACTGCTTTGGCACCTTTGGAGGTGTTGCAAACGACGCAGGAAATCGAGCGGGAGATGGGGCGTACGCATAAGTCTGTCAATGCAGTGTATAGCGACCGTGTGATAGACATCGACCTGCTGCTCTGTTTTGCCGATGACGGTACTCCCGTTTTGCTGGATACGCCTGAACTGAAACTTCCTCATCCGCTGATGCAGGAACGCCGTTTCGTGATGGAGCCGTTGGCGGAGATTGCGCCCGATGTGATACACCCGGTATTGGGAAAGACACTGGGGGATATCTATCGTGATCTGACTGATTAATAACCGGTTTCCTACAATGAAGAATAGATACCGTAACTTGTTCTTGCTTTTCGGAATACTCGCCATTGTCATCATGCTTTGTACAATGGATATGGATTATTCCGACATTTGGGAGAACGTGAAGCGCATAGGCTTTTGGTTTCCTGTAATCATGTTGTTGTGGTTCTTTGTCTATCTGATAAATACCTGTTCATGGTATCTGATAATCAGGGACGACCGTCAATATAGCGTCCCTTTCTGGAAGGTCTGTAAGTTGTCGATCACAGGTTTTGCCATAAATTACGCTACACCCGGCGGACTGATGGGCGGTGAACCGTATCGGATTATGGAACTGACTCCCTATGTAGGCGTAAGTAAAGCTACGTCTTCGGTCATTCTATATGTGATGATGCACATCTTTTCTCACTTTTGGTTCTGGTTTCTCTCCATATTCTTATATATCTTCCTGTATCCTGTGAATACCTTTATGGCAATATTGCTCACTGCAATAGGGGCATTTTGTCTGTTGGCTATCTATTTCTTTACCCGTGGATATAAAAATGGGATGGCGGTGAAGACTTTCCGGTTCTTACAGAAGGTACCCTTTATCAGGAAGTGGGCGCATAGTTTCGTTGTGAAGCAAAAAGATACTCTGGAACAGATTGATAGTCAGATAGCCTTGCTGCATAGCCAACATAAGATAACTTTCTATAGTTCTTTGCTATTGGAACTTTCGGCACGCATACTCTCCAGTCTTGAAATATACATTATTCTAAGCGTTTTCACACCGGACGTTAACGGGTGGGACTGTGTGTTGATACTGGCTTTCTCCTCTTTGTTCAGTAATCTGATATTCTTCTTTTCGATGCAGCTGGGGG
>OGKZ01000914.1_pt1 | contig 24382 bp, 16 predicted proteins | sample 1572571 | NCBI WGS metagenome assembly OGKZ01 (sample SAMEA2581906, study PRJEB24529) | metagenome | biome: Human gut stool | place: China | collected 2011 | reverse complement strand
GTCATCGCCAGGTCCAGCACCGGGTAGGCCACCGAGGCGGCCGTGGTCAGCCCGGGCGCGTCGGCGTGCACCCGCGGTTCGATCAGGTACAGCCAGGACAGCAGCGCCCCCACCACGCCGAGCACCGAGGCGTCGAGCAGGCTCGGCAGGTCCCGCCGCGGCGTGCGCGCGTTGATCAGCAGCAGCAACCCGGTGACGATCAGCGGGTAGTGCCCCAGGTAGAACAGGTCCGCCACGAACGGGAACGTCTCGATGTGCAGCAGGTAGTGCGCGGTGTAGAAGCTCGTGTCCGCCAGCGCGTACACCAGCTGGCTGGCCGCCAGCAGTACCCAGGGCAGCGCCGACCGCGGCCGGTGCCGCTTGATGCCGTACAGCAGCGCCGGCACCGCCGAGGCGCTGATCCCGCAGTACAGCACGATCCGGAACGGGTTGGTGGCGTCGTTGGCGGGGGTGGCGAAGTACCCGAGCACGACCAGCGCACAGCAGACCAGGTAGACCGGCCAGGCCGGGTCGCCGACGGTTCGCCGCAGCGTGTTGTTCATCGGACCCTTTCCACCGTGCGGGGGCGGTCGTGCGACGACGTCCACCGCGCCTGGTGGCCCGCTCGGCGGCACGAGCGGTCGCCGCTGATCTGGCAACTGTAGCTGCACCGGGTCGGGGGAGTCTCCGGCCGCGGAGCACATTCCGGCATCGACCCGGGCAACGCGCGTGCACGGCGAGCTGTCCGCCGGGATCCGGAAATCCCCGCACAGCAGGCGATTTCCGGTTCTGGTCCGAGCAGCGGCGGCTGTCCGCAGTGCACTCGACGAGCGGGCTCGACCGGGAATACCGGTGATGCGCTGGAGGTTGCACCGCGAAGTCCACAGTGGACCTCGTCAGCTCCCGCTTCCGGTCAGCCCCCGCACCAGCTCGTCCATCCCGGCCTTGATCCGCTCCGGCGTCATCTCGTCCACTTCGCGCTGGTAGCTGACCAGGCTCGTCGCCAGCGGCGCCAGCAGCGCGTCCGCGAGGTAGTGCGCATCGCTGCCCGGCCGCGCCCGCTGCAGCAGCCCGGCCACGTGCTGGCGGTGCACCCGGTAGGCGCCGGAGAGGTACCGGGCGTGCGGCGTGTTCGTCTCGGCCATCAGCAGCAGCTCGGTGTTTCTGAGTGTTAATTTATAACATATCTATCATTACCCAAATATAAATTTTATTAGTATTCGCTATAAAGTATTATTATTATATGATGATATAAATAATGTAATTGAGTAGAACAAATATTCAAAGGATGCAACATTTTAAGATAAATTGTTGCATCCTTTTGAATTTTTATACTTATATTTTAACAAAAAACAGAGCGGTACATAATGCACCACTCTGTCCTAAATATTATGAAAATAAGAAAATTAAACTGCCAATATTAGAAATCTACTTCTGTATCATAGTAGCAGCACTTAAGGAGCTTCTCCATCTCTTCCTGACTTGGCTGACGTGGGTTAGAACCTGTACAAGCATCGCTGATTGCATTAGCTGCTACTTCTGGGAGCTTAGCAAGGAATTCATCTTCTGGAACAATTCCCTGTTCTGCTGGAAGACCACCTTCGCCATAGTTCTTAATGCACTGTGGAATATTAAGCTCATCATTCATCTTACGAAGCAATGCGATTAAGTTATCAATCTTAGCTTCTGTTGTATCACCGCCTAATCCTAAGAAGTCAGCTATGTATGCATAACGCTTAGCTGCTGTCTCATCCTTAGAATTGTACTTGATAACCTTTGGAAGATACATAGCATTAGCTGCACCGTGGATAATATGTCCGCCTTCAAACGCTGCACCAGTCTTATGCGCCATTGAATGAACGATACCAAGTAATGCGTTAGAGAATGCCATACCTGCAAGACACTGTGCATTGTGCATTGCATCTCTCTTTTCCATATCTTCGTTATATGAACCAACAAGATCATCCTTAATCATCTTCATAGCATGAAGTGCAAGTGCATCTGTATAATCGCAGTTAGCAGTAGATACATATGCCTCAATTGCGTGTGTCATAGCATCCATACCTGTATGTGCTACAAGCTTCTTAGGCATTGTCTCTGCAAGCTCTGGATCAACAATAGCTACATCTGGTGTAATCTCAAAGTCAGCTAATGGATATTTAATACCTTTCTCGTAATCTGTTATAACTGAGAATGCTGTAACTTCTGTAGCTGTACCTGATGTAGATGAGACTGCACAGAAATGAGCTTTAGTACGAAGCTTTGGTAAGCCGAATACCTTACACATATCCTCAAATGTTGTATCTGGATATTCATATTTAATCCACATAGCCTTGGCTGCATCGATAGGAGAACCACCACCAATAGCTACTATCCAGTCTGGCTGATATTCTTCCATAACCTTTGCACCCTTCATAACTGTATCAACTGAAGGGTCTGATTCGATACCCTCGAATAACTTAACTTCCATTCCAGCTTCCTTAAGATAATCTTCTGCTCTCTGAAGAAATCCGAAACGCTTCATTGAGCCACCACCAACACAGATGATAGCCTTCTTTCCTTTAAGAGTCTTAAGTGCTTCAAGAGCTCCTTTACCATGATATAAATCTCTTGGTAATGTAAAACGTACCATAATCCAATACCTCCTAATAATATGAATTAAAATAATAAGTGAATCGAATAGATTGTTAAAACTCTAACAATCTCTATGTTTCTTAGTATATACCTCTTTCTTCATAATTTCAAGCAAATATGACATAATTTATTGTATTTTATATGTATTTTATTTTTCCTTCAGAAAATGCGTTTTATTTTTTACATTTGCATTAAATTGCAAATGTATTTTCGCACTACTCCTCTAATATACTGGACATATCTTACTTTTATGCCTAAGCAAAAGATTGTTTTATAAAAAGCATTTTCCACCTTTAATTACCGGTTTTATCGCACTATAATAAAAATAAATATACACGGAGGTGATATAATGAAAATTATACATTCTGACACATCTGACAGGTCTAATCACATTAATTGTTTTAAACATATAAAATATATGACAACTGCTGCCGTACTTACAGCAGGGCTTTTTATAACGGGCTGTGGAAGTTCTCATGCCATGAATACGGCTGTTGACAAGGCTGATAAAGATAGTTACTTATCTGCTAATAATGATAACTGTACTGTTTTTTCTATCCGCGGAGATGGTTTTTACGCGGACACTTATGATGACTGGGATTTTCCGGATATATCGTCCGATTATACTTCCTTTGATGACACTGCTTTTACAGATTATGACTCTGATGATGACACTGATATTAACAACCCGGATGATGACGCTGATATTAACAGCTCTGATGATGGCTCTGATAGTAATAACTCTGATAATTATGACCCGACAGAAGAAGCTTTATATCTTGATAATTCTGGCTCTTCAGATAATTCTTTTGATGATAGTCCATCTGAAACTGACATCTATGGTACAGACGGCAGCTCATCTTCCGATAACGACAGTCAGCCTGAATATACTAATCCCAATGCATGGATTAATAACCTTTCAGCTTCCTCATATAATAACCAGCTTATAATTGTGGCTGCCAATGGCTCTTACGCCAATGTAGCCATGTATAATAAAAATAATGATGACACATGGGAAACTATTGTTGATACCAATGGTTATGTCGGCGTTGACGGAGTTGGTAATGCAAGCGAATATGCACATATTACGCCTAGCGGGATATACAGCCTGAACATTGCTTTCGGTGTAAATAGCAACCCCGGTACAGCACTTCCCTACACACAGGTAGACTCATCCTATTATTGGGTGGATGACCCTTCATCTGACTGGTACAACAGATTTGTTACAACAAACACGACAACTCCGGACTGGTCAAGTGCAGAACACATTATTGACTACCCTGTTCCTTATGCCTATGCCATCGCTATTGACTATAATACCTCCTGCGTTAAGGGTGCCGGAAGTGCCATATTTCTGCACTGTTCTAACGGAAACCCTACATATGGATGTGTTTCCGTTCCGCAGTCAGCAATGATTACCATACTTAATAATATCCGTACAGGCTGTTCCATAATCATTGATGAGGCGTACAATATATCTGATTATTAATTAAAGTTCCAGATAACTAAGACATTGATAAAACAATCCTGCAACATACAGATATTAGTTAAACCCCCAGATTAACCTGTTATGGTTAACCTGGGGGTTTTATATATCCATTATTATAAATGTCCGATTTTTACATAATTTCCTTAACAGTCTTAACAACATTATCAACTGTAAATCCGAAATGTTCAAATAATGTAGCGGCAGGACCTGAAGCGCCGAAGCCCTCCATAGCAATAACCTTTCCGTCAAGACCTACATACTTGTACCAGCCAAAGTCAGAAAGTGCCTCAACTGCAACTCTCTTTCTTACAGCATTTGGAAGTACACTTTCCTTATATTCTGCTGACTGCTTGTCGAAAAGTTCCATACTTGGCATACTTACAACTCTTACATCTATGCCGTCCTTCTTAAGTTCTTCCTTTGCATCAACTGCAAGGCTTACCTCAGAACCGCTTGCGATGATAATAGCATCTGGAACTGCCTTTTCTGACTCAGCGATTACATAACCACCCTTAAGTGCATCCTTTGATGAACCTGCCATCTGTGGAAGATTTTGTCTTGTAAGCACAAGACCTGTAGGACCACATTCATTTTCAACTGCATACATCCATGCTGCTGCTGTTTCTGTTCTGTCACAAGGTCTGAATACTGTGAAACCTGGAAGTGAACGGAACGCTGCAAGCTGCTCAACAGGTTCATGTGTTGGGCCGTCTTCACCTACACCGATACTGTCGTGTGTGAATACATATGTTAATGGAAGCTTCATAAGTGATGTAAGTCTTGCCATTGGCTTAACATAATCACTGAATACAAAGAATGTAGCAACAAATGCCTTGAGACCTCCGTGAAGCATAAGACCATTGCCAATAGCTGCCATAGCCTGCTCTCTTACACCAAAGTGAAGATTGCTGCCTGCATAATTATCCTTTGAGAAATCTCCTGCATCCTTCATATTAGTCTTATTAGATGGTGCAAGGTCTGCTGAACCACCTATAAGATTAGGCATAGCCTTCTTTATCATATTAAGAATAGTTCCGCTTGTGCTTCTTGTTGCTTCAGGCTTGTCACCCTTAGCCCAGTACTCCTCAGAATTGAATAAATCGGACATATCATATCCGTCAAAGTAGTTATCCCATAACTCTTTCATTTCTGGATACTTCTCTACATATGAAGCAAAAAGTTCATTCCACTTATCCTCTGCCTTAGCCATATTAGCTGCAAGCTCCTTGTAGTGGTCATATACTTCCTGTGGAACTTCAAAGTCACCCTTGCAAGGCCAGCCGATATTTTCCTTAAGTGCTGCAACATTATCAACACCAAGAGGCTCACCGTGTGCACTTGCCTTACCCTGCTTGGCTGGGCAGCCGTAACCGATAAGTGTATTAACCTTGATAAGTGAAGGACGTGTCTTATCAGCCTTTGCTTCTTCTATAGCCTTTCCGATAGCTTCTAGGTCGTTACCGTCCTCAACTTCTATTGTCTGGAAGCCGAATGCCTTAAATCTTGTCATAACATCTTCTGTAAATGCTATGTCTGTGCTTCCCTCTATTGAAATATTGTTAGAATCATAAAATACAATAAGCTTAGAAAGTCCAAGTGTACCAGCAAGTGAAAAGCACTCAGATGAGATACCCTCCATCATACATCCGTCACCACCAAGAACATATGTATAATGGTCAACTACCGGATAACCTTCCTTGTTAAATACTGCTTCAAGATGTGCTTCTGCCATAGCCATACCAACTGCCATAGCCATACCCTGTCCTAAAGGACCTGTTGTTGCCTCAACACCTACAGTATGTCCATATTCTGGATGTCCCGGTGTTAAAGAACCAAACTGTCTGAAGTTCTTTACTTCATCAAGTGAAAGATTACCTATTCCAAAAAGATGGAATAAAGAATACAGTAACATAGAACCATGTCCACCAGAAAGAACAAATCTGTCCCTGTTTACCCATTCAGGATTTTGTGGGTTATAATTCATATGCTTTGAAAATAACTCATAAGCTATAGGTGCTGTTCCAAGTGGTAATCCCGGATGTCCTGAATTAGCCTTCTGGATAGCATCAGCAGATAACACTCTTATTGCATTTACTGACATTTCTTCAATATTCATATTAATCCTCATTTCTGCACACATTTTTTATAACGGGCCTATGTCAGGTGCGCACAGACACAGATCCTACATATTGCTATAATAACAGTACATATGTATATTATCAATATCAGGCAGAAAAAACCTTTTATGATACTTAACATTAATATTACTGTCTTAATCCGTCATCAGTCCTTAAAGTCCGCTTCTGTAAGGAATATTACATCCCCGTTGTCACTGCGCTTCTTCTTAAGACCACCGAAGAACTTTCTTGATGCACGCTTCTCTGAATTCGCAATAGCCTTGTTAATAATCTCCTTGATATCGTCAAGCTTGATATTATCATTCATATTGTGAAGCTTATCTATCTTTAAGTACAGTTCAAGAAGTGCATCATCATCAACCTCGTACTGCCTCTTTCTTGCAAATCTCTTTGCCATCTCAACAAGCTCATTAACATTATACTGCTTAAGAGTTATCTTATGATTAAATGTCTTCGTAAGTTCAGGATTGAAGTTAAGAAGTACATTCATCTCTGCATCAGAGTCTTCGAATATAACTATCATTCTGTCTGTAACCTGATTCATGCATTCAATAATCTCATTAATTCTCTTAGGCTGTATAGTTCCTGCGCCTTCTACGATAAGAGCAGTTCCCTTAAGCTTACCCATAGCTTTTGTGATACCTCTCTGGTTGATACTCTCACCAGATGTCTTTGCTATCTTCTTTGGCTTCTGTGGATATACATAATTAATAGCTCTTACTATTGTTCTTGCAAGGTCTGTCTTATCCGAACTTGAATTGCCAGAGATAAGAATATTACCTGTTGATGAAGTATTCATATTCATTTCACTGTCAAGCGACTCAAACAGCTCAACAAGCTGGCTCTCAAGTCCCGGCATTTCTCTGTACTTTCTGAATATCTTTGCAAGCTCACCTGAAAGCTTCTTCTCCTGTACTTCCTCATCATCCTCAGTATTATCATAATCAGAAGTATTAGATTCTGATACTAAGTAAGCTGCTGTTTCCTGCTGCTGTATTGATACACTGTCATCTGAAATATTCTTAAGAGTATCATCACCTAACTTATTCACATAAGCTTTAAGTAATTCATCTGTCACAGGAGCAAACTGTGCTGTGTCAAGTGTCATCTCCTCAGTAGCTTCCACATTATTGAATTCTATATCCTGTGCTGTATCCGAAGGAGCAGTTATTTCCTGCATATCCTGTGAAAACGCTGCATCTATAGCCTCATTTTCAGGCTGCTGTATAACATTTTCCTCTGCTTTTTTAATAGCATTTTTAGTGTTCTGCTCAAGTATAAATGCTGCCTTTCCTGTTCTCATAGACAGGTCTCTCTTTACTGAGTCAAGCAGTACTTCTGCTTCTGCGGCTCTCTTAGCTTCTGCCTCATCGAACTTATCACCCTTCTTTAGTGCTTCTTCCTTCTTCTTGGCAATTATACGCTCATAAGCCTGACTCTTTTCATCCTTCTCATCAAGCAGACGTTCAAGCTCTACCTTAGAAAACTCTCTTGTATCCTGCTTTCCATACTTTTCTTCCCTGACAGTCTGCATCCAGTCACTTATGCTTAACTGGCCTTCTATCTGTCCATCATCCTGCACAACCTCATCCGCACCAGATGGTCTGTATGTATCAGCCGCCTGTGCATTAACTGCATTTCTTTCAAAAGGTGGTCGGAATGTTTCCTCCTGCTCATCCTTAAACAAGTTCTTTACATTCTGCGCAAGTTCTTCCTGAAGATTGTGCGTATCATACATACTATAGTTAGGCACAGCTACCTCTATATCCATAGTCTCTGCCTTCTCATCCATACGCTTCTTTGCTGCTATTCTTGCCTCTTCTTCATCTTCTCTTGTTATCTTTTCGCAGTTGTTTTCTATCTTCTTTTTGGCACTTTCTATAAGCTCCTTTAAAGATAATGAAGCTTTATTTACATTATCTGAGAAACCATCATCAGCACCGTCACCTGCTATACCTGTTAATCCTGTATCTTTAGCAGATATGCCTGCGGCTTCATTCTTTACTTCATTCTGCTTCTCTATAGCCTTTACTATAGAATCCTTAAGTGCGCTGTTCTGGTTATTCTGCACAAGGTCAATAGACACGCCTTCCATACTTACAGTATCTTTATCAACTACCTTACCATTGTCATTCTTTGGTGCTGTAACAACCTCTTTATCATCTGCATTTGTACCTGCTGTTGAAGCCTTTGCAGCCTTTGCAGCGGCTTTCTTACCTGTTTCCGGCTTTTTAAATGTATTCTTATTATCGTCAGCATCAAGAACATCTCCCACTTCATCCTTTTTAAGACGCGCAAGCTCTTTCTGCTCCATAAAAAGCTTTTCCTTGTTAGCTTCCTCATCTGACTTTCTTGCATTAATCTCAACAAGTATCTTCTTCTGTGTATTAGAAAGATTAACTCCCAGCTTTTCCTTAAGCTTTACAGCCATCTCTACATATATGCCATCCTGAAACCATAACACAAGATTATCACAAGTCTTGATACAGTCCTCCTTACGTCCTGTCTTATAATAAAGATTAGCAAGCTCATACATATACTTTTCGTCTATCTCTGACTCTTTATACTCTTCAAGTATCTCTACAAGCTCTGTATCAGGTGCCCCCTGTGCTCTTCTTAAGTCATAATACAGTATGAATCTGTTAACATCATGAGGTGACATCTTAGCATACTCATTATACAAATCCTCTGCATTTTCAAAATCATCTACTTTTATAAAAAACTCTGTAAGCTTATATATAAGCTTTCTTCCACCAAGATTACGGTTATAGGCAAGTATTGCCATATCTCTTGCCTCTTCATAATCACCGGCAGCTTCCTGCACATTGATTATAGTTGCAAGAGTTGACCAGTCCTTTATCTTGTTCCAGTTCATCTCTTTTGCAATATCTGCAGCCTGCTTATATTCTTTCTTTGCAGCAAGCTTTTTAATCTGTTCCAACTTTATATTAAACTCGTATTTATCCACGTTAAAGACCTCCATTGTGTCAATGACTCGAAATTTCTAAACACTCCGTATAATTTTATCACAGTGAGGTATTGTTGTAAACTGCCATTTACTGTTGTTTCGGACTGATAAAGTCAAAGCTTGCCTGTTCATAATCCATACGCGTATACTCTAACTCCTGTTCCTTAACACTGCTGTAATAGTCGACAACGACTGTCTGCTGTCTATTATCAGACAACTTCTGTCCTAATATATAATTAACATCAAATCTTGCTGTTATAGCAGGAGTTGCGCCTCTTGCAGGCACAATAAGCTGTATATGGTTTACTGACAGAAGCTTGAATATAGGCTCCCATATATATATGTCTTTTGCTGCGCCAAACGGATTATCTATAAATATAGTATTACCCGTGATACTTCCATCTGATACTGCATTTATATTAGATATATAATTAATAATCGCTATAAGGAACTGTATATATATACCCTGTGACTGTCCTGTTGAGCCGACTGCCTCCTCATATCTTAAGTATCTGCTCTGGTCCTTGATACGCTCTCTCTTATAAAGATTAATTCTTATCGAATTCATATCCGTAACTATAACAGAGAACAGTCTTTTCCACGTAAGTCTGTTTCTTATGTACCTGAACTTATCATCCTGCTCATTAAAGCCTTCTGCTGCCTCTATAGTTTCATCTATATACTTAGACATTCTCTCCTTATATGCACTTTCTTTAACATAAGGTATTGAAAGGCTGATTATTGATATATCCTCATTATCCATTTTTATATGTGAAAGCTTAGGAAGTCTTTCAAGCTCTGTGCGGATGTTGCTGCAGGTCTGTATACAACGGTTTTCAAAGTTATCTTTTATTCTTTCCATATCTTCGATACCCTTGTGTACTCTTGTCTTTTCAAGCTCAATATATCCGCTGGTTTCATCAAGTGACTCTATAAGAAGCGCCGTCTGCTGTCCATCCTTAGGCATATTAACAGACAGGCTTATCTGTGTTGCAAGGTCATCACCATTATGCTGCTTAAGATTATCTATAAGCTTACTCTTATGTTTTGCGAACTCATCGAGCTTCTTATATTCAAGCTTAAGAATAGTAGAATATTCCTTTGCAGTCTTATTATACTCTTTACTCAAGGTATTATAATCAAGTGGTTTTATGTCCGATTTTTTCAACATTTCTTCTTCTGGAATATCTATTCCAGCATCCGACATTATCCTCTCAATATCCATTCTGCATATTTCAATATTCTTAAGTTCGTTTTCAAGCTGCTTTCCCGCCGCCGTTTCTTTCTTCAGGTCTTTCTCAAGCTGCTGTACTATGAGTGTATTGTTTTTTACGAATTCATCCGGATTATCACAATCGAATTCCTCATAAGTGCTGTAACGCTCCTCTATCTGTGAAACTGCATATGTCACACTTCCCTCAAGTCTGTTAAACATTGCCTCCTGCATGCCAAGTTCTCTGTCAGCCTCGCTATACTGCTTCTGCAGCCCTGCAAGTTCATCTGAAAGCTCACGAAGATTTTCCTGACTGCTCACAGACAGCTTTCCCTGCATATAAAGCTCCTTAAGATTTTCTACATCTTCACCACGATATTCTATTGACTCAATACATTTTTTCATAGCTGCCTCAAGATGGCTTCTTAAAGCCTCCTTATCGGTTAAGTCAGCATTTTTATTATTAAGAATATCCTTAAGTCCCGTAAAACGTCCGATAAGTTCCCTTATATCCTCTTCGCTGTATTCCTTATCACTTATATCAGTGTCAGAAATATCAGAATTATTCTTACAGAACTTAGAGAAATTATTCTCCCAGTTGTATACAAGCTCTGTGTATCTGCTGTCTGCACTGTCCTTATAGCCGCCAGCCTTAATATATTCCTCTCTTGCCTTATCAAGATATGCTGCATACTCAATTATGGCACGTTCAGCCTTTGCAAGTCTGTCATTATATGACGTCAGCTTATCATAATCACAAGATATGTCTGCATATACATCTGCTATCTTCTTAAGTCCGTCAGCCTGCTTTTTTAATTCTTCAAGTTCATGTCCGAATTTTTCAATTTTTTCTGTATCAGCAGCTTTTTTATTTTTATATTCTTCATGCTCTGAATGGCACTTATTAAGCTTTTCTGTAATGTCAGAAAGCTCTTGCTCTGCCTCTTTTATATCAGCCTCAGGTACGCTTTCAAGTGCAGACTCGTACTTTACTGCAAATGTATAATCTTCCCATATCATCTGCTTTCTGCCGTCAAGCTTATGCATATCTGCACTTATATTATCAAGCTCATCCTCCGCCCTTTTAAGCTCTGCTTCTTTCTTCGCTGCATCTGTCAGAAAATTCATATTTTTAAGTGCAAATACAACCATATCCTTATCGATAGCATAGTCTGTATTTTTTGCAACATTTTCACTTATGACAGGATATATCTGTGTTCCTTTTCCAAATGCTTTCAGCGCATCATTATTCTTAACTCTGGCAAAATCATTTTTAATAACAAAGCCATACTCCACGAAAGGAATACGCTTTAATACATCTTTTCTTGTGTCATCCTCAAGCTGCGATAACCACTTATAGCCCTCAACAACATCATCGCCATACATATTGTAAAGATAATCTTTAAATATATCTCTTTCAGGACTGTCTATATAGTATGTGCCCTCTTTTATTGCTTCGATGTATTTCTTAAGCTTATCGTGTTCCTTTAACTTTTCGTTATACTCTGTATTTATCTGTGTATAAGTCGAAAGAACAGCTTCACCAAGCCCATCTGCAAGCTTAACACCATATATTTTCTCTATGTCATTAAGCTTATCATGCCCTGCATTTATCTTAAGCTGCTGCTCCTTCATCCTGCTTATACGCTCTTCAAGCATACTCTTTCTGGCTTTTAAAATGCTGTCGTTTTCCTGTGCCTTATAAAGCCTGGCTGTATCCTCTTCCAGCTCATTTTTAATATCTTCTATATCCTTACTTATAGCTGATATATTATCATTACAGCGTGCAAGTTCGTCCTGTGCTGTGTCAGCAACAAGTACGCCATACTCGTTACAGAGTTCCTTCTGTTTAAGCTCACTGTCCCTTATCTTTTCCTGCATATTATCTCTCAGGCCTAATATGACAGCGCAGTCCTTCTCAGCATTTTTATGGTTATTCTCTGCCTCCTCAAGCATATCATGTGCCTGCTTTTCACTGAGTGCCGCCTCATCTGCCATATCTTTATAATCCTTGATATGCCCTTCATAGTACACCTTATATTCATAAGCAAGCTTTTCAAGCTCATTTGTTATGTCCTCATCCTCACGCAGCCTGTTATCAAGTGCAGTATCAACCTTTAATAATTCCTTCTCATACTCCACATAATCGCAGTAATCATTGGCTGACTCCATAAGCATAAGACGTTTCTTAACATCATTAATCTTTTTTTCCTTCTGTGAAAGCACCTCTGTTGAATTCTTTACAAGCGCTTCAACCTCCCTTAACGACTTCTTCTCAGAAAGTACCTTTGCAACTGCTATTCTGTACTTCTTATCCTCAAGTTCATTTATATGTGCTTCATTTTTCCTGTTATGCTCATCCAGCTCAAGCTGCTTATCCTCTGTCATATGCACTGCTGATGCAAGCATTGTATACAGCTTTTCTTCCTTTTCCTTCTTGTTATTATAAAATGCTGTATATGTATCAATATATTCCTTAAAATGTGCCAGCGCCTCTGTCTGGCTGTCGTAATCACTTATCTGGCTGTTTTTTCTTGACAGCTCAATAAGCTTATCTTTTATATCAAGGAGTGTCTGTGCCATCATAACATCGTCATTATCAACGGATAATCTGTTGTTGTAAGACTTCTGGATAATCTCCTCTATAAGCAGGTCTTCAACAACCTTACGGCTTGTCCTGTAGTTCGTTTCAAAGTAAGTCCTGACGTGTCCCTCAGTCTTATTGATACCCCTTACTATTTCCCACGCACTCTCATATATGCCATATCTGGATATAAAGCTCTGGTAATCGCCTTTTCTGTCAAATATATGGACTTCTATCCCCTTATCTTCCTTTGTTACATCACGAAGATATGCCTTAAGTCCGTTAAATGTAACTCTCTCACCATTATGCACAAGTGGAAGATTTTTTATGTCATTAGGACCTGTCTGCCTGTAAAATATGCAGTAATTAAAGTATTCTATGCTTGTATTATCGGATGAAGACACATTTGCACCTGAAACCTCACCTGTACCTGAGGTATCTAATGCCTCCCTCTCCTCTGTGATCTCTCTTTCCTCAGCACTTCTTGCTTTTCTTGCACAGAAGCCTGTTGTCATATATCTGTAGCCATCTTTAATACAATGAGAATCAAGCTTCCACTCCACCAGCGAATGTATACACGTATTGTCGCTGCCTTTTCTGAAAAGCTTCTCTATCGGCTGCTTATCATCTAACGTACAGTTAGGTATCATATTCTGCATAAGAAGCAGCATAAGAAGACTCTTGCCACCACCATTGGCAAGGTCATATATCGTATTTCTACAGTTAAAACGCATTATAAAATCATCGTAAAACTGTGTACCAAAGTTATATTTTACGTTGTTCACCCTTACTCTGTTAATCTGTGGCATATCAATCCTCCATAACTTTAACCGGTTTATTCTTTCTGTATTACAGTCAATCTCCTGTATACAATCTTAGCTCTGCATAAGTTCTGCCATTCGTCCCTTATACTCATCGAAATAATTCTCTATAAGCGCCCTGAACCTGTCTGTTGGATAGAACCTGTTCTGTACCTCTGTAAGAAGCTCCTGCGATACGCAGAAGTTAAGCGCAATCTTCACAAAGCCTGTCTTTGAGTTCTTTGCAGCCCTTACGTCCGCCGTATCCGCAACTGTTATTATAGGAAGTGCATCCCAGCTTAGTGCTATCTGCTTAAAACTGTTTTCTTCAACATCATCGATGATAATCCCAAGCTTTTTATCAACTATGGAAGCAACTGACGAGTCCACATTACGCACAATATCTTCTACTCTCACAAATTCTGCATATGTCGTACTTGCTGAGTCCGTATAAAATTCTGTTATTATATTATATATGATAAAATATACAAGATAGAGTTCTCTGTTTACACGTAATCCGAGTCTGTTTCTAAGCTCCTCATTAGTGTAACCGAACACTCTGTTATTATCACCGGCACTCACATACAGTCCATTATTGTACTCATATATATTAAGATTGAACTTCTTAAGTGACATATGAACAATATCATAAACCTCTGCATTGGTATTATATTCCTGATAAAGCTGGCTGTTATCGCCACTCTCACTCACCTGTTCACCCATTATAAGTCTTGATACTATATCAAGCGCCTTATCCAGATTTCTGTTTTCCATAATAATCCTCATTTCTGCGCACGTTTTTGCGCATAACGAATTGTGTCAGGTATGCGCCGACACAAATCCCGCGTGTGAAAAGTCCATTTTCACACTATACTATTGTCTTACTTTAACATAATTGTCATTAATACTTTGTTACTCAGGCTTCTATTTTTATAATTATATTTATTGATATAAATGTACAATTTTTACAACAACATACATTCTATGTTTTTGCGAATTTATAATTTATCACACCATTTAATATAAGCACTTTAATATATTAGAACACCTTCTTAAATGCTATATTAGTTACCTGTATATCATCCAGAGCTGTCCTCTGTATGTTCTCTATATTCTGTGTACCATCCGACTTATTATTATAAACTGAAATATTTTGTGTACCATCTGTATTATATATATCCTCTGATATATCGCTGGAAACCGCAATATTTTGTACAGCATCGGCATCCTCTGGTGCATCGCCTAAAGCCCCATCTTCCCTGTCACTTTCACCCCTGACTATAAGAATATGCCTTACCTCTTTTCCCTTGAAGCTCTCCTCAAGTATTCCATCAAGAAATGTTTCACTATGCATATTATCGCCGCCTACCACGTACTCATCTCTCTGACAGAGGTTTACAAAAAATGCATAGTAATCTGCATTTTTAAGTATCGCATCACCATACGCACGTCGCATATAACCACTAAATGTGTCGAGTGTGAGCATGTCCGATTTTTTCAAACATACCTTATCAATGCACATAAGAAGGTTATTCATAACAAATGTATAATTATGCTTTATTCTCTCATCAACAGCCTCATCCTCATACACTATCTGCTTAAGCTCATTTTTATTTACATACTCTTTCTTTTCGTATCTTTCAGGCTTAACCATAAGTGCCTCATCTATTGTTTTAAGGTCAAGCGTTTTTCTTATATTAAGCTTAAGAAGCGGGTCTATAAGATACTTAAGCGCATCCGCGTTGTCTTTTCGTATCATATCTGAAAGTGCTGTTGCAAAGTCCATATGCGGACGAAGTCTTGCAAGCTTTGCCCTTCTTACCGCTTCATCAGTGGTATTCTGCATCTGCGTACAGTCACGAAGAAGCTGTGCATGCTTGTTCATGGCTATCTTTAACTGGTCTTCAAGATGGTGTATCTCCTTCATAGTTCTGTAATAGCTGTCTGTACCTGACGGAGAACCCTCAAGCCTTGATATTGCCTTATCTATAAGCTCTTTATTCTTCCTAAAAAGCTTCTCCTCGTCATTAAACCACTTCATTCCTGTATTTACAAAGTCTTCATATGCCTCAACACCAGCGCATACATCCTGTGCAAGTGTTTCCATTACCTCAGTCTTACGAAGCCGCAGTCTTCCAACCTCTTCATTAATACGCTCAACAACCTCAACACCACCTCTGAAGTTATTGGAATTAATCATCTTTTCAAGAAGAAGCTGCGATACATTTATTCTGCTCTCATCCTTTATCTCCTTCGTATCAAGATAGAATTCAACCGCATCTGCGCTTATCGAATACCACACCATATCCTCTCTTATTGTGCTTTCGACAAGCTTCATTCTTGACACTCTTTTCTTATGCTCAACCGGGTCATAATACTTAAACTCAAATGGTCTGCCATCATTTTTTATCTTATCAAATACATAGTCTGCCACTTCTACATACTCTTCATCAGACAGCACCAGACCAAAGTCCCTTTTTACAAGCATTTTAAAGAAATCGAGGTATTCCTTATAAGTAACGTCCTTTTCCCTGAAGTTATTTTCTTCAATAAAAAAACGCAGAACTGCCATAAGAATATACCCCATATCGAGCGCACTATACTTTCCGTCCTTATACTGTTCAAAGGATACGTCCATAAGCCTGAAAAATGGATAATACTTTTTCAGATTAATCATTCTCTCCCTATGGTCTGTGATTATCTCTCCTATCATACTATCTGCCATAATATTCCTCATTCTTAAGTAACTGTTTTATGTATTGTTGTGCTTTACATATTATACAAATGCATTATATCAAAAATGTATATTTTTTAATATACTGCTTGATAAATATGTACTATTTATATATCTTATATCAATTCTGCTTTTATAATTTTATATTTTTCTGACTGTCATCTGACGGCATATTTCCTGTATACGCTGGCAAATCTGCTTTGGTAATTTTAGATTTTCCTATGCGACATCTGACAGCACATTTATCGTGCGCCCTTACAAAATCTGCCTTTACAATCTTATACTTTCCTATGCACTGTCTGTCCGCTTATAATTCAACTCTGCCGTCCAATGCCCTCAAGAGCGTAACTTCATCTATATACTCAAGGTCACCGCCTACAGGAACGCCGCTTGCTATTCTTGTAACCTTAATTCCTGCCTGCTTTATCATCTTGCTTATATACATAGCTGTTGTTTCACCTTCAAGATTGGAATTAGTCGCTATAATAACCTCATCTACGTCCTTCTGGAGTCTTTTCATAAGCTCTGCAAGCTTAATATCCGATGGACCTATTCCAAGCATAGGGCTTATCGCACCGTGGAGTACATGATATACACCTTCATACTTGCCTGTTTTTTCATAAGCCGCCATATCCCTTGTATGTTCAACAACCATAATCTGCTTATGATTTCTGGCAGGATTTTTACATATCGGACACAGCTCATCATCTGTGAGTGTAAAACATTCCTTACAGTAGTGGACATTTTCCTTGGCACTTATCATGGCATCGGCTATTGACTGTACCTCTTCCTTAGGCATATTTATAATGTGAAATGCCAGGCGCTGGGCGCTTTTAGCCCCAACCCCTGGTAATCTTGACAACTGCTCTATTAACTTATTAATATGACCGCTGTATATGTCCATTAGAAAAGGCCTCCGCCAAGTCCTGAAAGACCGCCTGTTATCTTAGACATAGATGCCTGTGACTCCTCCTCGCACTTACGAAGAGCTTCGTTAGTTGCTGCAACTATTAAGTCTTCTAACATTTCTACATCATCCGGGTCAACTGCTTCAGGGTCAATCTTAACCTTTGTAACTTCTCTCTTACCTGTAACAGTAACTTCAACAACTCCACCACCTGCTGTTGCTGTGAATTCCTTTGACTCAAGGGCAGCCTGCTGCTCCTCCATCTGTCTTTGCATTCTCTGTGCCTGCTTCATAAGATTATTCATATTGCCAGGCATACCTCCTGGAAATCCACCTCTTTTAGCCATTATATAAATTCCTCCTTATCATCTACTTCTATATTCATCCCAACAAGCTCCTCAAGTGCTACATACCGCTTGTTAAAATCTTCTTCCTCGTCCATCTTGGTTACTACAATTCTTACCGATATTCCGGTTCTTTCTTCTATATGCTCCTCTAACATAGTTACTGTTTCTTCCCTGCTTATAGCATTGTAGCCACTAAGTGATTTTATCATAATCTCAAGACTATTTCCATCCTCAGTTACAGTAACGTATGCCTGCTTTAAGAAGTTCATAAGCAGCGCATCATCTATTGATGATATTATATTATTCCACTGCGATGCTATCTGTCTTATGTCGTCAGTAACTGCATCGTAATTACGCTTAATTACCGGCTTTGTGTCACTGGTTTCTGCTTCACTGCCTGACACGCCAGCACCGTTTGCTCCTGCAAATGTTCCCTGTCCCATGGCATTAAGCATACCCGCAGGAATAAGTTCACCTGACTTAAGCTTTTCTATAACCTGCATAGCATCACCAAGCTGTGTTTCAAGCGTATTGATACGACCTGTCAGCTCAGTCATATCTGCCGGCTTTTCCATAGACGGACGCATCAGCTTTATAAATGTAACCTCAGCCTTAACTCTCTTCTGCGTTGATGTTTTCATGTCATTGGAAAGCTCTGATAACACTCTTATATGCCTCATAAGTGTATCAACATCTGCCTCTTTGGCATCCTCCATCATATCCGCAATATTATCTTTTGATACTTCGATTACATCTTCTATCTTGTCAGTATCCCTTGTCGTCTTTATCAGTAAAAGATTTCTCAGATACCATATAAAATCTGTAACAAACTGTGATAAATCACGTCCCTGCATGATAATGTCTTCCATAAGGTTCATGCAGCGTGCTACATCATTTTCTCTTATTGTCTTATACATATTGCTGAATATAGCTATGTCTACAGCACCAAGCACATCAAGCACATCATCATACTTAAGCTCTTCTCCTAAGTGAAATGCTATGCACTGGTCAAGAAGGCTTAACGCATCTCGCATAGAGCCGTCTGCTGCCTTGGCTACATATCTTATTGCCTTATCCTCAACAACTATATTCTCCGCTTTCATCAGTTCTGAAAGTCTGTCTGCTATCGTTTCTATCGATATTCTGTGGAAGTCATATCTCTGACACCTTGACATAATAGTTACTGGTATCTTTGCAACTTCAGTAGTCGCCAATATAAATATTACATATGAAGGGGGTTCTTCAAGTGTCTTAAGAAGTGCATTAAACGCTCCTGTCGAAAGCATATGAACTTCATCGATTATATATACTTTGTACTTTCCTTCTGTTGGAGAATACTGTACTTCGTCCCTGATTTCTCTTATATTATCAACACCATTATTCGATGCTGCATCTATCTCTATAACATTCATCGAAGTGCCTGCCGCTATCGCCTTACATGTAGGACATTCGCCGCAAGGACTTCCATTTACCGGATGTTCACAGTTGACTGCCTTTGCAAATATCTTGGCCACAGTGGTCTTTCCTGTACCTCTCGTACCGCAAAATAAATAGGCATGCCCTATTCTGTCAGCTTTTATCTGATTTTTCAATGTTGTTACAATGTGTTCCTGTCCCTTTACGTCCTCGAACTCCTGTGGACGGAACTTACGGTATAGGGCCTGATAAGACACGCCTTTTCACCTTCCTTATATCTAATATTGCTGCTTAATCTCCAAAGCAGATGCCGGTACGCTTTGCTTCCTTGATCATCTGGCTCTTTGGATCTACAGTCTTAAGCTTTCCTGCTACGTCGGCAAGCGGAACCCTCTTTGTCTGTCCGTTTACCATGGCTATCATGCAGCCGTAATCCTCATCCATGATGGCCTTTGCTGCTGCTGAGCCAAGACGTGTACAAAGCACTCTGTCGTAAGGACATGGGCTGCCGCCTCGCTGTGTATGTCCCGGAACTGCCACTCTGACCTCAAGACCGAGTCTTTCGCTGATGCGGTCTGCAACCTCGTATGATACTGACGGGTATTTGCTCTTTGCAAGCTTCTTCTTGTATTCCTTTTTGGAAAGGGCTGCATCCTCCTTGGAGATGGCTCCCTCTGCTACTGCAAGAATGGTAAAGCCCTTGCCCTCCTTTGTTCTCTTGTGGATGGCATCTACGACCTTGTCAATATCGTATGGTATCTCAGGAAGCAGAATGATGTCTGCACCGCCCGCAACACCTGCGTACAGTGTGAGCCAGCCTACCTTGTGGCCCATAACCTCAACGATAAATACACGGTTGTGGGATGCTGCTGTGGTGTGGATGCAGTCGATTGCATCTGTAGCTATATTGATCGCGCTCTGGAAGCCAAAGGTCACATCTGTGCCGTAGATATCATTGTCGATTGTCTTTGGCAGATGAATGATATTAAGTCCCTCTTCCCTGAGAAGATTGGCTGTCTTTTGTGTGCCGTTTCCGCCCAGGATAACGAGACAGTCAAGACCAAGCTTCTTGTATGTGTTTTTCATGGCTGCGACCTTGTCCAGTCCGTTCTCATCCGGCACTCTCATAAGCTTAAAAGGCTGTCTTGATGAGCCGAGTATTGTGCCACCCTTTGTCAGGATACCCGAAAAATCCTTTGATGTGAGTATTCTGTAGTTCTCATATATGAGTCCCTTGTACCCGTTCTCAAAGCCGTAAATCTCAAGCTCGTCGACATTGTGTGCCAGCGCCTTTACCACGCCTCTCATGGCTGCGTTAAGTGCCTGGCAGTCTCCTCCGCTGGTAAGCATTCCAATTTTCTTCATTGCTGCTTCCTCCTTATGCATTATTATGATTGTCTTTTATTATGCTAATCCCTGTACTCCTTATCCTTCTCCTCCTCGCGGAGCCTATCCTCCTCATTCATGAGCTTTCTGAAAATACGCTCAAAAATAAACTCATAGGTGAGTGCTGCGCCGACAGGAAGTATGAAAATGAGTGGAATAATAATCCATGCAAGTATAAGTGATACCACAAGTATCACTATGACCAATAATGTCCACGGCAGGTTGGCGATAAGAATGAGTATTGTATTCTTAAGGGTTATCTTTGTGACCTGCTCAAATCGTGAAATATACGCTGATGTGTATATGGCCCAGGCTGCGGCGATAAGTGCCATTATGATGAACACGATGGAGAAGGTTCCCCACTGATTGCCTGTCTTAAGACCTGACCATGTAATATAAATATCTCCCAAAAGCACGATAAGTATTATAAGCTGTACCAGCCATGCCTTGGTGGCCTGCTTGAAATTTACCTTAAACGCATGCCAGTAGCCTCTCCACACATAGCCCTCATCGTGATGAATGACACGGCGCGATGTATCGTAAAGTGCTGTGGATGCCGCTCCTATTGTAAAAACAGGTATGCATGATATGACCCAGCAAAAGCTCAAAATAACCATATCTACCAGTTTGTTTAATGCTCTGAAAAATTTGTTGTCAATGTTGAAAATGCCCATAATGCTCTCCTATATCCTGTGGTACTCTCTGTTTTGTTCTCTCTTTTTCTCATAGCGCTCTTCACGCTGCTTCTTCCTCTCCTCAGGTGTGAGGCGTTCCTTTTTCCTGCCGATATAGATATTCCACTTAAGATATGCCTCCTGGGCATTTCTTGACTTGTAGATGATATTTTTCTCCTCACCTACTATATCCGTGATGCTGTACCAGCCTTTATCGTACATGAACTCTGACTGTTTGTCATCGAAGTCCTTGGTTCCGAGTACAAATTTGTGTATTGCATGCTGCTGTCCCATGTGATCCTGTCCTCCTTGTTGTAATTTTATTTTATAGCCACCTTGTCCAGTACATAGTCAACTGCCTGCCTAAGGTGCTTATCCTTCTCATACTGCTCAGTTCCCTTAAGCTTTAAAGCTTCTTCTCTCGTGAACATGTCACGCAGTACCACCCGGTGATGCTCTACCGGTATATATGATACCTTGTCCTCAAACACAGGCTTCAGTACATAGTACGGCACCGCCTTTTCTCTCTTAGATGCCGCAAGCGATACTATGTTGTCAACCACGCATACGCCAAGGGTTTCACTATATATAATCTGTTTCTTTTGAAACATGCTTTTACCTCCGTATTTACATACACATCTATAATATCACAGACAGCGTTCTTTTTCAAAAACATTTTATCTGGCATTTATTTTTTTATCTTTCTGGTCATAGAAATACGGTCAGACGCATGTATACTTATCCTATATTTTGTATGAGAAAATTAAGCAAAAAAATTTGGAGGATATATGAAGAAAGCAGCCGTTTTTAACGATTTGTCCGGCTTTGGAAAATGCTCTCTGACCGCCGCAATTCCGGTACTGTCCGCGCAGGGCGTACAGTGCTGTCCCATGGCATCAGCAGTGCTGACAAACCAGACAGGATATGAATATCATAAATGCACAGACCTGACAGCCATGATTAAGGACTACATCGACAACTGGCAGAAAAATAATGCCCATTTTGACGGCATTTACAGCGGTTTCATGACAGGCTCAAAGCAGATTGAACTTTTTATGGATTTTTTGGATGTATTTTATGAGGAAAACACAATGCTGCTCGTGGACCCTGTGATGGGCGATGACGGCAGAACCTACGGCATATACTCTGCCGCTCTTTTGGATGGCATGAAGGCGCTTTCCAGAAAGGCCGATGTCATCACACCAAATCTGACCGAGGCATGCCTTTTGGCAGACTATGATATCGAAAAGATTTACAGTGACACGAGAAAGGATGTACTCCTGCCACTTGCGGCAGAGATAAGCGAGAAGCTGCGAGACCTGTCCGGCAAAAACCAAGATGTAATCATCACCGGTATCAAATGCAGGGATGATAAGTCACCCTTTATCTACAATCTCGTGACTACCTCAAACGGCACCACAACCCACAGATCACACTTTTTCGACGTGAGCTTTTCCGGCACCGGGGATCTGTTTGCCTCTGTTATATGCGGAAGCAGGCTGAACGGTTTTTCCACAGAGGAGGCCGCTGAGCGCGCCGGAAAATTCCTGTATGACAGCATCGCAGATACCATGAATGATGACACCGCACCGAATGACGGAGTGAATTTCGAGAAATTTTTGCGGGAGCTGATGTGATGTTTATGTGATTCTTATCACCCTTTGCAGAAAAGAGAAGCTTTTTCACATTGGAGGATACTAAATAATGGCTGATATAATCTATACATACAAGAACGAGGTTTATGCAAATATCACAAATAAATGTGACTGCGCTTGTACATTCTGTATACGCTCTCAGAAGGGCGCTATAGGCGATGCGACATCACTGTGGCATACGGTGGACCCAACATATGATGAGATAATAGCTGCAATCGATGCATTTGATTTTACAGGCTATGAGGAATTCGTCTTCTGCGGCTACGGTGAACCAACCTGCGCGCTGGATATCCTTGAGAAAACAGCTAAATATGTGAAGGAAAAGTATAAGCTTCCTATCCGCGTAAACACTAACGGACTAGGAAATCTCTATCACGGAAGAGATATCGTGCCGGAGCTTGCTGAGTATATTGATTCGGTTTCCATCAGCTTGAATGCTGCAAATGCCGAGGAATACAATAAGGTCACAAGACCAACCTTTGACAATGCTTATGAGGCTATGCTGGATTTTGCTGAGGAATGCAACCGCATGATCAAGCATACACAGCTTTCTATCGTGGATGTACTCCCTGAGGAGGATATAAAAGCCTGTCAGCAGATTGCTGATGAGAGGGGTATTCATCTGAAGATACGTCATTTTTCGAATTAGGCGCAAAAGGAACCCGCGGGTTCCTTTTTTATAGCTAAAAATATTTATAGCTAATATATTAGCTATATCTTGATAAAAATGCCTAAAATGGATAATATATTAGTCCTTAAAAAGATCTGTTGAGTAGTATCTGTCTCCGCTGTCAGGAAGAAGTGCTACTACTGTCTTGCCCTTGAACTCCGGTCTCTTGGCTACCTCGATTGCTGCATAGAGAGCTGCTCCTGAAGAAATACCTACAAGTACGCCCTCCTCTTTTGCGATAATCTTTCCGTACTCAAATGATGCCTCATTTGATACAGGGATAATCTCATCATATACCTCTGTATTTAATGTGTTTGGTACGAAGCCTGCTCCGATTCCCTGAATCTTGTGTGCTCCGGCTTTTCCTGTTGAAAGCACTGCTGATGTCTCAGGCTCCACTGCGATAATCTTTACATCAGGATTCTTGCTCTTTAAGTACTCACCTGTTCCTGTGATTGTTCCGCCTGTTCCAACTCCGGCTACGAATGCATCTACCTGTCCGTCTGTATCGTTCCAGATCTCAGGACCTGTTGTCTTTCTGTGTGCCTCCGGGTTTGCAGGGTTCTCAAACTGCTCCGGAATGAAGCTGTCAGGAATCTGCTCATGAAGCTCCTCCGCCTTGGCGATGGCCCCCTTCATACCCTTTGTACCGTCTGAAAGCACGAGCTCTGCGCCATATGCCTTGATTATGTTTCTTCTCTCGATGGACATTGTCTCAGGAAGAACGATGATAATCTTATATCCCTTTGCTGCTGCGATTGCTGCAAGTCCGATTCCTGAATTTCCTG
>OGKZ01000913.1_pt1 | contig 24384 bp, 16 predicted proteins | sample 1572571 | NCBI WGS metagenome assembly OGKZ01 (sample SAMEA2581906, study PRJEB24529) | metagenome | biome: Human gut stool | place: China | collected 2011 | reverse complement strand
GTACAGTCCGTACACACAAATAACAGCAGCCGACAGAATTCCAAAAATCACTGCCATATCCGACACTTGAAAAAGGGCGCATGAAGTCAGCACCCTTATAATTCCATATGATCCGATTGTTGTAAGAAGCATTCTTACGATGTAACTGATTTCACGATTTTCTTCCATGCTGTCTTACCCCTTGTTTCTAATTTCTGTCCCTTATATCTTTTCCCAAAGTTCATCGATCAGTTCCTGTAACTGTATCTTTTCCACATTGACAATTCTTACTTTGTTATTCTCATAGCTTCCTGCCGTCACAAATAATGCCTGCTGTCCCTGTGCTTCAATGTCCTTTAAATATACCGCCGCTGCATGCTCTCCTGCCCTGCTGCTGCATGGAATCTGCATCAGCCGTATCATGGCACGGTTTAATTCTATCCGGTCATGGACTTCTAGATACTCTGCACTTTGTTTCTGTCCGTTCCATGCAAGAATCAGCGTATTCACCTCATTTTCAACGTATAAATTGGCAATGGAAGCCACTGCTGTATAGACTGCATCCATCCGGCTCCTGTACTGCGCTGTGTTCAAAATGCTTAAATCCACAAGAATCACTTTTTTTACATCAATCTGTTCTCCATACTGCCGCACAATCAAATCATCTGTACGAAGGCTTAAATTCCAGTGGATATGGTTTAAATTATCACCCGGACGGAACGCCCGCAAATCCAGAATATCCGAATCGTCATCTGCTACCGCTGAATAGCGGTATTCCTGCTGTTTTTCCATCCCCGTCCTGACCCGCGTGGATAAAACCGGCTCCGGCAGTACGGCAAGCTGGCAGCTTCCGCGAAAATTCTTTTGTGTACCAATCAGCCCCAGATTATCCTGCAAAAATACTTTTTCAATGTCAATTTGTGCGATGCCGCAGTGCTTTGGACTAAATTCCACCATTGTCTGCTGTACTTTTTCCGTAACTCCGTCACATTGCAGCATTTCCTTTTCATTTCCCGGAGTATTCAGATAGACCACGCCAATCTGAAACTGCTGTTTCCCTAAAAATATCACATGGCGGTTTACGGCCTTAATGCACACTGTCACCAGCTGTCCGGGATGCACTTCCTTCTGTGGAATGTTCAGATACAGCTTTAATCCGTTTGCCGCCAGTTCAAACAGCACCCCGGAAATCGCCGGAACAACAATCAGCAGTACCAGCAGCAGAAAGAACTGGTATTCGACATAGATGACATTCAGCCAGAATACCCCCAGCAGACAGACGATATACAAAAGTCTTCTTTTTCTCATTTAAACGACCCTTTTCACATCCAGTTTCGGCACGGAAACGGTTTCAAGCACATTTTTTAATGCCGTTTCTGCCGTCACATTTCCATTTCTCAATCCGTTATCCACAATAATACGGTGTGCCGCAGCATCCATTAATACATACTGGATATCCGACGGCAGCACATAAGTATGTCCGCGTAAGAACGCTTCTGCCTTGGCAATCGCAAGCACCGCGATACTTCCTCTCGGACTGATGCCCTGTAAAATCTCCGGGCTGTTTCTCGTTGCCTTTGCAATCCGCGCCACATAATCATAAACCCTGTCATCGACATAGATTTGTTCCACATAAGCCTGCATTGCCATTAATTCTTCTGCTGTCAGCACCTTTTCCGAAATAATTTTCGGACTGCCGTTTGTCTTATTTTTTAAAATGGCAATTTCATCTTCCACGGTCGGATATCCCAGTGATATCTGAATCATAAAACGGTCAAGCTGGGATTCCGGAAGTTTCTGTGTTCCGATTGAACCAAATGGATTCTGTGTTGCCATGACCATAAACGGCTTTGGCAGCTCAATGCTCTGGCTGTCCACCGTCACCCTGCGCTCCTCCATCACCTCTAACAGCGCAGACTGGGTCTTTGGCGAGGTTCTGTTAATTTCATCTGCCAGTAAAATATTGCACAGCACAGCTCCCGGCTTGTACTCAAACTGCCCTGTCTGACGGTTGTATAAGTTAAATCCCGTCAGATCCGACGGCATAATATCCGGTGTAAACTGCAGCCGGTTACATTCCAATCCCAGTGCCTTTGAAAATGCCAGCGCCATCGTTGTCTTTCCGACCCCCGGAATATCTTCAATCAGAATATGTCCCTTTGCTAAGATTGCCATCAGCAGTTTGCAGATAGCCTCATCTTTGCCGACAACTGTCTTTTTGACTTCATATACAACCTGTTTTGCCTTTTTTAAATAAAATTCTAATTCTTCCATCTCGTTTGGCATACTCTCCTCACATTCTGCCGTATCTTCCTGTATTCATTCTGCCTGTGGATTTTTAGCCTTTCTTTAATCCGGAAAGCGTGTCATAAGCCACGACATTTGTTTTGCATGAAACATTGTGATACCGCAGCTTTCCTGCGTTATTCTCATAATCGTTTTCACAGCCGTTGATACACAGTGCCAGTCCGTCCTGCGATAAATACCATGCGTCCGTATCTGCAATCGTCTGTAATTCCTGTTCTGTCTGTCCGATACCGCTCCATTCTTTTTCCAGCCCTGACAAGTCATTTTCTTCAAAAAGTTCATTTAAAGAGAGCTTCTTTCCTGTCTTTGCATTAAAATTTCCACCATAAACAGCATTGGTCATTACCGTAACATACGCCCCATCTTTATCGTATGCTGTATAACTCTCCGAATAATTTTCATAAATTGACACCAGATTATTTTCCGGTGCGGTCACATCGTTTAATGCCGAACAATGATATGAAATCTTTACCGGAATATCCAAATCCTTTACAAAGGCAACATTCTTAAACTGTGTCTGCGCCTGTGTTTTTAACTGTTCGATTCTGTCCTCGTAATAGCGCGTAACAGACTCCACCTCTGTTCCCTGATAATAAATTTTCGGATACGTATAACTAAACTGTATCTGTCTGTCCGATACGCTGTCTGACCCGGATGCTTTTAATGGCAGATAAGAACAGTCTGTACAGATCTGAACCGTAATATCGTCGCTTAGCTGTGTTTTTGATACTGATCTTATTGTATCATCCGTCAGCACATTTGTCATCGGTTCGACCCTGGAATTTGTCTGCTGCGGTATCAGTCCTGCCGCAGTGACAACAAGAAACATTACCGCCGCGGCTGCCAGGGGAAATAAAATCGCCGTCTTTACCGCCGGACGTTTCTTCACCTGCACACACTCTGTATAACCCTGACTTTTTTCGTCATCTTCAAGCATGCCGGACTCATCCAAAATCACCTGAATCTGGCGCTTCATTTCCTGTTCACCCGGATATTTAATCCTACTCATAATCACTCAGCTCCTTTCTCATCTTTCTCACCATGGAGTAATAGCGGTTTTTTACAGCAGTTTTTGTTACCCCCGTAATCGTACTGACTTCTTCAAATGTGTAACCCTGCTGTGCTTTCAGGTTAAATATCTTCTGGTTTTGTACTTCCTCTTTTTCAAGTAATTGCTCTACCCGCTGTGTTGCCATGCGGTTTGTCACACGTTCCTCAAGATTGTGCGCATCTTCTTTATCATAATCGTCCAAAATTTCAGTCATAAGCATTTCATGGTGCTGGCGGCTTCTCATGTAATCAATCACTTTATTGCAGGCAATTCTTGTAATCCACGTCTTAAAGGACGCCTTTTTACTGTCAAACTGATATAGATTTTTTAATATCTGTATAAATGCTTCCTGCGTAAGGTCTTTTGCAAGCTCCTCATCTGAAGTTTTTAAGTAAATCTCTTTATATATTCTTTTATAATGCCGTTCAACCAGCAGTTCACCTGCCTCACGGTCTTTCCCCTGTAATATGCGCCTGATAAGCGTTTCATCTGTTTCAAACACTTCCTGCCACCTCCTCTTATTCTTTATACGAAACCGGACATGATATAGTTGCAAAAAAAATGCCGTATTTTCATATATTCTATGAAAAATACGGCATTTATGAAAGGAGAAACGTAAAATGGAAAATTTATTTTTCCGTTATAAGCTTATTGATTAGAAATCTACTTCTGTGTCATAATAGCAGCACTTCAGTAATTTCTCCATTTCTTCCTGATTTGGCTGACGAGGATTAGAACCTGTACAGGCATCAAGAATTGCGTTTGCTGCAATTTCAGGAAGCTTCTTTAAGAACTCATCTTCCGGTACAATACCTTCTTCTGCCGGAAGTCCGCCTTCACCATAATGCTTGATGCAGTGCGGGATATTGAGTTCATCATTCATCTTGCGGAGCAGTTCGATGAGTTTATCAATCTTTTCTTCTGTTGTATTACCGCCTAAGTGAATGAAATCTGCAATTTCTGCATATCTCTTGGCAGCTTCCTCATTCTTGGCATTGTATTTGATAACCTTTGGCAGATACATTGCATTGGCAGCACCGTGGATAATATGTCCGCCTTCAAATGCAGCACCGGTCTTATGTGCCATTGAATGAACGATACCGAGTAATGCGTTGGAGAATGCCATACCTGCAAGACACTGTGCGTTGTGCATAGAATCACGGGCTGCCATATCTCCGTTGTATGACTTAATCAGTGTTTCATGAATCATCTTAATTGCATGAAGTGCCAGTGGGTCTGTATAATCGCAGTTTGCGGTTGATACATACGCTTCAATGGCATGTGTCATTGCATCCATACCTGTATGGGCTACCAGCTTTACAGGCATTGTTTCAGCCAGTTCAGGGTCTACGATTGCAACATCCGGTGTGATTTCAAAATCAGCCAGCGGATACTTAATACCTTTTTCGTAATCTGTGATAACTGAGAATGCCGTAACTTCCGTTGCTGTACCAGATGTAGAAGATACTGCACAAAAATGTGCTTTTTTACGAAGCTTCGGCATACCGAATACCTTGCACATTTCTTCAAATGTAATGTCAGGATATTCATATTTTACCCACATTGCCTTTGCTGCATCAATCGGAGAACCGCCGCCAATCGCTACAATCCAGTCCGGTCCGTATTCTTCCATAACCTTAGCACCCTTCATGACAGTGTCTACTGACGGGTCGGATTCGATGCCCTCAAACAGTTTTACTTCCATTCCTGCTTCTTTTAAGTAGTCTTCTGCCTTCTGTAAGAAGCCGTTGCGCTTCATAGAACCGCCGCCTACACAGATAATGGCTTTCTTACCTTCCAGTGTCTTTAATGCCTCTAATGATCCTTTTCCGTGATATAAGTCTCTTGGTAATGTAAAACGTACCATAACCCAATACCTCCTATAAATAAAAAATATTAATAAGTAATTCGAATTGATTGTTAATTCTCTAACAATCTTTATATTAATAGTATATACCCCTGTCTTTATTTTTTCAAGTAAATATATGATAATTTATTGTATTTTATATGTATTTTGTGTACTTTTAACTATTACATTACATTATTCCTGTTATTCTTATTTAATAACTGAATATTCACACAAGCCTGCTTATAAATGGCTTAAGGTCCTTTTAATTCCCAACAGTTCAAATTAATTAAATATCATTTTCCTTTAATGCTTTTGTTACAGCAACACCTATCGCCCTTCCAAGCAATGGTGGTACAGCATTGCCTATCTGTACCAGCTGCCATTTTTTAGATCCTTTAAATATAAAATCATCGGGGAAAGACTGCAACGCGGCAAGTTCTCTCGGCGTCAGCACTCTTGGAAGCTTAGGATGAAGATTAACCCCGCCATGGTTCTCCTTAACTGTACATGATGGTTTATCCCATGGAGATTTCTTCCACGCATCAGAATAATTGCCATATAAGCTCATACCTTCTGGTACATTCATAATACGCTTTTTCATATCCTCAGTATGCCTGCTGAAAATATGATTTATTGATTTATTCTCTGGCATATCCATAAATCTTTGTATTTCTTCACCAAGTGTTTTGTATTCCTCCATAAAAGGTTTTGGATGGTAATTAGTTCCTCCAATTCTGTTACCTATAAATATAACTCTCCGCCTTGTCTGTGCCACACCATAATCAGCACTATTAAGCACAGTAACATTAATTTCATAGCCTATTTCTCTATAGTCTGAAATTATCTTTTCTTCTATTTTGCCGTTCAGCATAGACCTAAGACCTTCAACATTTTCCATTACAATATATTCAGGCTTTATATGATCAACTATTTTTAACATTTCTAAATAAAGGCTGTTTCTTTCATCTGTTACAACCCTGTTTCCAGCAAGACTGAATCCCTGGCATGGGAAACCGCCTGCCAATAAATGAATATGTCTGTCACCAATACTCTCATATAAAGCTTTCTTTGCTTCTTCGGTTCTGATATCCCTTGCTTCAACATCCTCTTTATAATTCTTCTGCCCTACAAAATTATACTTATATGTTTCAACAGCTTCTGGCATTATTTCAATTGATGCAACCGGAGTAAATCCTGCCATAGTCAGTCCACAGCTTAATCCACCTGCTCCTGAGAATAAATCAACAAAATTATATCCATTTCTTAACTCATTATGCTTCCAGCCATCATACTCTTCTTTAGTACATTCATCTTTGACATCAATCCAGTTCACAACATCGTTATATGCTGTAGCTGTATTGCTTCCCATAATTGCAAATGTATCCTTATCATTAGCCTCTTCACAATCCCCTGACTGTATCCATCTGTCATAATCATCTGGCAATATTCTCCACTTATTCTGAATTCTTGAAGCCTTTAATTTCTTTGCAGCTATATGCCTTCTAATTGTCTTCTGGCTCTTTCCTGTCTTTAAAGCTATATCCTGAATCGTATAATATTCTGACATTATAGTATCTCCTCTGAACATTAGTTTGTCCACTTCACATGTATTTATATCTAGTTTACATAATACAATAATCATTGTCAATTTTTTTCGCTTATTTTTTTATTAATCTAAGCAGATTAGGCATATTAAATCTGAACTTGTAACAATTTCGATTCTTATGTACCTGAAATTCTCCAACTGACATTCCATTATATTTTACAGTATTACTTTCATTCCATTCATCAACCGTTTGCTTTGTAAATGTAAATTTATCAAACTCCCATTCAAAGTCCTTAATATCGTCCTTAGATATAGCTAAATAATCAAAAGCATCCTTTACTTCATATATCCACAATAACCAGTCAGAATCAAAAAGATTTTCAACATATATAGGCATAATCTTATCAATCTGTGTCAAGACCATTCTCTTAAAGGCTTCCCTGGTAACTTCCTTTATTCCTTCTTTAAGAAACTCCTTAAAATACAAAAGACATGTCTTAGATCCCGGTTGTCCTACTTCCGGAGGACACACCATTTTACCTTTATTGGTTTTTAATGATAAAGTCTGGTTACCTTTTAACACAAAATCATACGAACACTTGCTTTGTCCTCCACGTTCACCTACTGTTGAACCACTGTGTTCTATTGCAGCTGGCAGTTCTTTAAATGCCTCCTTTACTACAGGCATTAATTTTTCAACATACGATTTCATAACTCGTTTTTGGAAACTCTCCGGCTTTTTCAAATTAAAATAGTCACAAACAGCACCCTCAGCAGACATTCCCAATGTTTCATTAGTTTCTTTTACTATCCTGAACCATTCCGGAATACTGGATATAATAAATCTGAACTTAAATGTTCTTCCTTTATGTGTCTGTATCTCTGCTATAGACTTGTTATGATATTTCAATGTCGTACTTTCTGTCCAATTAGACAAATCTCTCGTAAATCGAAATTCATCTCTTGTAAATGAATACTCAACCAGCTCCTCACTTTTTATCAACTGCACATCATATATATTCTTTCTTGAAAATAACACCGTATAATCAGACTGGAATAAATTATCAATAAATACGGGCAAAATTTCATGTATATGCTCATAAATAAGCACTCTGACATCCTCCTGACTATTAATCTGACCGCCATATATATCTGCAAAATATTCATTGAGTATACCAAAACCAGCCTGTCCAACTGTTCTTGGAGCGACTTTATCACTGTTCTTTGTCGTTCTGATAGAAAGGGTCTTGCCATTATCCAGCATAAAATTATGTGGTGAAGTTGTCTGTCTTCCTTTAGTCAATTCCTGTGTATATGTAAGCAGACTTATAGGAACTGCGTTAACTTTCTCAAAAATAACAGGTATAACCTTCTCTAATTCAGAATCATACTCTCTGTTATAATTAGCATTAAACTGTGCTTCTGCCTGCTTATTAATATCTAAATTATATTTTTCACAAATTTTCTTTTGTAAGCTCAGACCATAATCTGCATTATTCATCATTTTCTTCCTCATATTTATTAAATGTTATTTCATCATCAATTCTATATGTATATATGTCTATTTCTTTAAACCCATAAATTTCAGGCAGACTCTTTATTGCAGATTTTATATCTTTATCTTTCAGTCCTTTATTAACAGTTCTTGAGTTTTCTCCACATATAATCACAGGTCTTACAATATTCTTTCCATTTGTTACTGATTCAGCAACCCATTTAGAATACTTTAAACATCTGTTTATGTGATCAAGGTCAATCACATCACGTTGAAGTTCTATTACATCGATACTGTTTATAACCACACCGTCTACACTTTCCATTACCATATAATCTATTTCAGACCTTTCAAGTCCATATGGCAGATAATTGGCATACCACATAACATCTTCCCGTACTATATCAAGTTCAGCCAATTTATCGTTTCTTCTATCCCTGAACAATTGATTTAATATACACTCAATTGCCTTTTCGTATCTTATGCAATTGCCGCTTCGGACTCTTAGTGGCTCATAATCATAATCATACAGACTGTCAGGAACTTTTAGATTATTCTCATTGTTATAATCTAAAGTGATTTCGTCTTCAACTTCAATCACGTCATATTCTCTTATAAATTCATACTGGGAATCATTGACATCTATCAGAGATTGTATTAAAAACTGCATTTCCTCTGGTGTAACCGGACTTGACCCTCTTGCCTTACCTGCTACTTTCTTTCCGATAATATTCCACAATTTATTTTTCATATATGGATTATTAATTACATCGTATTCATTAATCGGTCTTTCAAATACATATGCTTCGCTAATTTTTATATGAAATATAGCATTTACTCCAACATCTTTTCTGTAAAACGGTAAAGAGACAGCCCTGTATACTCCATAAATATTTTCTGTACCTGACTCCCATAGAAAAATATAGTCGCCTATTTCTACCTGCATTAAATCGCTTATAATGTCCGTTAATGTTTTATACCATCTCAATTTACCTTTGGGTTCTGGAACAAACACTGATACTTCCATTGAATCCAGTGTATTTATAATAGTATCTTTATTTACAACGAATAATCTTGCTTTCATTTACATCACACCTTTTTATTTTATTGTATCATAATTCCACAACACACAACACAAAAAATAAAAAGGACGCTCCCGACATTCTCCATTAAGAGAAACATCTGAAACGTCCTATATATTATTATTATCTAACCATTAACACCCAATCCCATTAAACATTAAGCATTAACAACTTCTTTAACAGTCTTAACAACATTATCTACCGTAAATCCAAAATGCTCAAACAATGTAGCTGCTGGACCTGAAGCGCCAAAGCCTTCCATAGCGATAACCTTGCCGTCAAGACCTACATACTTGTACCAGCCAAAGTCTGAAAGTGCTTCTACTGCAACTCTCTTTCTAACAGCATTTGGAAGTACACTTTCCTTATATTCTGCTGACTGCTTATCGAAAAGCTCCATACTTGGCATACTTACAACTCTTACATCAATGCCTGATTTCTTAAGTTCTTCCTTGGCATTAACCGCAAGGCTTACTTCTGAACCGCTTGCTATGATAATAGCATCTGGAACTGCCTTTTCTGACTCAGCAATTACATAGCCACCCTTAAGTGCATCCTTTGATGAGCCCTCCATCTGTGGAAGATTCTGTCTTGTAAGCACAAGTCCTGTTGGACCACATTCATTCTCTACTGCATACATCCAGGCTGCTGCTGTTTCTGTTCTGTCACAAGGTCTGAATACTGTGAAATCAGGAAGTGAACGGAAAGCCGCAAGCTGTTCAATTGGTTCATGTGTTGGTCCATCTTCTCCTACACCAATGCTGTCGTGTGTGAATACATAAGTAAGTGGAAGCTTCATAAGTGCTGAAAGTCTTGCCATTGGCTTAACATAATCACTGAACACGAAGAATGTTGCAACAAATGCTTTTAAACCGCCGTGAAGTGCAAGTCCATTACCGATTGCCGCCATAGCCTGCTCTCTTACACCAAAATGAAGATTAGTTCCAGCATAATTATCCTTAGAGAAATCACCGGCATCCTTCATATTAGTCTTATTAGATGGTGCAAGATCTGCTGACCCACCTATTAAGTTAGGCATTGCCTTTTTAATCATATTAAGAATAGTTCCGCTTGTGCTTCTTGTAGCTTCTGGCTTATCACCTTTTGCCCAGTATTCATCAGAATTGAATAAATCGGACATATCATATCCATCAAAGTAATTATCCCATAATTCTTTCATTTCTGGATACTTCTCCACATATGCAGCAAAAAGCTCATTCCATTTATCCTCTGCCTTTGCCATATTATCAGCAAGTTCCTTGTAATGGTCATATACTTCCTTAGGAACTTCAAAATCACCCTTGCAAGGCCAGTTAATATTTTCCTTAAGCGCAGCCACATTATCAACGCCAAGAGGTTCTCCGTGTGCACTTGCCTTGCCCTGCTTAGCTGGACAGCCATAACCAATAAGTGTATTAACCTTAATAAGAGATGGTCTTGTCTTATCAGCCTTAGCTTCCTCTATTGCCTTGCCGATTGCTTCAAGGTCGTTGCCGTCCTCAACTTCTATTGTCTGGAAACCAAATGCCTTAAATCTTGTAACTACATCTTCTGTAAATGCTATATCTGTGCTTCCCTCAATAGATATATTGTTTGAATCATAGAATACAATAAGCTTCGAAAGTCCTAGTGTACCAGCAAGTGAGAAACACTCTGATGAAATACCTTCCATCATACATCCATCTCCACCAAGTACATAAGTATAATGGTCTACAACCGGAAAGCCTTCCTTGTTAAATACTGATGAAAGATGTGCCTCTGCCATTGCCATACCAACTGCCATTGCCATGCCCTGTCCTAATGGGCCTGTTGTAGCCTCAACACCTACAGTATGTCCATATTCCGGATGACCCGGTGTGAGTGAACCAAACTGTCTGAAATTCTTAACTTCTTCAAGCGAAAGATTACCTATTCCAAATAAATGGAATAATGAATAAAGAAGCATTGAGCCGTGTCCACCTGATAACACAAATCTATCTCTGTTAACCCAGTCTGGATTGTGTGGATTATAATTCAGATGTTTTGCAAATAATTCATAAGCAACAGGTGCTGTTCCAAGTGGTAATCCAGGATGTCCTGAATTAGCTTTCTGTATCGCATCAGCGGATAAAACCCTGATTGCGTTTACTGACATTTCTTCAATATTCATAAGTATCCTCCATTCTTGTGCATATGCACACTATAAGTTATATTTTATTATCAATCTTTAAAATCTGCTTCTGTAAGGAATATAACATCTCCTCGTTCACTACGCTTCTTCTTAAGTCCGCCAAAGAACTTTCTTGACGCTCTCTTTTCAGAGTTGGCAATTGCCCTGTTGATAATCTCTTTAATATCATCAAGCTTGATATTATCATTAACACTATGAAGCTTGTCAATCTTTAAATACAGTTCAAGAAGTGCATCATCATCAACCTCATACTGTCTCTTTCTTGCAAAACGCTTTGCCATATCAACAAGTTCATTAACTGTGTACTGCTTTAATGTAATTCTATGGTTAAATGTCTTTACCATATCCGGATTAAAGTTCACAAGCACATTCATCTCTGCATCTGAATCTTCAAATATAACAACCATTCTATCTGTATCTTCGTTAAGACAGGATATAATCTCATTAATCCTCTTAGGCTGTATTGTGCCTGCACCTTCAACGATAAGAGCTGTACCCTTAAGCTTGCCCATAGCTTTGGTTATGCCTCTCTGGTTAATACTCTCGCCAGATGTCTTGGCAATCTTCTTTGGTCTGTCAGGATATACATAATTAATAGCTCTTACAATTGTTCTGGCAAGATCTGTCTTATCAGAGCTTGAATTACCTGATATAAGAATGTTACCACACGAAGAATTAGTCATAGCCATCTCTTCATCAAGTGACTCGAATAAATCTACAAGCTGCTCCTCAAGTCCAGGCATCTCTCTGTATTTTTTAAATATCTTAGCAAGCTCCCCGGATAATTTCTTATCATTATGCCAAACCCTGTCATTGTCATCTTCATTATCCATTGAAGATACATTGAACTTCATATTCATACCCGGCGTAACAAAATCTGTAGCTGCAATCTCTGGCTCAGCGGCTCTGCTGTACTCTGCTTCTGAATTATTAACGTTGTTATAATTGTTAAGAACCTCATCTGTTACTGGCTCAAAATGTGTTGTGTTAAGAGTGAGTTCTTCATTCTCAGGTTCAGCGGCTTTTTCATTAACAGTATCTGATACTTCTGGTCTTTGCCATTCGCTGTCGTCCTGTGCCTGTTCACTATTATTGGCAATTACATTACCACTCACCGCTTCAACATTATTGGCAACTGTATTACCACTCACCGCTTCACCGTTATTAACAACTGCGCTACCGCTCACTGCTTCGCTATTATTAACATCTTCTGCCACTTTTAAAGCTTCTCTGGCTTTCTCAAGCTCCTGTGTCATTGTCTGATCTAATATAAACGAAGCCTTTCCTGTTCTCATAGCCAGATCTCTCTTAGCCGCACCAAGTAAAACCTCTGCATCAGCTAATCTCTTAGCCTCTCTCTCACTGAATTCTGTTCCCTTTCTTAAAGCCTCTTCTTTCTTCATGGCAACAATCTTCTCGTAAGCTTCACTCTTCTCATCTTTCTCATCAAGCATACGCTCTAACTCAACCTTAGAGAACTCTCTTGTATCCTGCTTGCCATACTTTTCTTCTCTTACAGTTTCCATCCAGTCAGCTATGCTTAACTGTCCTTCAATCTGCTCATCTTCTATGTTCTCTGCTTCATCATCTGCGTAAACAGTATTAGCATTTCCTGCATTACTATCTGCTGTGCCATCAGTTCTTGACTCACTTGTCTTTGCCGGACTCTCATTCAATGCTTCGGACATTCCTGTCTTTCTTTCAAATGGAGGCTTAAATGACTCCTCATCACTAAATATATCATTAATATTCTTAGCAAGTTCTTCCTGAATATTATGAGTATCATAAAGGTTATAATTAGGTACTTTAACCTCTATGTCCATAGCATCAGCTTTCTCATCAATACGCTTTCTTGCCGCCTCCCGTGCTTCTTCTTCGTCTTCCTTGGTAATCTTATCACAGCTGTTCTCAATATTTCTTTTTGCGTTCTCGATAAGCTCCTTTAATGACATAGAAGCCTTGCTGACATTCTCATTAAGCTTCTTATCTGCATTCTCATCTAATATTCTGTTGTCCTGCTCTTTTTCAAGCTTTGCAACACTCTCATCTGCAGAATTCCCTTCTGCTTCCTGTCTTCTAAGAGCATTTACAATTGACTCTTTTAATGCACTGCTCTGGTCATTCTGGACAAGATCCATTGATAAACCAGATGTATCTTTTACACCAGCTACGTCTGAACTTCCCGCCACATTAACATTTCCTGTTGAACGGTCATTTCCGGTATAATCATTATTCCCCGCTGGCTGTTCACCTGCAACATCTTCAGATTTAAATCTTAAAGCTTTATCAGTCACATTAGAATACCTGCTGTCTGAAGCCTTGTTAGAAAGTGCTGCTTTGTTTGAATCAGCTTTATCATCTTCATCAAGCAGATCGCCGACTTCGTCCTTTTTAAGACGTGCAAGCTCTTTCTGCTCCATAAATAATCTTTCTTTGTTAGCTTCTTCATCAGACTTTCTTGCGTTAATCTCACTTAAAATCTTCTTCTGTGTGTTAGTCATCGTAACACCCATCTTTTCCTTAAGCTTTACGGCTTTCTCTACATATATGCCATCCTGAAACCATAATACAAGGTTATCACAGGCCTTAGAACAATCTTCTTTTCTTCCTGTCTTGTAATATAATTCGGCAAGCTCATACATATATTTCTCGTCAATCTCAGCTTCCTTATACTTTTCAAGTATATCAACAAGCTCAGTATCAGGTGCATCCTGTGCCCTTCTTAAGTCGTAATATAAGATATACTTATTAACATCGTGTGCTGATAATTTGGCGTATTCCCTGTATAATTCTTCAGCATTTTCAAAATCGTCAACTTTGATAAAGAATTCTGTGAGCTTATATATAAGCTTTCTGCCTCCAAGGTTACGATTGTATGCAAGAATTGCCATATCTCTTGCTTCTTCGTAGTCTCCTGCCGCTTCCTGTACATTAATTATCGTTGCAAGCGTAGACCAGTCTTTTACTTTATTCCAGTTCATCTGCTTTGCAATCTCTGCTGCCTGCTTATATTCTTTCTTAGCTGCAAGCTTCTTTATCTGTTCCAACTTTATATTAAACTCATATTTATCCACGTTAAAGACCTCCATTATGTCAATGAATCGACCCTCAAATTCCAATAATACGGCATATTAATGCCAATTTAAACATTCCGTATAATTTTATCACAGTAAAGTATCCTTGTAAACCTGCTATATGAAATCAAAGCTTGCCTGTTCATAGTCCATTCTTGTGTATTCCAATTCAGTCTCTTTAACATTACTATAATAGTCAACAACAACTGTCTGCTGTCTTTTGTCTGCCATCTTCTGCCCAAGTATATAATTAACATCAAACCTTGAGGTAATCGCCGGTGTTGCACCTCTTGCAGGAACAATGAGCTGTACATGGTTTACTGCAAGCAGTTTAAAGATCGGCTCCCATATATATATATCCTTTGCCGCACCAAATGGATTATCTATAAATATAGTCTTACCCAAAGGCTGTCCATCTGATACTGTGTTCATATTGGAAATATAATTAATAATAGCTATAAGGAACTGTATATATATCCCCTGCGACTGTCCTGTTGAGCCTACAGCTTCCTCATATCTTAAATATCTGCTCTGGTCTTTTATTCTCTCTCTCTTGTAAAGATTAATTCTTACTGAATTCATATCCGTTACAATTACTGAGAAAAGCCGTTTCCATGAAAGCCTGCTTCTTATATATCTGAAACGTTCTTCCTGCTCCTTAAAGCTTTCCGCCGCGACAATTGTCTCATCAATGTAAGCTGACATTCTGTCCTTATACATTTCTTCCCTAACATAAGGAATATAAAGCCCGATTATTGCAATATCTTCATTGTCCATTCTAATATGCGAAAGCTTTGGAAGTCTTTCAAGCTCAGTCTTTATATTACAGCAGGTCTGTATACATCTGTTCTCAAAGTTATCCTTGATACGTTCCATATCCTCTATTCCCTTGTGAACACGCTCTTTCTCAAGTTCAATAAATGAATTCGTATCCTCTATTGATTTAACAAGCTGTTCTGTCTTTGCGGCATTAACAGGAAGCTCAACCGATACATTAACCTCAACGGCAAGTTCAGCACCATTATAGTTCTTAAGTTCATCTATTAGCTTTGTTTTATATTTGTTGAACTCATCAGCTTTCTTGTATTCAATCTTTAATATAGATGAATACTCTTTTGCTGTCTGCTCGTATTCTTTGGCAACACTTTCAAAATCTTTAATCTCAATGTCCGATTCTGATAATTCTGCATAATTCTCAATATCAATTCCTGCATTATATGTTATTCTTTCAAGGTCTTTTCTTATAAGCTGTATCTCTTTGAGTTCATCTGACATATGCTTTCTTAACTGTGCATACTTTTCTATATTCTTCTCTAATTCTGCTACTGCTACAGACATATCATCTGCGAACTTTTCAGGATTGTCACACTCAAATTCTTCATATCTTCCATATTTTTCTTCAATCTGACTCTTAGCATGTGCAATACTTCCCTCAAGTCTGTTAAGAAGTGCTTCTTTAGCTTCTGTCTCCCTGCTTCCGGCATCATATTCTTTCTGATACTCGTGCAGTTCATTATTAAGCCCCATAAGCTTTGTCCTGTCACTTACAGATATTGTTCCAGTCTCATACATTCCCTTAAGTTCTTCTAATGTATGACCTCTGTACTCAATAGCTTCAATACATTTATCAACAGAAGCTTTCAAGTGCTTTCTAAGATTTTCCTTATCAGAAACATCTGAATTCTTATTAGATAAAATGTCTTTAAGACCTGTTATCTTAGCGGTAAGTTCGTCAGGGTTAATCTTATCCGCTTCATCATTATTATAATCAATGCTCTCATTGTAAAAATGCGACACTGTATTTTCCCAGACACTTACAAGCTCTGAATACTGATTATCAACATTAGTCTTATACTCATCTGCCTTAATATAGTCTTCTCTTATTTTATCAAGATAATCTGCACATTCTATAATCTGTGCTTCGGCAGCCTTAAGCTTTTCAGTAAGCTGTTTTAATGTCACATATCCCGCCGTTACCCTCTCATTTACAACTGCAATTTCTTCATATCTGCTTATGTTTAATTCAACAGACTTCTTGGACTTTCTGACATTTTCAAGTTCTGCCATATCCTGTGACTTCTTATCATTATATCGTCCAAGCTCTGCTCTGTATGTAGCGATATTCTCTTTGATGTCATTTTTTCTCTTAAGAAGCTCCTCAGGTGCATCAAGCTTTTCCGCTGATGTATCACCAGCATTAACCGAAAGCACATAATCTTCAAGAACTGTCTGCTTTCTGCTATTAAGCTTTGTTATGGTATCGTTAAGATTATCAAGTTCTTCCCTTAAAATGCGTACCTTTACATCACGTTTTTTATCGTCTGTAAGATAGCTTATGTCATTAACTGCAAATATAACTTTATCGCTGTTTATATTAACGTTTTCATCTTTAAATACCTCTGAGCTTATTACAGGATATACAGCACTATCCTGTGTTTCAGTTTCCAGTCCAGCTTCCTTTAACCTGTCAAAACCACTGTCAATTACAAAGCTGTACTGGATAAATGGTATTCTTTTAACAATATCTTTTCTCTGCTGTTCGCTTGCATTTTCAAGATACTTATAACCTTCTGTTACAGCTTCACCGCACACTGATTTAAGATATTCCCTGAACTTATTGTAAGAAGGATTGTCTATATAATAAGAACCTGCACTTACTGCTTCTATAAGTTTTCCAAGCTTAACTGCCTTCTGGCTGTCTTCATTATATTTGTCATTCATTCTTAAGAATTCTTTGAAAATGCCTTCTTTTAATCTGTCAGCTCCTGCAATTCCATATATTCTCTGCAAATCCTTAAGCTTGCTCTCATTCTCCTGCCTGCTTATAATCTGTGATTGAAGTTGGTCAATTCTTTCATCTAACATCGCAATATTAGACTCAGCAATATTAATCTTTTCCTCTGTCTTGTATACCGACTTGGTTGTTTCTTTAATGCTTTCCTCTAAAAGAGCCTCCTCCTTAAGAATACCATTATGCTGTACCCTTAATTCTTCTATCTTGGATATAATATCATCAACAATCAGTATTCCATAAGCATCAGCAAGCCTTTTAAGCTCTTTCTCGTCCTTTTCAATATGCAGTTTTACAGTACTCTCCTGCCCATGTATAACAGCACAGTTATTCTTTGCTTCCTGATGTTTATCGTCTGCCTTTTTAAGTTCATCTCTTAAATTCTTCTCATCTATAGCCGCTTTAGCTGTCTTATCCGAAAGTTCTTTTTCTGCCTTGTCATAATACTGCTTATATATAGCTGAAAGCCTGTTTAATTCTGCCGCTATGTCCTCGTCCTCTATCATACGGCTGTCAATTTCAGTATTAACTTTAACAAGCTCTCTCTTATAATTGATATAGTCACAGTAATTATTAGCCGCCTCTAAAAGCATAAGCTTTTCCCTTGCAGTCTTTATCTGATTCTCTTTCTTATTTCTATCTGAAAGTGCTTCCTTAACAAGCTTATCAAGCTCACTTAATGACTTCTTTTCCTTTAATACATCAGCCACTGCAATCTTGTATTTCTTATCAGAAAGTTCATTATAAAGTTCCTGCTCTTTTTCATTATGTCCTGAAAGCTCTGATTCTTTCCTGCCCTGAGCATTAATCACTGATAAGAGCATATTGGCAAGCCTGTTCTCAATATCTCTTTTATTGGAATAGAATTCCTTATATGTGGCGATATAATCTTTAAAATATGTTAAAGCTTCTATCTGGTTATCATAATCATTAATCTGACTGTTCTTCTTGGAAAGTTCTATAAGCTTATCCTTAATATCAAGCAATGTCTTTGCCATCATAGAATCATCACTATCAACTGAAAGCCTGTTATTGTAAGACTTCTGTATAATCTCCTCTATAAGAAGATCCTCAACAACCTTTCTGCTTGTCCTGTAATTAGTCTCAAAATAAGTTCTTACATGCCCCTCTGTCTTATTGATACCTCTTACTATCTCCCATGCACTTTCATATATTCCGTAACGTGATATAAAGCTCTGATAGTCACCTTTTCTGTCAAAAATGTATACTTTAATGTTATAATCTGACTTCTCCGCTTCTCTTAAATATGCCTTTAAGCCATTATAAGTAACCCTCTCACCATTAACAGCAAGCGGCAGGTTCTTTATGTCATTTTCCCCGAACTTTCTATAGAAAATACAGTAATTGAAATATTCTACACTTGTATTATCAGATGATGAAGCCTGTGCCTGTGTTAATGTATCTGTACCGTCAGGAACATTTTCTTCATCCTTCGCATCTCTTGCCTTTCTTGCACAAAAACCTGTTGTCATATATCTGAAACCATCTTTAACTGCATTATTATCAAGCTTCCACTCAACAAGCGAGTGTATGCAGGTGTTTCCACTTCCTTTTCTGAAAAGCTTCTCTATAGGCTGTTTCTCATCAAGTGTGCAATTAGGAATCATATTCTGCATAAGAAGAAGCATTAAAAGACTCTTTCCACCACCATTAGCAAGGTCATATATTGTATTTTTGCAATTAAAACGCATTAGAAAATCGTCATAGAACTGCGTTCCAAAATTATATTTAACATTATTAACTCTTATTCTATTAATCTGTGGCATATCTACCTCTTTCCTGCACTACATAGTACATTCTTAAGCTGTTAAATCAAAGACTGCATAATCTCTGCCATACGTCCCTTGTATTCATCAAAATAATTCTCGATAAGTGCTTTAAATCTGTCTGTTGGATAATATCTTGACTGTGCTTCCATTAAAAGCCCCTGTGACACACAGAAGTTAAGTACCATTTTCACAAAACCTGTCTTAGAGTTTCTTGCAGCTCTTACATCTGCCGTATCTTCAACTGTTATGACCGGAAGCTCGTCCCAGCTTAAAGCTATCTGTTTAAAGCTGTTCTCCTCTATGTCATCAATAATCATTCCCAACTTCTTATCAATAATTGCTGACACCGAATAATCAACATTTTTAACAATATCCTCAACCTTTACGAACTCCACATAAGTCGTATTAGATGATGCCGTATAGAATTCTGTTATAATATTGTATATAACAAAATATGCCATATATAAATCTTTATTCACCTTAATGCCAAGTTCTTTACGCAGTTCTTCATTCGTATAGCCAAACACCCTGTTGTTCTCTCCTGCACTGACATATAGTCCATTATTATACTCATATATTGAAAGGTTAAGCTTCTTAAGTGACATATGTACTATGTCATAGATTTCTGCATTGTTGTTATATTCCTGATATAAAGAACTATTGTCACCACGCTCAGTAAGTTCTTCACCTGTTATAAGCTTCGATACTATATCCAATGCTTTTTCAAGATTTCTATTTTCCATCGTCTGCCTCTTTTCTGAATGTAATATTCATTACCTGCACATTGGTGTAATCTATTATTTCATCTGTTCCCTTTTCCATAATTATATGTACAGGCTCACTTCCTTCAAAACCCTCCTTTAATATGTCATCAAGAAATGTTTCTGACTGCATATTATCTCCGCCGATAACATAACTGTCTTTCTGGCACAGATTAACAAAGAAAGAATAATAATCAGCATTATTAAGAATTCCCTCTCCATAAGCCTCTGACATTATATTATTGAATTCTCCAAGTGTTAAAATGTCCGATTTATTCAAGCATTTCCTGTTAATACACTCCTTAAGATTGTTCATTATAAAGATGTAATTATGTCTAATTCTTTCATCTTCTATTTCATCTTCATATACTATATCTTCTGGTGTGTCCTCTGTTACATATTCCTTCTTATCATATCTTGCCGGCTTTACAAGAAGTGCTTCATCTATTGTCTTTATGTCAAATGTCTTCTTTATATTAAGCTTTAACAGCGGCTCTATTATAAATGACAGTAACGAAGCATCATCTGTCCTTATCATATCTGAGAGTGCCGCTGTGAAATCCATATGTGGACGAAGCCTTGAAAGCTTTGCTTTCTTTACTGCCTCATCTGTCTTATTCTGCATATCAGTACAGTCACGAAGAAGTTCCGCGTGCTTGTTCATTGCTATTTTAAGCTGGTCCTCAAGATAATGGATTTCTTTTAATGTCCTGTAATAGCTTTCTGTCGCTGATGAATTACTCTCAAGCCTTTCTATTGCCTTGTCAATAAGTTCCTTGTTCTTCTTAAAAAGCTTCTCCTCATCAACGAACCATTTCATTCCTGTATTGACAAAATCCTCATAATGTTCAAGTCCTGTCTTTACATCTTTGGAAAGCATATCCATAACTTCATTCTTCTTAACCTTAAGCCTTCCAACTTCCTCATTAATTCTTTCTATAACCTCTACTCCGCCTTTAAAGTTATTGGAATTAATCATTTTCTCCAAAAGGAGCTGTGACACGCTTATACGGCTTTCGTCCTTAATCTCTTTCGTATCAAGATAGAACTCTACCGCATCAGCACTTATACTGTACCACACAGTATTATCTTTTATTGTACTTTCTATAAGCTTAACCCTTGATACTCTCTTCTTCTTCTCCACAGGGTCATAATACGCATACTCAAATGGCTTTCCCTCATTCTTCATCTTATCAAAGACGTAATCTGCCACTTCCCTGCTTTCTTCCTCAGTAAGCTTCATATCAAAGTCGTGCCTTATTATGTTATTAAAGAACTCCTGATACTCCTTGTATGTAACTTCTTTCTCCTTGAAATTATTTTCCTCGATAAAAAAACGCAGAACAGCCATCACGATATATCCCATATCAAGTGCTTCATATCTGCCCTCCTTAAACTGGGAAAATGAAGTATCAATAAGCCTGAAAAAAGGATAATATTTCTTAAGATTAAGCATTCTTTCCCTGTGCTCTGTTATTATCTCTCCAATCATATTCTCCGCCATATGTATACCTCTTCATATCATTATGCCATTCTGCATATGTCCGATTTATTCAATATTAATATGTAACTTTTATATCTTTTCAATACACTTAATTAAGCTGCAATTATACAGAACTTCAACTCCATATATTAAATGGTTATAATTCTGTCCTGCCTTCAAGTGCTCTTAGGAGTGTAACCTCATCTATATATTCAAGGTCTCCGCCTACAGGCACTCCACTGGCTATTCTTGTAACCTTTATGCCTGCCTGCTTTATCATCTTACTTATATACATAGCTGTTGTTTCTCCCTCAAGATTAGAATTAGTAGCGATTATTACCTCGTCTACATCTTTCTGAAGACGCTTCATAAGTTCTGCCAGCTTAATATCTGATGGACCTATTCCAAGCATTGGACTTATAGCTCCATGAAGTACATGATACACGCCCTCATACTTTCCTGTCTTTTCGTATGCTGCCATATCCCTTGTCTGTTCAACAACCATAATCTGCTTGTGATTTCTGTTAGGATCTTTGCATATAGGACAAAGTTCCTCATCAGTAAGAGTATAACATTCTTTACAGTAATGTATATGCTCTTTAGCACTAATCATTGCATTGGCTATGCCCTCAACTTCTTCTTTAGGCATATTTATAATGTGAAATGCCAGGCGCTGGGCACTCTTAGCCCCAACCCCTGGTAATCTTGACAACTGCTCTATTAACTTATTAATATGACCGCTGTATATGTCCATTAGAAAAGGCCTCCTCCAAGTCCTGAAAGACCACCTGTTATCTTAGACATAGAAGCCTGTGATTCTTCTTCGCATTTACGAAGTGCTTCGTTAGTTGCAGCAACTATTAAATCCTCTAACATTTCTACATCATCTGGATCAACTGCTTCTGGATCAATCTTAACCTTAGTCACTTCTCTTTTACCTGTTACAGTAACTTCAACAACTCCGCCACCTGCTGTAGCTGTGAATTCTTTAGACTCAAGAGCTGCCTGCTGTTCCTCCATCTGTCTTTGCATTCTCTGTGCCTGCTTCATAAGATTGTTCATATTGCCAGGCATTCCTCCTGGAAATCCACCTCTTTTAGCCATTATATAAATTCCTCCTTATCATCTATTTCGATATCCATTCCAACAAGCTCCTCTAATGCTATATAACGCCTGTTAAAATCCTCATCTTCATCAATTCTTGTGCATACCACTCTCACTGATATACCTGTTCTTTCTTCGATAAGCTCTTCTATCTTAGCGATTGTTTCTTCCCTGCTTATCACATTATAGCCACTAATAGATTTTACCATAATCTCAAGGCTATTACCATCCTCTGTTACAGTAACATTAGCCTGCTTTAACAAATTCATAAGCAGTGCATCATCCATTGAAGCCACTATCTGACTCCACTGTCCTGCTATCTGCTTTATATCATCTGTGACCGCATCATAATTTCTTCTAAGAACAGGCTTTTCTTCCTGTACTGCATCATTCCTGCTGCCAGTGCCTAAAGCACCAGCACCACCTGACTGTAATGACATATTATCAAGCATATCCTTAGTTATATACGCACCTGACTGTAATTTACTAAGAGCTTCACTTAACTGGTTCTCAAGGTCATTTACCCTGCCTGCAAGCTCCTGCATATCCTTAGGACTTTCCATAGCCGGCTTCATAAGCTTAATAAATGCTACCTCTGCCTTAACTCTCTTCTGCGTTGCATATTTCATCTCATTGGAAAGCTCTGACAGAACTCTTATATGACGCATTATACTGTCAACATCTACGTCCCTGGCATCTTCTATCATATCCTTAATATTATCCTTGGATACCTCGATAACATCTTCTATCTTATCTATATCATCTGTTGTCTTAATCAGCAGAAGATTTCTTAAATACCACACAAAATCTGTCACAAACTGAGACAAATCCCTGCCCTGCATAATTATGTCTTCCATAAGATTCATACAGCCTGCAACATCTGATGTCTTTATTGTCTTATACATCTTGCTGAACACTTCTGTATCAACTGCACCAAGCACATCAAGTACATTTTCATACTTAAGTTCTTTGCCAAGATAAAATGCTATGCACTGGTCTAACAGACTGAGTGCATCTCGCATAGAACCGTCAGCCGCTTTGGCTACATATCTTATTGCCCTATCCTCAACGCTTATATTCTCTGCCTTCATAAGCTGAGTAAGTCTGTCTGCTATTGTCTCTATTGATATTCTGTGAAAATCATATCTTTGACAACGTGACATAATAGTTATTGGTATCTTAGCCGCCTCTGTCGTTGCAAGTATAAATATTACATATGCAGGTGGTTCTTCAAGTGTCTTTAACAGTGCATTGAACGCTCCTATAGACAGCATATGAACCTCATCTATTATATATACTTTGTACTTTCCCTCTGTTGGAGAGTATTGTACTTCTTCTCTTATCTCTCTTATATTATCGACACCGTTATTAGATGCCGCATCAATCTCTATTACATTCATAGAAGTTCCTGCCGCAATTGCCTTACAGGCAGGACATTCTCCACATGGACTTCCATTAACCGGGTGTTCGCAGTTAACTGCCCTGGCAAATATCTTTGCAACACTCGTCTTGCCAGTTCCCCTGGTACCACAGAAAAGGTATGCGTGTCCTATTCTGTCTGCCAATATCTGATTTTTTAATGTTGTAACTATATGATCCTGACCTTTAACATCTTCAAAGGTGTCAGGACGCCACTTTCTGTATAGGGCCTGATATGACATACTTAGAGGACTTCCTTTCTGAAGAGGTGTTTCGCTCATCGCGTATTACAATACGTTACACTTCGCTTAACTCGTAACGATGACGTTCCAGAAGCTTCCGCTTCTGTCACTGTCGCGGTGCTCCTCGAATTGATTGCAATAAGGTCTTTTTCCTGCTAGCAGAAAACGTCCTTCTTTCAATCCATTCTCATCGCGTATTACAATACGTTACACTTCGCTTAACTCGTAACGATGACGTTCC
>OGKZ01000903.1_pt1 | contig 24720 bp, 21 predicted proteins | sample 1572571 | NCBI WGS metagenome assembly OGKZ01 (sample SAMEA2581906, study PRJEB24529) | metagenome | biome: Human gut stool | place: China | collected 2011 | reverse complement strand
TACCGGCAAGACCGCTGCCTTTGCGCTGCCCATGCTCGACCGCCTGACTGCCAGCGCGCCCCGTAAAAAGGGTGCCATCCGCGCCCTGATCCTGACCCCTACCCGGGAGCTGGCTTTGCAGATCGGCGAGAGCTTTGAAGCCTACGGCAAGTATCTGACCCTGCGCAGCACCGTCATCTTTGGCGGTGTGGGTCAGGCTCCGCAGGTTGCAGCCCTGAAAAAGGGCGTGGACATCCTCATTGCCTGCCCGGGCCGCTTGAACGACCTGGTGGGGCAGGGGCTGCTGGACCTCTCCAACATTGAGATCTTTGTTCTGGACGAAGCCGACCGGATGCTGGATATGGGCTTTGTCCACGACGTGAAAAAGGTGATCGCCAAGCTGCCCAGGCAGCGCCAGAACCTGATGTTCAGCGCCACCATGCCCAAGGAGATCGAGCAGCTGGCCGCAGGCATCCTGCACGACCCGGCCTTTGTCAAGGTAGACCCGGTGTCCAGCACGGTGGACCGCATCCAGCAGAGCCTGTATTTTGTGGAGAAGGGCAACAAGAAGTTCCTGCTGCCCTGGCTCATCAAAAACCTGAGGCCTGAGGTGGTGAACGCGCTGGTGTTCAGCCGCACCAAGCACGGGGCCGATAAAATCGCAAAAGACCTGAACAAGCAGGGCATCCCCGCTGCCGCCATCCACGGCAACAAGAGCCAGACCGCCCGCGTGACGGCGCTGGAGGATTTCAAGGCGGGCAAGACCCGGGTGCTGGTGGCGACCGATATCGCCGCCCGCGGCATTGACATCAGCGAGCTGTCTCATGTGTTCAACTACGACCTGCCCGAGGTGCCCGAGACCTACGTCCACCGCATTGGCCGCACGGCCCGTGCCGGTGCCGACGGCACTGCCGTCAGCTTCTGTGCCCCGGAGGAAAAGGAATATCTGGCCGGGATCGAAAAGCTGAACCGCCGCCAGATCCCGGTCGTCTCCGGCCATCCCTGGGACGGCGTGCCCGCCCCTGTCAAGGCTGCGCCCCCGGTGCGGGGCAAAAAGCCCAAGGCGGAAGCAGAGCAGCCGGAAAAGCCTGTGAAGGCAGAGAAGCCTGCCAAAGCAGAAAAGGCAGCCAAGGCCGAAAAGCCCGCTGCCCCCAAGAAGGAAAAAGCGGCTGCAAAACAGCCCAGCCCCAAGAATACCGAACCGAAAGAAGGAACATCCATGGAGGAAAACCAGAAGCGCACTTCCGGCGGCCGCAGTGAGAACCGCCGCTCCAATAACAGCCGCACCCGCCGCGAGGGCAATGCCCCGCAGCCGGCCAACCGCGGCAGCAATGCTCAGCCCAAATTCGACCCCCACTTTGTGAGCGCCCCGGAGGCTACCCCCCTGCGCCCGGTCAAAAAGGCTCCGGCTGCGCAGCCTGCCGCAAAGCAGACTGCTCCGGCCCAGAATGGCCAGCGTCAGCGCGGCGGTCAGCCTGCCCGTGCCGAGCAGCGCACCGACCCGCGCACCGAGCAGCGGGCAGAGCGGAACAGCCGCAATGCCCGCCCGGCCCAGAACAGCCAGAGCCAGCAGGGCAGCCGCAATAACCGCAATGCAGTGCAGAGCAGCCGCCCGGCCCGCCCCGCCAAGAGCGAGGCACCCCGCGGCCGCAGCCGGAACACCGCCCCCGCGCGGGACGAGGACCCGGGCCTGATGCTGATCAGCCGCCGCCCGCCCCAGCAGAAGTTTACCAACTTTGAAGAGTATATGACCGCCCACGGCGGTGCCACCGCACCCATTGAGGATCACACCGATGAAACCTGAGCCGTTTACCCCCTGGCAGTGCCCGCTCTGCGGCGAACCCCTGACCGGGGACACTGCCCTGAAATGCGGCAGGAACCACAGCTTTGACCGGGCGAAAGAGGGGTACTGGCACCTGCTGCCGGTGCAGAGTATGCGCACCAAGGCCCCGGGCGACAGCAAAGAGATGGTCGCCGCCCGCCGTGCCTTCCTGAACGCCGGGTATTACGGCATCTTCGGCCGGGCGTTGGGGGAACTGTGCCTTGCGTACGGCGCTGCCGCCGGGGCAGATGCACCGCTCCACCTGCTGGATGCGGGCTGCGGCGAGGGCTGGTACGACCGCTGCATTGCACAGGCCTTTGCGCAGGCGGGCAGGCCAGTGCAGCTGGCGGGTTTTGATATCGCAAAGCCTGCGGTGCGTCTGGCCGCAAAGGCGCTGCCTGCCGCAAAATACGCGGTGGCATCCAGCTTTGCCCAGCCTGTCCGCACCGGCTGGGCCGACCTGCTGCTCAACTGCTTCTCGCCCTTTGCGCAGGAAGAGTTCCGGCGCGTGCTGCGCCCGGGCGGACGGATGATCTATGTCGTGCCCGGTGCAGAGCACCTCTACCAGATGAAGGCTGTCCTCTACGACACGCCCTATAAAAATCCGGTGCAGGAGGTGGCCTATGAGGGCTTCCGTCCCATCGGGGAGCGGGAGGTCTCGGGCAGCATCACGGTGCCTGCCGGGCAGCTGGAGGCGCTGTTTGCCATGACCCCCTATTACTGGAAAACGCCACGGGATGGCGCAGCCCGCCTGGCCGCCCTGCCCGAGCTGACCACGGACATCGCGTTCCGCTTCCTTGTGTTTGAAAAAGAGTGATCGAAAAGCCCCCGGCCTGTGAGGATACAGGCCGGGGGCTTTTTGCGTGCAGAAAACAGGGTCACATCGAGATCCAGCCCAGTGCGTTGGCGACCGAGCTGGCCAGGATGATAGCCGCGAAGATGGGGCAGAGATACCGGAGCATAAAGTTGAACACCGGCTTGCGGCGGAAGGGCTGGCCTTCCCGTGTGACCTCTTCCTCGATCTTTTCCACACCGACGATCCGGGAGACCAGCAGGCAGGTGGCAATGGCCGCAATGGGCATCATCACCGAGTTGGTCAGGAAGTCGAAGAAATCGAGGAACTGCATCCCGAACACGGTCACACTGGCAAGGGGGCCGTAGCCCAGCGCGGAAAGGCTGCCCAGTGTGATCATAATGCAGCCGATGAGGATGGTGGAGCGGGTGCGGTCCCAGCCCAGCTCGTCCTCAAAGGTAGAAACAGCACTCTCGGTCAGGGCAATGGAGCTGGTGAGGGCCGCGAACAGCACCAGCACAAAGAAGAGCACGCCTACGGCAGTGCCCATGCCCATGCTGGCAAAGACCTTGGGGATGGTAATGAACATCAGGGCCGGGCCCGCCTGCAGGGTGTCAGGGTCGCCGCCCGAAAAAGCGAACACGGCGGGAATGATCATCAGGCCCGCCATGATGGCAATGGCGGTGTCGAAGATCTCCACGTTTTCCGTGGACTGCTCAATGGACACGTCCTTTTTCATGTAGGAGCCAAAGGTCACCAGAATGCCCATGGCAATGGAGAGGGAGTAGAACATCTGCCCCATGGCGGAAACCACCGTCATCCACGAGAAGTTGGCCGGGTTGGGGACCAGAAAATACTTTACGCCTGCCAGTGCGCCGGGCCGGGTGACCGAGTAGACGGCAATGACCACCGAGAGCACCACCAGCACCGGCATCATCACCTTGGAAACGCGCTCCACGCCGTTGCGCACGCCCGCAAAGATGATGCCCAGCGTGATAAAGGCGAACAGCAGGAACGAGATCTCGGCCAGCAGACCGTTGGAGATGAAGCCGGAGAAATACCCGTCCGATGCCAGCGCGCTGCCATGGCCGGTAAGATACTGGGCCAGATAGTGGATGACCCAGCCGCCGATGACCGAATAATAGGGGACGATCAGGATGGGGATGACGGCGTTGATCCAGCCGCCGAACGCCAGCCCCTTCCCTTTGCCAAAATGGCTGTAAGCGCCCACCGGGCTTTTGCGGGTCATCCGGCCCAGCGCCGTTTCGGCAATGATCATGGTGTAGCCAAAGGTGACAGCCAGCAGGATGTAGATGAGCAGAAAAATGCCGCCGCCGTATTTTGCGGCCAGATACGGGAAGCGCCAGATATTGCCCAACCCGACCGACGCACCGGCGGCGGACAGCACGAATCCGAGTTTGCCGGAAAACGCGCTGCGCTTGTGGTGAGTTTCCATGTTTTTTTCCTCTTTTCCAATTGATAAACTCAAGTGTAACATAGAGAAAGCGGGATTTCAACGAATCGCAGGCGTTTCACCGGTGGAGAGATTTCAGGCGGAAGGTGAAGAAAAGTGAATCATCTTCTGGTAAAGGGCTCCATGCCGTGCTCCTCGGGGGTGTAGTATTCCATCAGGGAAATGTAGTTTTCCGGGTGGTGGCAGAACGCCGCGCGCAGAACACTGTCCAGCTCGCCCCGGGCGGTGAGCAGGCGGATGATGTACTGGGCCACCATCTGCACCACATCGGTCTCGATGCCGTAGCACAGGCCGACCGCCAGCACCGGGATCAGGATCTGCCGGGCCAGCAGGGGCACGTTCTGGCCGTACCGCTCAAGGATGGGGCGGCTCATGGTGGAGGCGGCCCAAACGCTGCCCACGATCTGCCAGTAATCGATCTCTTTCATGTGGGAAAGGGTCTGCAGCCGCTCCACGATCTCACCGTCGCTGAGGATGTAGCCATCGACCACCTCTTTTTCGGAGCGGATAAAGGCACACTGGATCATGTCCATGATGGCGGTTTCGTATTTCTGGTGGAAATTTTCCCGGGAAACGCAGAACTTGGCCACGATGTCGATGAGGGCACTGGTGTCCTCGGCGGTGGCAAGGCTGCTGACCACCAGCGGTGTGGGGCCGAATTCCGCCCCCAGTGCGTCCAGATCGGCCAGCTCTTCGGCATTTCGGGTGGCGGGCAGAAAGCGGTCACAGCCGTTGCGGTGGTAGCCCCAGGCAGCGGGCAGCACCCGGGCCACCGCATCGCCGCTGGAAATGATGCTGAAGATGTTGCTCTCGGGCCAGCTTTCCAGCAGGGTGCCGTCCGGGGCGTGGTTGGCATCGAAATCCTGCTGCAGGTCAGGCCGGTCAGCGGCAGTCAGGGCCGCAGGCACCGCAAAGCCGTAGGCATAGATGTTCTCCCGCCCCAGCTGGGGGAGCTCCCGGGCAATCTTTGCCGCCAGCAGATTTGCAATGATGGAACCGCGGCTGTAGCCGCCCAGCCAGAGCTTGAAGGCACCGCTCTGCCCGGCCCGGGCCAGATAGGCCTTGAGAGACGCAAACACCGCCGCCACAGGCGTGACAAAGCCGGTGTGCGCGCTGGTGTCGCCCATGTGGAAGTTGCTGGCCCACTCGCCGCCGTAGCCGCCGCCCCGCAGGATAAGCGCCACAAGGGTGGTGCGCTGGCCGTTCAGGGTCAGGGTTTTGCGGGCCAGCGAATAGCCCACAAAGTCCCCGGCCCGGCCGGTGTCAAGGTCGTAGTTGCAGAACAGTGCGTCCCCGAAGCCCAGGGCCTCGTAGGCGGCAGCAATGTGGGCTTCCCGCCCCACGGAGCCGTTGACCCAGTATTCCGCATCGCTGGCTATGGTGTTGGCCGCAGCGCAGACCAGACCCAGCGTTGCCAGCGCCAGCTGGTGGTCATATTGGGTGGCCGGGTGGGTGAAAAAGCTGTCGGAGTAATAGAACGTGTGGGTCAGGTCGCAGCCGCTCAGGTCACTGCGGATGCCAATGGCGTAGCGGCCATCCGGTACTGCGCGTCCCACGGAGCTCTGCCCGGCGGCCCGGACCATCAGCCCGGGCAGCAGAGTGCTGCCGGCCGCAAACCCCAGCACCTTGCAAAAACTTCTTCGATCCATAATTTTTCCCCTCAAAACCAGAATGGATTTTTTCTTAGTATACCGTATCCCGGGCGGGGATACAATCCAAAGTTTTCCGGGCGGCAAAAACGGGCCGGTGTTGCGCACACCGGCCCGTTATGTTACACTGTTGTTCAGTCCAGATCCTTGCAGCACTCCACGATGTGGTGGAACATCTGCTCCACGGCGGGAGCCATGGCGGTGGGACGCTGGACGGCCAGACCCACCACCCGGTCCTCTTCGGGTTCGATGGGGTAGATCTTGACCGCTGCCGTGCAGTTGCGCAGCAGCATCCGGGGCATGATGGAAATGCCCAAGCCCGCCTCGACCATGGCAATGTTCGATTGGTCATCGATGACATGGCAGCGGCGCTCCGTGGAGATGGAATACTTCTTGAGGAACTGACGCATCTCCGCGTCGGTGGCATCCCACTGCACCACAAAGTTCTGCCCGTTCATCAGGGCGGGGGTCATCACGCCGTTGGGCGGCTCGGGCCAGTCCATGGGGGTGATGCAGAGCAGCGGCTCGTGGAATAGCTCGGTCAGAACAAACTCCTCCCGGCAGTTGTTGGAGAGGAAGGCGATGTCCACCTGACCGGTGCGCAGCCACTCCTTAACATCGTCGTAGGTGCCCTGATAGACCTCGACTTCGATCTGGGGGTAGTGGTCCATAAAGCCCTTGAGGATGCTGGGCAGCAGCCCGGAGCAGATCGAGTTGAAGGCACCCAGCTTGACCTTGCCCTTTTCCAGGCCGTTCAGGCGGGCAATGCTCTGCTGCAGGGCCTCGTCGCTGTTCAGCACCGCACGGATGGAGGGGTACAGCGAAGCGCCGTAGCTGGTCATGGTGACGCCGTTTTTGCCGCGATTGAATAAGGTAAAGCCCAGCTCGGCCTCCATCACGGCGATGGCGTGGCTGATGGCCGAGGGGGTCAGATGCAGCTGCTGAGCCGCCTTGTTAAAGCTGCCCTGCCGTGCAACTGCGTCGAAAATCTCATAAGAAAACAGCGTCATTCCCAATGCCTCCTTCCGGTCTGATCTGGTTCGGAGACGCTTGATCCTCTGTGAATCTTTTTCATCTTTGGTTTGAGATAGTTCAATTATCTTCTTGATTTTACTATCCCGCGTCCGTCCTGTCAAGCATTTTGGGCTGATTTGTGCACACTCTGTGCAGATTTTGCCGCAGCAGACGCAGGAAATGCCACCTTTCCGCCGTTATAGTTCTTATAACGATTTTTTACAAACTGACCGAGGTGTTTTTTTATGACCGCACTTTCCCCGCGCTGCAGCTTCAGCGGCACCGCCCTTAAAACCATTGCCTGCATCACCATGCTGGTGGACCACATCGGCGCGTCCTGCATCGAGGCGGGCATCCTTACGCCCGGGCTGGATGCCGGCACCCTCTCCCAAGACGCCCTTTCTGCCTACCCGCTGTACCGGCTGGACATGGTGCTGCGCTTCACCGGACGGCTGGCCTTTCCGCTGTTCTGCTTTCTGCTGGTGGAGGGCTTTGTGCACACCCACAACGTCAAGGGCTACCTTGGGCGGCTGGTGCTGTTCGGCCTTTTGAGCGAGGTGCCCTTTGACCTTGCGTTCTTCCGCACCCCCTTTTTCCCGGGCGCGCAGAATGTTTACTGGACGCTGGCGCTGGGCGTGCTGGCCATGGCAGGACTCAAGCACTTTGAAAAGGAAAACGGCCTGCCCGGCTGGCAGGGCATCCTGTGTGCCGGGGGCTGCGCTGCGCTGGCGCTGGCTGCCAATACCGACTACAACGCCATCGGCGTGCTGATCATCTGCGCCTTATACCTCACCCGCGCAAACCGCAAGCGGCAGTGCCTTGCGGGCGCAGCGCTGTTTTTGTTCGAGCTCACCGCTCCGCTGGCCTTTGTGCTGATCTGGTTCTATAACGGACAGCGCGGTGCGTGCAGTCCGCTGCAAAAAAAGGCCTTTTACTGGTTCTACCCGGTGCATCTGGCCCTGCTGGCCTGCATCACCAACCTGCTGCTGTGACGCGGAAGGGGCACCGGCCTTTCAAAAGCCGGTGTCCCTTCTTTTTTGCGTGCAAAAATGGAAAAAGCCCGGTGATCTCAATGGATCATCGAGCTTTTTCTTGGCGGAGTAGGAGGGATTTGAACCCTCGCGCCGTTGTTTAGACGACCTACGCCCTTAGCAGGGGCGCCTCTTCGGCCTCTTGAGTACTACTCCAGAGCAAAGTGCATTACACTTATTCAAAAAAATGGCGGAGAGAGTGGGATTCGAACCCACGGTACGTTGCCGTACGGCAGTTTTCAAGACTGCTTCCTTAAACCACTCGGACATCTCTCCTTGTGGACACTCGCCTTACGCCGTGTCGAATGCCTATTTAATTTACCAGATTTGCCGCGTGCTGTCAAGCCTTTCTGCAAATTTTTTCAGGATGGTGGGAAAAGCCGCCGTCACCCACAACCTTTTTTTGCTCCGCTTGCAGAAAGCTCTTTACAGAAACACCTTTTTGTTGTATAATAAAGCCATCAAAAGAATCCCCCTCTGGATGTAAAGGAGAATTACCATGTCGTTTTCAGAGCTATTGAAGCAGTGCCGCAAAAAACAGGGCGTGAGCCAGGCAGAACTCGCCGCAAAGCTCGGCGTGACCCAGCAGGCCGTCGGCAAGTGGGAAAGCGGCAAATCCTCCCCCGACCCCTCCACCGTGGCCCGCATCGCGGAGCTGCTGAACACCACGGCAGACTATCTGCTGGGGCTGTACCGCCCGGTGAGCAACGTGTCCGCCCCGGAAGAGCGCTTCTTTGGCAGCTATTCCGAGAGCTTGATCCCGGTGATCGGCACCGTGAAGGCCGGTTACGGTGCTCTGGCCTTTGAGGAAGACTACGGGCAGGAGTATGCCCGCGTGAAGGATCCCTCCAACTATTTCTATCTGGTGGTGCGCGGTGACAGCATGGAGCCCCGCATCCAGGACGGTGACCTGGCCCTGGTGCACAAGCAGGACACGCTGGAAAACGGCGACCTGGGCGTGCTGATCTACGGCGACGAGGGCGAGGGCACCCTGAAGCGCTACATCCAGCGCGGCAACTGTGTGGTGCTGCAGCCCTTCAACCCCGCCTACAACGAACTGGTGATCAAGGGCGAGGACCTGAACCACCTGCACATCGCCGGCCGCGTGGTGGAGACCAAGGCCAAGTGGTAAATCTTCTATTTTAAAATGGCCTCCGTTTCACTCTGGCCATATTCAGCGGAAAATTTGTTTTTTATTTCGTGTTTGTCGTGGCCTGCGGGCCACTCCAAACACATTTTCACGAAAAGAGCGAGCAAACAGGTTTTCTGCATGCATTTGTTTTTTGAATCAAAAGCCATTTGCAGTTTTGCGTATGGCTTTTTCTTTTATACCCTTTTTCCATTCGGGGGTGCATTTTTATGGAACAGACACTCATGGACAAGCTGACCATTCTGGCCGACAGCGCCAAATACGACGTAGCCTGCACCTCCAGCGGGGCTTCCCGCACGGCGCGGGCCGGAACCGTGGGCAGCTGTTATGCACCGGGGTGCTGCCACGCCTTTACCGCCGACGGCCGCTGTGTGAGCCTGCTCAAGGTGCTGATGACCAACTGCTGCTCCTTCGATTGCAGCTACTGCGTCAACCGCAAGTCCAACGATATCCCACGCGCCACCTTTGCGCCCCGGGAGCTGGCCGAGCTGACCATGGAGTTCTACCGCCGCAACTACATCGAGGGCTTGTTCCTGTCCAGCGCGGTGCTGGGCAGCCCGGACTACACCACCGAGCGGATGCTGGCGGTGCTGCGGCTGCTGCGGGGCGAATACCGCTTTGGCGGCTACATCCACGCCAAGGCCATCCCCGGCACCAGCCCGGAACTTGTGCAGCAGCTGGGGTATCTGGCCGACCGTCTGAGCGTGAACGTGGAACTGCCCAGCGAGCGCAGCCTGAACCTGCTGGCCCCGGACAAGGGGCGGCACTCTATCTTCCGCCCCATGAAGCAGATCGCGGTATCCGGCGCTGCCAGCCGGGAGGAACTTACCCTTTATCGCCACGCGCCCAAGTTTGCCCCCGCCGGGCAGAGCACCCAGATGATCGTGGGTGCTTCGCCGGAGACGGACTACCACATCTTAAAACTGACCGAGGGGATGTACCACAAATACGGGCTGAAGCGGGTGTTCTACTCCGCTTACATCCCGGTAGCCGAGGACACCCGCCTGCCCGCACTGGACACCAAGCCGCCCCTTCTGCGGGAGCACCGGCTGTATCAGGCAGACTGGCTGCTGCGGTTCTACCAGTTCGAGGCAGACGAAATTTTAGATCAGGATAACCCCAACTTCAACCCCTATCTGGACCCCAAATGCAACTGGGCGGTGCAGCACTACGGGCTGTTCCCGGTGGACGTGAACCGTGCGCCCTTTGAAATGCTGCTGCGGGTGCCGGGCATCGGCCCCAAAAGCGCCCGGCGCATCTGGCGCGCCCGCAAGCAGGCTGCCCTGGGGCTGGACGAGCTCAAGCGCATGGGGGTGGTGCTCAAGCGGGCGCAGTATTTCATCACCTGCCGGGGCTTTGCCGGGGCACACCCGGGGCGCGGCAGCGCCGGGCGGGAGCGCATCACCCGGGCGCTCATCGACCCCAACGTGTTCAGCGGCAGCTGCGAGCAGCTGAGCCTGTTCAGCCCGCCTGCCGTGGACAATCTTATCGGGCAGGGTGTGCCGCCCCGGGCGGCTGTCCGCATGGTACGGGAGGAGGCGGTGCAATGTCTTGCCAAAGCGCTGTAAGCCCCAAGGGGGCACGCAAGCTGCACGATGCCGACGTGGTCTACCTGTATGACGGCAGCTTTGAGGGCTTTTTGTGCTGCGTGTACGAGAGCTTTGCCCAGCACGAGCTTCCCTTTGCGGTATGGACGCCCCAGCGGGAGACGGCCACCCTCTACCCGGTCAAGGAGATCTCCACCGACCCCGCCATTGCCCGCCGGGTATTTGCCAGCTTTGGCAAAAAGCTGGGCGCAGAGACCGAGTACCTCGTCAGCCGGGATTTTCTCTCCGGACAGGAGGACAAGGAGCTGCTTCTGCTCCGGTTTCTGCATCTGGCCTTTGCGCTGGGCCCGGGCACAGTCAAACGGGAGGGGCATCCGGTGGTCGCGCCCCTCTACGCCATGAAAAAAAGTCTGGACTGGGAAGTAGACAAGTTTCAGGGCTTTGTGCGTTTCGAGGAACATGACGGGATGCTGGGCGCGGTCATCCACCCCAAAAATTATATCCTCCCCCTGCTGCGCCCACACTTCTGCGGACGCTTCCCGGAGGAGGATTTCATGATCTACGATGCCGTCCATCAGGCGGTGCTGCTGCACGAGGGGCGCAGCACCCGGCTGCTGGAGCTGGCAGCGCCCTTGGAGCTGCCGCCGCCCAGTGCGCGGGAGCAGCAGTTTCAGGCGCTGTGGACGCAGTTCTACAAAACGCTGGAAATCAAAGCGCGCCACAACGAAAAAGGCCGCATGACCCATTGCCCCAAGCGCTTCTGGGCGGATATGGTGGAGATGCAAGGAGAATTGTAATCATTTTTCCTGTGCTTCCAGTGCGCTTTCCACGCCCTTGAGCAGATCCTCTGCCGGGATGCCGTACAGCCTTGCCAGCGCCATCAGGTTGGAGGTGTTCGGCTCCGAGGTGCCGTTCTCCCACTTGGACACTGCCTGACGGCTTACGCCGATAGTCTCAGCCACAAACTCCTGCGTCATCTTGCAGCGGGTGCGGTTCTCCTTGAGCGTTTCAGAAAGCGACTTGCGCACGATCTTGACTTCCTCCGTGAGTTTGGGCGGCTTTTCCAGATTGCGGGCAATGCGCCAGAGCAGATAGAGTGCAGCCACGATGGCCACCGGCAGCAGCAGCCGCACGAGCATCGTCGCGATGCTCACCGTCTGGAGCGCTCTGAAAAATAGGTTGGTCAGGAAATCACTTTTCATATTCGTTTCCTCCTTTGGAAGCTTTCTCTTGTGTTTTTTTGTGGCACGATTCTAGCACAAAAGCCCGGTTGCGTCCACCAACCAGAGCGCAAACTCCGGTTGCGGCGCGTATTTTTAGCCTATTTGGGCAGATAATTCACAAAAACGTTGCATCTGCATCGTTGCAACGGGCAAAACCTATGGTATACTATAAGGGATATCCGGGCAGGCATTTCTGCCCCCCAACACCCCCGCTGCGGGGTCAACACAAAAGGAGTATTGTAGCGTTATGGTTCGCATTACTATGGAAGACGGCGGCATCATCGACATCGAGCTGAACGAGGAAGCTGCCCCCATCACCTGTGAGAATTTCAAGAAGCTGGTCAGCGAGGGCTTTTACAACGGCCTGACCTTCCACCGCGTGATCCCCGGCTTTATGATCCAGGGCGGCTGCCCGCTGGGCACCGGCACCGGCGGCCCGGGCTGGAACATCAAGGGCGAGTTTGCCGCTAACGGCGTGAACAACCCCCTCAAGCACACCCGCGGTGTGATCAGCATGGCCCGCAGCATGAACCCCAACAGCGCAGGCAGCCAGTTCTTCATCATGCATCAGGATGCCCCCCATCTGGACGGCCAGTACGCCGCCTTCGGCAAGGTGGTTGCCGGCATGGACGTTGTGGATAAGATCGCTTCTGTCCGCACCGACTGGAACGACAAGCCCACCACCCCGGTCAAGATGAAGACCGTGGAGCTCATCGAGGGCTGAGCCTTATAAACAGAAAGATCCCGGCACTGTTACGGTGCCGGGATCTTTTTTGTTCTGTGTCAGAGCACGTCCTTATCGTGGGCCATCAGTCCCTCATGACGGCTCACGAAGCCCTTGGCGCCGGGCCGCCCCACCAGCAGGAAATTGTACAGCACCTCAATGATCACAATGGCAGAAATGCGGGAGAGCGCAAAATCCGTCGTGGTGATGAGTTGCTCGCGGTTGGTGGAGATCAGCAGATGATCGGCCAGCTGCGCCAGCGGCGAGCTGCGGTCGCAGGTGATCAGCACCACTGGCACACCGTTGTCCCGCGCTGTCTGGGCCATCTGGTTCAGCCGCCGGGATTTGCCGGAGTTGGAGATCAGCAGCAGCACGTCCTGCGGTGTAAGGGTGAGCGCAAACGCCGAGTTCTTCTCCGAGATCTCACTGGTGATGCACCGCATCCCCAGCTGGTTGAACTTGAAGGCCGCATCCATCGCCACCGGGATGGTGTTGCCCACCGCGGCGATCTGCACCAACTGCGCATTCTGCAGCAGTTCCAGCACACGCTGCAGATTTTCCGGGTTGATGCCGTTGATGGTGGCGCTCATCTCATCGATCTTATTGGAAAGGATATTCTGCAGCGACTGCGGGATATTGTCCAGCTGCACTTCGTTGGAGATCTCCAGCGGCTGGCGTTCCATCACGTCCCGCGCCAGCGCCAACTGGAAAGCACGATAATTCTCAAACCCCAGTTTTTTGCAAAAACGGGTCACAGTGGCTTCCGAGGTGGAGCTGCAATGTGCCAGTTCGGCCGATGTCATTGCCGCCACACCGGCCGTATCTTCCAGCACACAATCCGCGATCCGCTTTTCCGCATTGAAAAAGTGCATCCCGGAGCAAAGCAGCGTGACCACACTGCCCGGCGTTTCGCCCATAATCATCCTCCTGTCCTTTCAGGCCCGATGCCTGCGTTTTGTTCGGAACTAGTGTAGCAGTTTTTATGCCAAAAAGCAATTTGTTCGGCATCATTTCCACTTATTCGTACACATTGAACAAACATTCTGTAAAATTTTTGTTGCAGTGAAAGGAACTTTCTTGCAAAATTATATTTACGAAACAAAACCGTCATGTTATAATGCAGTCAATGAGACCTGCCGCACCGCATGAGCGGCAAGAATGTACCCCAAAAAAGGAGGATAACTTTTATGGCAAAGATCACCAAGGCTGAGATGCCGGCCCTTGCCGAACAGATCGTCAAATGTCTGGGCGGCAAAGAGAACGTAGCCCGCATCAACCACTGCGCCACACGCCTGCGCGTGAACCCGGTGGACATGGAAAAGGTGGACAAGGATGGGCTGAAGAGACTACACGGTGTCATCGGCATCGATTCTTCCAAGGCAGAACTTCAGATCATCGTGGGTGCCATCATTGAGGACCTGTATCTGGAAGTGGAAAAGATCACCGGCAACGGCGGCGGCGCTGTGGCAGATGACGTTCCCTTCTGGAAAAAGCGCCCCTCCGAGATCTTCTCCAGCTTCCTGCTGCTGATGGCTGGCTGCCTGAGCCCGGTCATTCCCGCACTGATCGCATCCGGCCTGCTGGCCACCGTGCTGACCATCATGACGCTGGTGTTGCACGTGGATGCTTCCACCAGCTCCACCTACTCCATCCTGTATAATCTGTCGCAGACCGTGTTCTACTTCATGCCGGTCCTAGTGGCTTACACCTCTGCCAAGAAGTTCGGCACCGAGCCGGTTCTGGCCATGGTTCTGGCCTGCTTCCTGCTGTACCCGGACTGGGTGGCTGGTGCGGACGGCTCCTTCACCCACTACTTCGGCCTGCCGGTCCTGCATACCACTTATAATGGCGCCGTGATCCAGATCATCCTCTCCGTGTTCGTCATGTCCCTGCTGGATAAATGGCTCAAGAAGGTCATCCCGGAAGCTGCACGGCACTTCGTCAAACCCTTTACCCTGCTGCTGCTCATGTCGGTCATCACCCTGACCGTCACCGGCCCTCTGGGCGGCCTGCTGACCAACTACATCTACGCCTTTGTTGAGGCTGTCCGCTCCGTGGCTCCGTGGGCTGGCGTGCCGGTCATCGTGCTGCTGAGCACCACCATCGGCCTGATCGCTCCGGGCTTCCATCTGGCCCTGATCCCCATTGCGACCGCCAGCCTCGCCGCTGTTGGTTACGATGACCTGATCAACATCTGGTTCTTCTGCTGCACCATCACCCCGGGCTTCATCTCTCTGGCTGTGATGCTGCGCACCAAGAAGTCCCTGCTGCGCCAGACCGCATTCTCCTGCTGCCTGTCCGCTCTGCTGGGCGGTATCTCCGAGCCTACCACCTACGGCATCTGCTACAAGATGGTCCGCCCCTACTACGCATACCTGATCACCGCTCTGTCCACCGCTGTGCTGGCCGGTCTGCTGCACCTGAAGTGCTACGCCTTCGGCGGCTACTCCCTGACCAACATCCTGCTGTACCTCGGACCCAACCTGGACTATGCAAACTTCCGCAATGCTCTGCTGCTGGTCGGCTTTATGCTCATCATGAGCTTCATCACCGTCAACCTGATTGGCTTCGATGATTCCTGCTACGAGGAAACTGCCGTTGCCGCACAGGATGCCGCGGAATAAGTTTACTGCTTCCCTCTTTTCAGAAAGGACGATGCTTCATGCGTTTATACGATAAGGCCCTTGTCGCCAAGATCCATGAGAACCAGTTCACCAAAGAGGTGGACGGGATCCCCGTACTGTTCAAACCGGTGCCGGATGCGGAGCCTGCCCATTTGGATCCCCGCCTGCGGGAGATCATCATCAAAAAGCGCACCATGTTTGCCAACCGCGCCAAGGCAGGCTGGACCCTTTCCAGCGAGCGCTACCGCCCGGACAAGGTGACCTATGACCTGATCGAAACGCCTGTGGACTGCACCGAACAGCTGATCCCCATCGGCGGGCACAAGATTGATATCTACATCTACCGTGCTGCCAACATCCAGCCCAACGCACCGGTGCTGGTGTACCTGCACGGCGGTGGATTCACGGCCGGTGACATTCACCTGTTCGGCAAGCAGATGCAGTACATTGCCGAGCAGTCCGGTGCCGTGGTGGTGTTCCCGGAGTACCGTCTGGCCCCCGAGAACCCCTTCCCCGCTCCGGTGGAAGATGCATGGGGCGCCGTACAGTGGGTGCACGCACACGCCGCTGAACTGGGTGCCGACCCTGCCAAGCTGATGGTCGCCGGTGACAGCGCCGGCGGCAGCCTGACTAACGCCTGCGTGCTGCAGGACGAAAAGGGCATCATCCGCAAGATCATGGGCATCTATCCTTCGTGGGACGGTTCCGATTACCATGAGCAGACCGCCTACACCTGGAGTTACGATGCTTACGAGGTGGCTGACGAGGACAAGAAACTGGCCTACAGCCGCATCGACCGCATCAAGAGCAGCGTGGATAAGGATCCTGACAGCAGCAACAGCCTGTATCTGCAGGGCCATACCACTTCACACGACCCGCTGGTGTCGGCCGTCTTTGCCACCGATGAGCAGCTGAAGAAGTTCCCGGAAACGGTCATCGTGGCCGCTGAGTACGACTACCTGCGTGTCGGCAGCGACTACGCCGCCAAGCGGCTGGCAAGCCTTGGTGTACCGGTACGCTCCATCCGGTACTGCGGCTGTGACCACGGCTTTTTGGATATGCTGGGCACCATCGTCCAGTCCGAAGAGCTGTGCCTGACCATCGCCGCCGAACTGAAAGCACTGACAACCCACGGCGATCTGCACCGATGGTCACAAAGCCACGGCTTCGACTCGGCAACCGGGTTCTCCGCGTTCAAAAAGGCCCTGCGCACCGAACTCAACATCGACTACGACGCGCTACGCCACGAAGCAAAACAAAACCGACTGACCACGGTCGCCAGCACGGCTACGAAACAGATCACACTGTATAGTGACGCCAAGGCATCAAAGGACCGCTTCGGCATCACCGACGCCAACGGCGAGCCCGTCTGGTACGGACGACTGTTCTCCGAAGACGTTCCCGAACAGTCGGCCACCGAGATGGAAGCCGCGAAGAAGGCCGTATGGCTGGCCGGGAAGATTGCAAAGCTCTCCGACCTCGACGGCATCCGACTGAACCTTCACGTTGACGCACAGTGGCTCGTCGCCGCCGGATACGTAAAGCGCGAACCCGAGGGAAAATCAGGCGGAAAGGCACGCGCCCTCGGAGAAGCCGCCCTCCGTCAAGGAGTTGACCTCCACGTGACCCACGTACCTGGAACGGAAAACCCCGCCGATGCCTACACAATTTGTGCGGGCTACCAAAAGTGGAGCGACCGCGACGACCTGACCGAGCTGATGGAGGACACCGAATAATGACCCTCGTCGGGTACGCCCGTGTCACGGCACAGGAACAGGACCACGACCTCCAGATCAAATATCTTGAGGATGCTGGGTGCCAAAGGGTCTATCAAGACAAGGTGGCGGACACTAAGGCAACGAGGCCCGAATGGGAGCGATGCTTCAACTCCTTGCAACGAGGAGATGTCCTCATCATCACGCACCTGGATCGCGTTTTTCGTTCCTCAAAGCACCTGGCTGGGATCGCGCAAGACCTCACCCAGCGAGGCGTGGAGTTGCGCGTGCTGGATCAGGGAATCGACACCACTAGCCCCGAAGGATGGTCATTCTTCGGTCTAATCGCCGTCATCGCGGACTTCGAGCGCTCACTGATCGTGGAGCAGATCAACGACGGTTTGGCCGCATCACGAGCACAAGGCCGCAAGGGCGGCCGCCGCCCGGTACTGGATGCAAAGCAACTCGCTCGTGCGCAAGAGCTCTACGACGCCGGAGACCACACCATCGCGGCCATCGCCCAAGTTGTCGGCGTCAGCCAGAGCACCCTCTACCGACACCTGGCTACCAAAGCCAACAGCGCAAAGTCGGAAGCATCATGACCCCGACCCCAACAGACACCGATATAGAACTCATCAACCGCGCTGTGGACTATGCATTAATCCATGACGCCGAAACCTTGGACCGACTTGCAAACGCCTAATTTGTACGCGTAAACGTCAACGCCCCACCGCCATCCGCACCAGGGCAGAGACGGTGGGGCGCTGTCGCCACACTCTCAGGCAATTACCCCTCTTCGGGACGACGGATGAGACACGGCTTTCCGCGGGTGAACCCTTCGGCATGAACCTCTACACGGATGTAAGGCTCATACATGAGCAGAAGCTCGATGCCATCGTTCGCGGCCACTACCGGCTCGCCGGGAACAGGCTGGTTCGCGACTCGCATCAACTGGTCGCCAGCCCGCAGGTGTGCGCCATCAACTTCCGCAGGATCGACAGCCGTATCCGGTGGTCCGAATCGGTCCACATCGGGATCATATGCCCACTTCTCACCTACGCTCTCGACCTTCGGAACGGGGTAACCATCCCACGGGTTCTTGATACGTGGCCCCTTCTCCATCTCAGCGGCCACGGAGGGTGTGTCAAACAGCGGACCCAACGCGGGGAATGCACGTATCTGCTCGATCAGGTCCCACAAGTCAGCCACAGTGTCGTTGAGTTCCTGAGCCAGCAGAATATCCCCACCCCGGCCGACGCCGGTAATGTGATTCCCCGGCTGGATGCGTCCAAGTGCTCCATCAATCTCCCGCACCAGCTCTGCCTTGGCCGTAACCCGATACTGAGCATGGAGACCACCCTTGTGTGGTGCGGTATCGGGCATGACCTGGTTGATGGCCCACTCAGTCAGTTGATCACTGGCCTCGGACCGTTGGTGACTACGCTGGGCGGCCACATTGATGGCGTGGGCGTATTTTGCATAGGTCTCGGCGTTGTGGCGGATTGTTAGGGCAAGCCAACACATGACCTCCCTGGGATTCAGACCAAAGCCATAATCGAGGTCAATGATGTCGATGAGCTCATCGTCCAGGTGCCCCAGAAGATGTATGAATTCGCGTGCCCTCTCCAGGCGGGTGTTCTTCCAAACGTGGTGCATGGTCGTTTCGAGGCGGCGGCATGTGGACCACACCCGCCGTGCCTTCGCGGTGTATTCCCTGACATCCCGGGGTTCGATGCCTGCGCCATCGTCGGCCACATCTGTACCGGCCGCCACCGATGCCAGGCCGAACAAGCGGTCCTGTTCGTCGTTGTTCCTGGTATGCGGGTCATGGTGGTCTATGCGGCGGATTTTCCCCGGGTTGTCCACGGCCCACAGGTACGGGCCGACGGTGACCCCGTGCTCGGTGTAGAGGTAATCGGTAAAGGCTTTGAACCCGGCTCGGTTCACGTTGAGGAGCAACAGGTCTCCGCCAAGGCCTCCGAGATGGTTCAGGAGCCAGCCTTGCTCGCGGAGGGCTGATACCCGCCTTCGCACTGTGGGTTGGCTAGCTTTCAGTTCGGCTCCGAGTTGCTTGTGCGTCAAGGGTCGGCCTCGGCGCAGGAAGCAGAGCAGAGTTTCTTCGATGTCGGATTGCAGAGCCATGTGGGTCTCCTTGGGGTCGAAATCAATCTGTCACGACATGATCCTACGTACGCATTTTTTGATCGTCTAGGTTCACGATATTCCCCAGGTGGGCAATTGGAGATGTTCACGGCCAACACACGTGCGGTGTGATATATTGGTGTATACACCACCACATTGATACTTCGACCAGAGGAGATCACATGCTCACCGCCACGCACACAACCACCGAAGCAGAGATCAACTACGGCTCCGGGGTATTCGTAAATCTCTACTTCACCGACCCCACGACCTCTTACGCCCAGATGACCTACCCGGATGACATCGAGGAAGTCATCGCTGATACCAGCCTCGACGAGGACGCCGCAGAAATCTGGGAACTGCGTGACCGTACTGCCGCCGAACAACGGGCCTGGTCCAGCGCCTATTTCTCCCGTTGGGGCGACTACGAACACTCCTGGGCTTACGCCGAACTCTAGGCACCACGCCGGTGGGTGGCGGCCGCTTGTTGTGGCCACCACCCACAATGTGGTGAATACTCGATTAGACTCATACATAACCCGACCTTTCCTTCCTCAGCACATCGGGAAATCGCAAGGAAGAATCCGGGGGCACCAGACCAACCCCAAACGCACCAAAGGACATCCACCCACCATGTCGGACACGCATTTGACCGACGATCAGCTCGTCGCCCTGCGTCTACTCAATGACGCTTCCAAGAAGCTCACCACTTCGAGGGAGCGTTTTGAGCGCGCGCTCCAAGACCTCTTCGAGGCCTGGCCTCACTTTCCGAGGGTCCGCCTGTACGAGTGGGGCCTTCCCCGCGACATTTTGCGGCGGGCCACCCCGGAGAACCTTCCGGGGGAGCGAGGCGATCCTCCCGAGGACCAAAAGGCGGCCGACAAAGCCATGCAGAAGGTTGAAACCGAGACCAAGGCATTCTTGAAAGCCCGCGAGCAGGCTGAATCCGTCGCCGAGGAGAACGCCGGTCAGTTCATGGAACCGTTGAAAACCAAGGGTGAAGTCGCCCAGCAACGCCTGAACGAGCGCAATGAGGCACGGGACAACATTGACGTCGCCTTGGAGAACCTGATTCGTGCCTGGCCTGACTTCAACCGACGCAAGCTCGCCCACGACACAGGGTTCAATTACAGGTCGTTGCTGAATCGACTCAAAAACATTGAGGCCCCGAAGAGCCGGGAAGGGGACCCCAACAAGGCTTGGGACGCAACGATCCAAGCGTTCGAGGCTTACACCCAGGCTCGTATCGCGGACGAACAGGCCAAAATCGACCGATACGAATGGATCAAGACAACCCGTATTGCCACGGTCGGCCTGGTCTCCATTTTTCAGATCGCTGATGCTGTGGGTGTGCAGTATTCCTGGCTCCGTCAGCGTCTTGCTGATGACGGGTTCGACAACACTGCGAAGTTGCAGTCGATGGCCAAGAAGATGCTGTCCGAACAGGCGGCCTGACTCACTTCTTCGTTCCTGGTGCAGAGAGGCCCGGCCGGACCCACAATGGTTCTGGCCGGGCCTCTTCATTGATGCATGTTTCCACGTTTTTATGTGTTGATGTAGCTATGTGTGCCCATGTTCGCGGGTTCCTGTTAGTCCATGCCCACGACTTGACGCCAAGCACTGGTATGGTCGAATACAGAACACCACTTAAACACCACAACACCACCCAGGAGGACCATATGTCCGGGGCACTAACCTGCTCCTTCGGCTCGCTCAAAGGCGGCGCAGGCAAAACGAAGGCAACCACCAACATCGCGGCCGAACTAGCCAACCGAGGGAACCAAGTTCTCCTAATTGACTTGGACCCGCAAGGAACGGCCACCGGGGACTTCGGAATCCTCCCTGAGCCCGGCTATTCCGTCGGGGAGCTGTTGAATACCCCTGCTCCGCACCAACCGCCGGAGCTGGCTGATGTTCTCACCGAGGTAGAGGACCTACCCGGCCTGACTCTTGCACCTGCCAGCTATCAGCCACTTGAGGCCGCAGAACGGATGCTTACCGGTGCCGCCGGTGCTCAGGCTGTCAAGACGTCAATCGTCGATCCGGCCCGGCCGCACTTCGACTACATCTTCATCGACACCCCTCCACGTTTGGGAATGCTCACCCAGGCCGCAATCCATGCCAGCGACTACGCGATCCCGCTGATCGGCCCGACCGGGGCCAGCTATTCCGGGGCTTCGTCCTTCGCTTTCCTCGTCCAGGACCTTCAATCCTTCGCGGGCGTGACCATTCCCTTCTGGTTGGCGGCCAACTGGCAGGACGGAGCCGAAGGCCGAGAAATCCTCGACGGCCTGAAAGACGACCAGGTGGAATTGCTGGAAACAGCGTTGCCGTTCTCCAAACGTGCTTCCTCTACGGCGCTCAATCGGGGTCTTCCCATGGTTGTTGCCCAGCCGGGCTACGGCTTCTCCCAAGCCGTTCGTGCCGTTGTCGATGAGTTCCTGGCCCGTGAAGCCAGCAAGACCAAGGGGGAGTAGGAACAATGGCACAGAAGAAACGCCGCGGCCTCGACGCCATCCGCGAGCAGTCAGCACGCCGGGTAAAAACTACCGAGCCGACTCACCCCGAACCGGCAGAGCCCACCGCAGTAGCCCCCGCCGAAGAACCTGCCCCTGTACCCACTTCGAGCACAACAACATCGAAACCATCAGGGGACGAGAAAAACAAGGCCAGAACGGTTCGTACAACGTTACTGATCTACCAGGACACCGCCGACCGACTTGATGACCTGATTTGGGATGAATGGGAGCTGACGGGGGAGAAGCCTCGGAAGATCGCACTGATTGAATCTGCGATCACGCACCACATGCCCTCTGAGGAGGATGCCAAGGTTCACGGGAAGCCGCGTGATTCTGAGGCGGTCAAGCTCTATACCGAAGTTTCAATGGGCACCCGTCGCTTGATGCGGCAGGCGCGCAAGGCCCGAAACACGGAGGGCGAGTCGATCCCGGTGGCATGGTTCTACAGCCAAGCCATCGACGAGGGCATCAAGGCTCGACGGCAGGGCCTTGGCCTGTAGGTGACTCAGACATGCGGTCAGAAGAGTGACCCCTCTGATCGCATGTCGTCCTGTCCTGATGCTGGGGTCAACGTTGACATGCGTTCTGGATGGGTGTGATAGCCTGGCGCATACAGCACCACACAAGGGTAGGCCTACTGAAAAGGAGGCTGTAGATGGACGCACGAGTGAACGTGACACACGCCTCTCACTGCCGCTATAGTGTATTGACATTAAGGCTGGGCCCTCAGCACTGAGGGGTCATGCTTACTATCTGGATAACACGGTGAACGGGCCTGAGAGCTCGGAATTCGTGGGACTCCAACACCACCACACCACCGCATACTCCCTTGGAAACAAGGGGCACCACGAAACGCATTGAACATGATGACCAGCACTTCAGCAGGACACAACTACTTTCCGTATCAACAAAATTGCAAACCTGCCGACACGGATGCGGGCAGGGCAACACTCAATAGCGAAACCCCTGCGCTCCGTTCGGACCGGGACTGGCAACGCGACCAGGCATCTCGCGTCGTGGCACACACAGACGACTCATCGTCCGGGGCGGGAATTCGCCTGCTCCTACACATCGCACTGAATGCCACCCCGGACAATCCGTGGGTCGCAGTCTCGGGGACGACTGTTGCCACGATGTTCAAGAACGGGCACAGCTCGTCGTCGTCGCGGACCATTCAGCAACTCATCGACCGAGGGTATATGCGGCGGCGTCGGCCCCACCGGCCCAATGAGACGCCTGTTCTGCGATTGAGCATGACCTGCAACCCCTTGTGCGAGGGCGCGGATCATGTGCCGGATAGCTTATGTAGGGCCGCCCTGAACTGGACGAACCTCTCCGCCCAAGAACTGGGTGCCCGTATCCAGCATTTCCCTGACGAATCAATTGCCTTCCAGTACCGAACGGCGCTGGTTTCGAGCATGAGGATCGGCAGAACACCCCAGTCCTATGAAGCCATCGATGCCGAGGCAACAGCCTGGCTGATCTCCCACCGATTCCTGACACCAGTTAGCAACGGCGTCGGCACGACCTGGGTCATTCCCACACAGGGGCGGTGAGGGCATGGGATACAAGACAATCGGAGCCGTCATCGCTCATGCACATGTAACCGCCCCCACTGATGTGTGGGTGCTGATGGGACTGGCATATCACGCAAACGATGAGACGCAGATCGCCTTCCCTTCCAGTAGCCGCTTGGCTCGATACGCCCAGACAGCCCCGAAGAATGTCTCACGGTCGCTTCGACGGCTGGAGAAGCTGGGTTACATCCAGCGCCGGGGTCCATACCCGAAGGACCCTGCCAACCGGGCACGGATGATGTACCAGGTGACCTTGCAGTGCAATGCACTGTGCTTCGAGGCCACACAGGGGATGCACTACCCGCAGGGTGCAGAAGGCGAGGAGTATCCACCCCTGTATCCCGGTGGAGCTGATGATCCGAAAGCATCACACGCCCGTGCGCTGACTCAGGCCGACGACGAATCGGATGTTCCGCTCGGTGAGCAGAACTGGTCCAGTGTCGCTTCAAGTTCGCTAGACCCCTCCACACTGAGGGGTCAGGAAAATTCAGACCCCTCCACACTGAGGGGTCAGGATGACCGCGACACGGCGACCACAACAGCCACCGGAAATGCAGACCCCTCCACACTGAGGGGCCAGGAAAATCCTGACCCCTCCGCACTGAGGGGTCAGAGTGAGGAAAGTGAACCTTCTTCATCGCCAGACCCCTCCACACTGAGGGGTCAGGATGACTCAGACCCCTCCACACTGAGGGGTCTGAAAGATCCAGACCCCTCAGCGCGTACACCCAGACCCCTCAGCACTGAGGGGCTAATAGAAGGTAATAGCTCACTTACGTTTAACGACTTAAGTAGGGTTAACCCAGAACACGCTTCGCGTGATCTGGCTCACACCCAAAATCGAGGTGCACAAGACCCCTCCAGCTACCTCTCAGAACCAGCGCCAGGCAAGCACTGGAAAGCAGATACCCAACTCCGGGAGAAGACCCAGAGCGCAGTCGCCCGTGCCTTCGAGGCAACCAGCACCGAACTTGCCCTCGCGGGACCTCTCTCCGCTTGCCGCCTCGGACCTCGCCTGGCCAAGAGATGCCAACCCTTCGCTGACGGGGACGAGAAAAATGCGGAGGCGGTCGTCAGAAACGCCATGTACGCCGCACATCTAGCCAAAACCTACCTAGATCAGTACGAAGGACAGTTCGGGGCACAGCCGACCAGCACCAATCTGAGCACCGCCGTGGATAGTGCCTTCCAGATGCTCTTGGAAGGCCAGGACTACCCATCAGTCTCACGGGCAACCCGCGAGGCCGCCGAAAAGGGCTACGCCCGCATCGACTACAGCCTCAACGACCTCCGCCGGTCCGAAAAACCCGCCACGACGAACACGGCATCTGGATCGACCCCTCGCGGCGGGCTCACTCGTGCCCAAGCCGCCAAAGCGGAATACCACCAGCGACTTCAACAGGAGACAGAAGCCGAACCGATGGTCGAAGTCGAAGTGGTGGACGAGGAGGACGCCTAAATGGATATGGACAACGCCTACGACCTCATTGGGCTAGTCGATGAAATGGACCCATACCGGCGCAATAAGGAGATAGCTGACCTCCACCCACAGGCCGCACTCTGGGCCGAAATCCTGCACGACGTCCCGATGCAATTCGCCTGGGACTTCGTGCTCGCACAGGGTAGAGCAGGAACAGTCGTCCGGGCTCCCTCGGAAATCTCCGCCGCGTGGAAGGCCGAAGCCTCCGAACGCCTGGCCCAGAGTCCAGATCGGAAGAGCGGTTCAGCAGGAATGCC
>OGKZ01000894.1_pt1 | contig 24927 bp, 46 predicted proteins | sample 1572571 | NCBI WGS metagenome assembly OGKZ01 (sample SAMEA2581906, study PRJEB24529) | metagenome | biome: Human gut stool | place: China | collected 2011 | reverse complement strand
TATTTTACTGGCTCTTTGTGTCCCGGAAAGCTGCGTAAAGCTCTGTAAAATGTAGTGCTTCGTTCCGTGAATATGGGGTTAAATAAGTTCACCGAACAACGCATACTTTTTCCACTAACAAATGACATTTCTGTCGTAATTCCATCTTTCAAATAAAATACCAGCTTTGCTTCTTTTTCGCCTATTGGATTAACAACTATTTTTTTCAAAAAACTATCTACAACTGTCTTGGTTATGTCGTCCGGGCTGATTCCATCAAGCTGTTTTACGGAATGTGCAATTGCTCTGATTTGGTTTTCTATCGGAACAATATCATCCTGTATGGTTGACAGTTTTTCAATTTGCTTCTTGTATTCTTCAATTTGAGCTTCTAGTTTTTGGCTCTTTTCAATGAATACAGCATCACTAATAGCTCCGTCCAGATTGTATTCCAGTAGCTTATCACTTTTGCGTTCAGCGACATTTATTTGCTTTTCGAGTCTTTTAATTTCAGTTGATGCATCTGCCTGGTTCATGGATGAATGATATATTTTAATGAACTTTTCGGCAATTTGTTCAATATCACCAGAAGATTCACGAATTAATTTCGCAATAACTTCTCGAAGTTCTCTGTCATCGATGTAAAAAGAATCGCAGCTTGCAGCACCTTCTTTTATTTTCTTACTGCAAACCCATTTAACATCTTCTTTTCCTCGAAGTGTTCTTTGTTTAAGCCAATATGATGCGCCGTCATTTCCACAAATGAGCATCCCTGTGAACACATTTTCACTCTTTTTGATAGATGTTCTACGGGTTTTTACAATCTCGCCACGTGCATCAATATATTCGTTTGCTTTTTTCCACACTTCTTCGTCAACGATTTGTGGAACATGGCTTCCGTCATCTTTAAACATCACCCATTCTGATTCTGGAAGAAACTCCTGCTTTTTGGTGAACATATCAACAATCTTAACTTTACCACCGGCATAATATCCTTTATACTTTGGGTTTCTTATAATGTGGCGAATAACATTTCTGTCGATTTTGCCGCCTTTGTAATTGCGATAGCCCATGTTGTATAATTTTTTTTCTAATTGAGGCGTTGTCCATTCGCCGGATGCATAGTCTTCAAAAATCATTCTAACCATTTGAGCTTCAGATTCATTTATCGTGAGTTTTCCGTCTTTTTTGTCGTACCCGTAAATCCTAGAGTTTCCAAGGACAACCCCGTTTTTAATAGATTGCTTGTGTCCAAATTTAACACGGTTAGAAAGCTTTCGGACTTCATCCTGTGCGACGCCAGCCATGATCGTCAATCGAAGTTCGCTGTCTTCATCAATGGTGTTGATGTTGTCATTCTGAAACCACACGCATACGCCCCAAGAAAGCATTTGCCTGGTATACTGGATACTGTCAAGTGTATTTCTGGCAAAACGCGTTGTGATAAGCATATCAAATTTCCCGTTCTTTGCATCTTCAAGCATTTCTTTGAACTGCTCACGATGTTTGGTTTGTATGCCAGATATGCCATTATCAATATATCCTTTAGCAAACTTCCAGTTTCTATTGCTTTTAATGAATTCTTTATAATACTGGGTTTGGTGTTCAATGGATACCTGCTGATCTTCGGAATCTGTACTTACACGAGCGTAAAAAGCAACTCGTAAATTCAAATCATAAATAGAACGGGTTCTTAGTCTTTCTCTTGTATGGTATATGTTCATTTCGATTCTCCTTCAAAAAGGAGCGAAACCATTTATATTATACTCCATACAATGATTTCGCTCAATGCTTTTTAACATTTATTTATTTGCGTGATGATTTTTGTATATACTTCTCGACTTATTATACCTTCATCATATAATCGCTTATTTATAATCAGCATAACTGTCTTATCGGTCACATGACATCCCTCCTAATTCACAAAATCAAAAATATTCATCTGTCCTTGTATTTCTTCTATTTCATCTTTTGTAAAAAATTTGCAGGCTGTCCAATTTGGATTCCAGTCAACATCCAGTTCGTAATTTAAGCATTTGCATCTTTTGATGTTTTTAAACATCGTGCATTCAAAGCATTGATGTTCATAGTTCGTACCGCCCGAACGCTTGTACATTTCGCTGATTCTTCTCATAGGCTGATGTCCTTCCATAATTCCGGGCATCTGGCAAAGTCATGCTCGCATTCTGTATATATGATGCATTTGTGGCAATCATGCCTACCAATTTGCTTTGCGTATTGTCGTATTACTTTCCTACATATAAGTACCAGTTCTGGCGTGATATCTAACTTTTCGTCTTTGCCCTCCATACTTTTCTCCTTTTCTTTGTTGCTGCATATTCAAATTTGCCTTCTTTTATGCAATCTCTTGGGTCACATCCTCGACTATGGCCGACCACAAAAATATAATCGCACGGTTGCATTTTCCCTGATGTGCCGTTTGTTTTCGGATAGAACCTGCAATCTGTGCATTGACGATTAGTCAAATTCTGAATTTCTTGTGGTGTCAATTTCTTCCACGGTTTACGCTTGTTTTCCATTTTCACCGCCTTGAATCTTTTTGATAAGTTCCTGTTTCATTGCATCCGCTATATGTTCCCTGACTGATTCTTCAGGAAAAGGGATTTCCAATGATCGCTCTAAAATTCTGTTCGTAATGCGGTCATCATATTTCAATCTGGAAATAGGATAATTACTTGTGAAAATTGTGGTTTTCTTGTCCACATACCGACCATTGATGATTCCGTAGAATTTTTCATTAATCCAATCTTTCCCAGATTCCGCACCAAAATCGTCAATAATCAAAATATCCGCGTAAGTCAAATCACTAATCAGCTTATTCTCTGCGTTTTTTCCTCGTTCTCCCCATGTTGACTTTATCTCATCGAGAATTTTTAGGGATGTTGTGAATTTTACCGATTTCTGATGCTTTTCTATCATCTCATTTGCCATGCTGCATACAAGCCTTGTCTTTCCAGAACCTTTAGTATTTGAATATATGTACAGCCCAATTCCCTGTTTCTGCATCTGTTGGATATTTTCGAGCCAATATTTAACAGCTTTTGCCGCCTGTATGAATATTTCCTTACTTTCTGGAAGTTGATACACGCTGCTTTTCATATTTGAAAATCTGCATTCCTTGTACATATCCGGAATTTCAGCAAATTGCAGCTGGTTCTGCAAAATCATCTTCTTTCTGATTCCGCAATGGCATTCTTCACAATATGGAATGCCATTATTGTCCCTTGACCATATCCAACCAGAACCGCCACAATTAGGACAATCAGTCTGCAAATGGAGTGTCTGAGATTTTGCTTCCTCCGCATTGTTCAAATGGGATAAGCGGTTTGACATGTCTTTGAGCTGTTCTAGTGGTTCCATGTTGCCCCTCCTTGTTGTAGTTTCCTTCCAACGTCTTAAGGAAATTATTTGGTTTAACAAACCAGTCAAATGTTATCATCCAACCTCTGTTATTCTCTCCTCGAAGAAAATCACTGTTGCGGACGTTGTTGATTGCATTAATGACTTCATCAATTCCGTATTCGCGGATTCGCCCTTTGAGTAACTGATATCTTTTTGATGATGGCTTGATATCACGTATCGGATTGATGCCAACTTCCTGTAATTTGTTCCATTCCTCGATGACACGTCGGACATCAGTCTGACATATAGTATCTTTAGATACTATTAATTTATTATCTTTCTCTTTATCTATATCTTTATCTATATCTAAACCTTTATCTGAGTGCGTCTTTGTTGCGTCTTTGTTGCGTCTTTGTTGCGTCTGCCGTCCAGAACGTTCTATCAGCCGAGTATCATCAATCGGATTCCCACCCGTCAAAGAGTAACTACCGTTATCCTTTAAAAGCAACATTTTCTTTTCGTCTGTATATGACGTTTCAACATACCGATCTCTTGACAATGTGTTATGCATTCGCCAGTGTTTGATTACTATTACACCGTCTTCAAACGTAAGAACAAACCTTTTTGCAATCAATAATCGCAGATCATCTTCGCTTGCTCCTGTGATTTTCATTATCCTTTTTGGGTTTCCAATAAATCCATCATCGTCAGCCCTCATATTCAAATGGAAATATAAGCATTGCGTTGTTGCCGGCATATCCAAAAATGCGTCACTGTCAACAATTTTCATCGTAAACATTCGTTTCTGTGCCAATTCTAAAATTCCTTTCTCCAATTCCTGGTTTTTCAAAAGTGTTTATTTTAATTCAACTTCAATTCCATTGATTTTCACTTCTCCATTTACCGGAATTACAAGAGATGGAATGCCGTTTATTTCTTCTCCACCATTCCGCTGGTTTTCTTGAAACATTTCCGTCCGTATCTCTTAATGCTTCAAAGGCAATTTTGCTAATTTTTATCATCTATTTCACCTCTTTTAACTTCTCCACTGCCAGCTTCGATGTATCTACAAACATCTGCAATCCGCTCAATAAACTCTCTTACTGTCATTTCTTTTGTTCCGAGGAGTTCTGATGCTTCGTAGAAAGCATAATCTGACCAAATACGTACACCATAAACAATAGCTTTGTTTTTTTTGCAAAATCTCAAAATGTCCGGGAAATGTTGTTCTAGTAATGGCTTGCAATCGTCTTTTAAATACCAATGGAATCCCTGCTTCTCAGCTTCTTTGAGAATCATTTCGTTTTCTTCTTTTGTTCTAACCAGAACACATGTATCTCTTAAATCAATCATCTGCGTTTCCTCCTGTAATCTCATCAATACATCTATTCCAACCATGCATCTCACCATATTCGTATTCTCCCGACTTTTCCATTGATTTATATTTCGGCAATGACTTCAGCGGACACCAATTAGGGATTACATCATTGTTCGGAACTCTCCTACCATCCATTGCTCTGCACCAAAATTCGCTTATAAATTTACATTTTCCGCAATTCTCCGGTGTATCAATCACTAATACTGATTTACTCATTCAACTCCACCGCCTTTCACGATTTCTATTGCCCTGCTCAGTCCAGCATTGTATCCTTGATGTACATCAGATAATATACATTCGGATTCGATGAATTTATCTCTTTTCAATTCGCCAATAACCTTATCCACATCAAAAGCTGTTGGATGTTCGTCAATCTTTTCAAGAATCTCTAAATCATCAGAATATGCACAATGTATCGCATGTTTCGTTTTATCTGCATCAATTAATCTGCTCATCTGATTCCTCCCTGTGCTTACATTTTAGGTCCTCTAAAAATTACTATCATTGACGGAAACGGTGCGCTATTCTTACTGTCTCCGAATTTTAACCTTCCTCTTAAAAATCTAATCTCAGATCTGTGATATACAAAATCTTGAAACCACTTCGTGTCTGTCCTTGCCGGAACTAGTAAAACAACGAGCGTATTCTCTTTATGTCCTTCCTGATAGCTTTTTTCAACCCATTGATATATTTCTCTTCCGTAGGGTGGGTTGCAAAACACTCGCATTCCTCCCCAATCCTGTATAAGACCATTTTCATTTTTAGTAAAAAATTTCTCGCATTTATGGTTTTTTGCGTCCGCACATGGGTCTAGTGTGAAATCAAACTCTTTGTTTAATTCATCGAAAATATATTTAGGTGTAACCCATTGATCGGAATTGCTGCTAAACAAACTTTTTTCCATTTTGCCCTCTTATTCCTCCCACACTCCCAACAATCGCATTCTCTCATACAGTACAGCGACGGTCTTGCGTCTGTATCCGTAGAAGTCTTTCGGGTTCATCGGGATATATCTTTCTTTACTGATTTTCCTGTAGCTTTTCCGGTGTAGGATATTGTGAATTACTCATGACTAAAGTCACGAGCTTCCTGCTTCTACGTCCTCGTAACCTACTAACTCCACAGGCGTAAATTCCGGTCAAACCAACCGTACTCGTTATATCTAAGCTGTTTCTAGCAACCTTAATCCCTCGTTAAGAATATTGATTGCAGCATTTATATCTCGATCATGTTTTGTTCCGCATTCAGGACAAGCCCACTCTCTGACAGATAAATCTTTGGTATCCTTATTAACATAACCACATATATTACAAGTCTGACTTGACGGTACATATCTACCGATTTTGATATATGTACGTCCATTCCATTCTGCTTTATATGTAAGTTGTCTTGTCAATTCATACCATCCACAATCTGAAATAGCTTTAGCAAGATTATGATTCTTAACCATATTTGATACCGCCAAATCTTCGCTAACTATCACTTGGTTTTCGCTGATAAGTTGATGTGAGATTTTATGCAAATGATCAATTCTGGTGTTGTGGATTTTCTCGTGTATTCTTGCTACTTTAATTCTCTGTTTATTCCAATTCTTGCTACCTTTTGCTTTATGAGAAAGTCTACGCTGTTCCTTAGCAAGCTTCTTCTCATATTTCTTGGTTAGCTTGAGATTATCAATTTTCTCTCCATCAGAAGTGATAAGCAAATCCTTAATGCCTAAGTCAATACCAACCTTGTTGTCTATATACTTCATCGGAATCTGTTCAGTTTCCACAAGAACTGAAATGAAATATTTACCAGATGGATCCTGTGAAATAATGGCTGATTTAATCTTTCCAATGAATTCACGATGAATTTTCACTTTGACCCATTTTAATTTCGGAAGCTTGATTTCGTTTTTCTCAAAATAAACTTCGATGTTTCCGTTGGTATAGTTTGTCTTATATGACTTTCTATTATCTCGCTTGCTCTTGAATTTCGGATAACCTGCGTGTTCCTTAAAGAATTTCTGATAAGCAGCATACATGTTGATGATTGCGTTATCAAGTGCAAACTTATCCACTTCTTTGAGCCATTCGTAGTTAACTTTCAGAGTTTTGTTCTTCCAGTTATTACAGTCAATTTTGCTCATTGATTCTTTCTTAGTTTCATACATTTCTTTCCGATGAGCTAATGTCTGATTATAAACGAATCGACAGCATCCAAATGTCTTCTGAATCAGAATTTCCTGTTTCTTATTGGGATACAATCTGTATTTATAAGCTTTAAGCATTTCTTATCACCTCCCTCTGTTTATATTATATAACCGTTATATAACTATATCAAGGAAAGTTATATAACTTGACTATAACCTTTCTATATGCTATTATTCTCTTAAACGGAGGTGATAACATGGCTATAGGTAAAGATAAAACTGGTGTTCTTGTTAATATGAGCAGAGAAACCAAAGCAAAACTGGAAGAACTTGCTAAGAAAGATGGTCGTTCTATGACTAATCTCATTAACAAAATTCTCTCAGACTATCTCAAGGATAAATAGGTTATATACATGGATTCGCTAACTCACGACTGAAGTCACGAGAATGCACGAATCCTATTTTTCAATGTCTTCTGCCGGAATACCGTAGTCTTTCAGCTTCTTATTCCTTGTCAGCATACCGTTCTCCTTTCTATTCGTCTGGATGGTGCTTGTCGTACATGATCGCCACGCATACAAGGCCAACCACTCCGAATATGATTCCAAGGGTAAATCCTAATAAGAATGTAATCATACTTCCACCTCCGAATCTTCTGGCATCTGAAACAGGATTGATTCTCTTATCACATTTCCATAGCCTTTTAATACAGCAATTCCATGCGCCACACTTTCTTTTGTATCATAGTTTCCTGTGTATGCTGATCCCGCTATTCCATTGCTAATAATTTCACCGGATTTGTAATCCATGTAAGCTTCCTGAATCACATCCAGTACTTTTATGGCTTTTGCTTTGGTGGAATATCTTCCGACCATGAGTGAGCCTGTGCCATCTTCGACATAAATATCCTCACTATCCTTTTCAGGAAAGGCTGATACTGTACAAATATTGTCGAAATTTACAATCATTCTTTTATCCTGACTTCTGATTAACATTTTGCGCCCTCCTTAATCCTGATAATTCATTACAATTGTAATTACCTGCACCAGAACTTTCTGAATCTGGTCGTAAATGTGATGATCGTCAGTTCCAAAATGAGAGTTCAGTTTTGCATCTTCCTTGCCTTTCCTGTAGCAATCTTCCATAAAATCAATACTGTATATATCGTCTTCCTGGATGATTTCGCCGTTGTTTCTCCATTCGGCAATCATTGCTTCTTCAACCAACGAATTTACAACGTCATCTGAATCTTTATCGCCGTTCAGATATTCTACGCAACGGTCAATGAATCCCAACTTGTCAACATACATATACGCTTTTGCTGTTCCAGATGTATACTCTCTGAATGCCTGCTCAACCTGCTCTTTGAAGTCCTCTGGCAGGTCAAAAATATCTACTTCCAGTCCTCTTGGAAGATTTATTGTGTAACTTCCCATTTCCATCCTCACTTTCCCCATGTAAGCAACTGACACGCTATTGTGCAGTCCTCCATGATTTCTGTATTTATGTTTCCTCTGTTTGGCTCTAATTCATCAAGGAATACGCCGTTTATGCAGCTATGACCAATTTCTCGCTCTTGTCTGGCTCTGCGCTCAAATACTTCTGGAAAATCGACTCTGATTTTGTTCCAGTAACCCATTCTTCCTTTCGGACATCCTATGCAGTTATTGTTTGGATAGCCTAAATCATACATAACCGGACGTTTCAGCCCTAACTTATTAGCTATTCCATGAGCTTCCTCTTTTGTTAATCCATTTTCGATCAGCGGAAATTCATGGTCGTAATCGCTCAACGCTTCACATACTCTGTCTGCACGATTCTTTTCGTTTAGGTCATATCCCCATACATAAGTGTGATGATCTGGGTGCTCACGCTCCCATTTCATGCGAACCCTTTTCTTTAATTTATCTGTACAAGGTGCTCCGAATGGAGTGTTGATGCATCTAGTTCTTTCAATCACATCATCCACACTGGAATATTCCTCCGACTGAATTATCGTTATCTTTCTTCCCAATAACTTCTCACAATCATGCAAGAATCTAAGGCTATCAGGATGCTGATTCGACACATGAGTATAGATAATTTCGTCAACATCCTTTGCCAGATAACACGCTACAAAACTGCTTATTCCTGTTGAAAACCAACATACTTTCATAACACCACGCTACAAATCCTGTATCGTGGATAAGGAACATAGGCTTCCCATGCTGACGGTCTGAAACTCACATAAGTCAAATATGCTATATGTGCGCTACTTCAAATTCCACCTTATCGAATCGCCAACGCAACTATTATTCCCTTTATGTAATTTCTTTTACACCTTTAAATTACAACCTCGGTTTACCGAGGATTCGTTATTCCTTTCTTAAAATCATAAATTGTTTACCCTGTATAATCTTCAAACTTTTTCACGCTTTCAAACGTAGCCCTCATATTTACCCATCGTTGTAATTTTCTAACAGAATCCGTAGGTTTCGTATTCTGCTTATCAAAAATCATTATGTAAGGCCAATATCCTAAGCCACGAAGCATATATACTCTTTCTAAATCCTGTTCAAATGTGGTATTGAAATTCGTCAGTACATATACAGACATTTTTCTTCGATCCCAATTAGTTATTTCTTTAAACATTCGGAACTTTGGAATGATTATGTCTTTATCTTCGTACCTGTCCCACGCAAAATGAATTTGCTTTATCTTCATCTGCTTGATATAATTTGCTTTTTGTTCGGTCATAATTCGAATATCACAACCTTGTGAAAAATCTATGTATGCTCTACTATCTATCAATTGTTCTGATAAATTTTCCCATTCTGCACAGGCAAACATGTTTGGATCAAGCAAAACAATATTCTTTTGTCCGTTCCAAAATTCTGATAAATCCGCTACTTTACAGCTTTTCTTTCCCTCTTTATCCTTTACGATACAAAAATCGCATCCCCTAGGGCATCCTCTTGTAAGAAAACCGTATGCGGTATCTTTGCACATCTCAGGATATAAACTATAATCTGGATAAATATGTTCTATCTCTTCTGGAAGGCGCTTTCCTCCTGATGGATATTCATATCCTGTTCCGCCTTTTATTATTTCTTTTCCGCAAACGGGGTGTTGATAATCTTGTGTAAATGTAAATACTTTACTCATATATACCCTGTCGGGGGGGGATTGCCATTCAACCAAAGGATTGTACCATCCGATATCATCACCATGATTCTTGTGATAAGCAGATAGCTTCATTAGTGGCAAATTAGGAAAGTTATGTCCATCTACATCTATTAATCGAACTTTCATTTTTCTCCTATCCAAATGCTACCTGTCCGTTATTCTGCATGTAAATCACCGGCGCAGCTTTACACTCCATATCTCTCAATCAGCTCCTTATAATCGTCACAAATCTGAATGTGATGCTTCTTTTCCAAATCATCAACCATTTCAGACAATGATGTTTTTCCAGAATTAATATCATTGACGTAGTTATTAATTCTTTTCACGGATTTCATGTAACGTTTCCATCCCCATCCGTGCAATTCGTGCATTACATAAAACAAAATCACAAAATTCAGCACGTCAGACCAGTTCTTTCCATCCTCGAATCCATCATCAAAGGCTTTCAACTCCATCTCCTTTAACTCTTTCTGGCAGTTCTGGATAGACTGCGCAAACATATGAGCCTGCTGATTCGTGTACGGAATGAATGCTTTCTTTTTCTGCTTGATTTTTAACTTTCCCATCCAACAGCCCTCCTTATTTTGCCTGCCAGAGCATCGAACTCCATCAGCATCCTCATATCGTTTTTATTTGATTTGCAGATTGTGTCCCGCCCATCGTACACAATCGCATATCTTTCATCGAGCAGACAGGCTGAATAAACCGCCCTTGATACCTGGCTTCTTGTTTTTCCGGTCAACTCCGAAATCTGATCAATGGTCATTTCCCCAACATATTTCGTTCCGTCATATACGTCATAAAGTTTCATGTTTCTTCGCTCCTACCAAATCATATGTCCTGTGCGAACCGGTACCGTGAAATACGATCAATCCATCATCCTCGAACTGTCTCAGGTGTCTCTGCACAGCTGTCATGCTAATTTCCAGTTCATCAGATATAATTCTTGTCGTCGGTGTGCCTTTATGCGATTTTGAGTATTTCAAAATAAAATAATAAATATCCCGGCGGTTCTGCTTCCATTCCATATGTTTCCGATGTCTAAAATTATCCATTTTTACGATTCCTTTATAAAAAATCTTCTATACCTATCTGACTGTTTTCCTCAAAAACAAGCATTTCTTCTTTTGCTCTCTTAAAGAAATTTCTATCAATTTCAAAGCCGAAAGCATTTCTTCCTATTTCATGTGCAGCTCTTAACGTTGTCCCACTTCCGCAACATGGGTCTATTACTACATCTCCGGGATCAGTAAACGTTTCAATCAATCTTTTTAAAAGTTTTACTGGCTTTTGCGCCGGATGAATTTTAGGAATATCTTTTCCATCTTTCTCCCAATCGAACCAGTTAAAAACCATGTGCCCTGTACCTCTGATTGTTTTTCCGTTTTCGTCAGTCTGAACGCCGTTCCTAAACTTAGGAAGCCTGTCTCTGTAAAACAATAATGCGTATTCCGTAGCTCCAACCACACGCATATTCGCTTTTAATACTTGAGGGCTGTAATTTTTTATGAAAACAAGCGGGATATAATGTACAAAACCATGTTTTTCAGCAGCTTTAATCAATGTTTGTGTTTGTTCAAACGAGCAAAATACAATCATGCATGGAGAATTGCTACTTCTTCCTCTTGGTACAGGTGTTGTATCTTCTTTTTTTAACATTCTTGAACAAAAGTGAAAGTATTCATATAAGTTAAAATTAAAATCTGAATTAAAGGCAGCTTTTCCCGCTAGTTTACTTTCGCCATTTTTATTATCCCCCCCTACATACCACATAGGGTTGCTCCCGTAAAAATTATTCGCTACATTATACGGAACATCAGCTATAACGAGCTGTGCTCTTGGAATTGCATATTTCTTGTAATTTTGCATTGAGTCTCTGTATATTTCGCATTTTAATTTCATATTTCAAAGAAGCCCGGTGCACCCTTGCGTCACATGAAGGCAAGCTCCTTTCATTTTTTATTCGTACGTTTTCTCATCAATCAAGTTCTGAAACTTTTCAAAAGCCCGGATTGACACTTTATTGCTCTGCTTTTCTGGTTTCAGTGAAACTTGCAAGTGCGTATCTATGATGTGTGACAGTTCTCTAGCAAGGGATTTCTTGCCCTGCTGTACACCTTGCATATATGTCTTTGGCGGTTTATACTGCCCGGTTACTTGTTTCCCTGTCGACTGTCCACCTGCTGTGATGTTATACATCTGAAAACCTTTGTCAGCAAAAGATTTGATCGTTTCAATTTCTTTCTGGTCGAGTTCGCTTTTTTTGCACGTCATATATGTAAGCTTCCATCCAGTGGGATTACTTTCGCTGTAAAATTTATGTTTTTTAAGGCTTAACGCTATGTGATCGTATTCTCCTAAATGGTTCGCACATCTCTCACAAAGGCTAACTGCCTGTCCTACATAGCTTCTTCTTATTCCTGCTTCATCAATTCTGTAAAAAGCATATATGCCGCTTGAATACGGAATACCTGGGCATATTTCTTTTATTTTTTTCTCACGTTGACTTTTCATCATATAAATTTGTCTGTAATTTATTTTTTTCATTATTAAAAACTTATCACCTCGATTCATTCTTTGGTGTGTTTTTGATACCATTATGATACCACTTCAACGCCTATATTGCAAGTTAAAAATGGTATCACTTTGATATCTAATTGACACCGATAGGCAAAAATGCTACAATGTTCTAAAAACAAGGGAGGGATTTCATATGGCTATCAAGTCTGATAAAACCAGAACTAATATCACGTTCCCGATACAGCTCAAAGAACAACTCGAGCAGATCGCCAAGCAGGAGAACAGAAGTTTTAATAATCTGGTCATTACTATTCTCCAAGATTTTGTAAAAAGTGCCGATAAATAGTCGGTGCTTTTTTATTTAACTGTTATTTTCTCTATCATCCTCTACAGCCTCTCCAATGCAAGCCATAACCGGTCCTGACTCAAGCAAGCATTCTCTTTCTCTGGTATTCTTACCATCATCTGAGTGCCAATCCCCGACAATATATAAACTTGCGTCTGCAGCCAGAATATCTGTTTCCATATTCCAATAATTAATATGGATTTCGTATGCAGCATTTGCAGAGATCACATATCTGTAAATGCCTTTGGTGACTTCTTTCCAGTCTTTTAAATTTGCTGATACCATATTTACTCCTTTCAAAACGGGCATAAATTCAAATCAACATCCAGTCCCGGTCTTGCGATCTGCACCAGAACATCATCCCCGGCAACGTCCTGTATTTCCTTCTGCATCACTTCCGGGTTTCCCCATCCCTCTGACAGGTGGCATAGCGTTATGGTTCTGAGTGAAGCGGTCTTGTTCACTCGGATAATCTCTTTTACAGTAGATAAACTGCTGTGCCCCCGGACGGAATGTTCAAACTTAAACGAGTCCTGTTCCGGTGATTCGTCCAGATGATTACATTCTATAAGGAAGTGATTTATTCTCGTGTTCTTGAATGTAAGCGGAAAATGTAGGAAGTCTGTCGCATATATCAGTCGCCCACATTCTTCATGAGATATCAGGTATGCAAAGTTTGGTGTCTTGTCGTGTGGGACGTAGAATGGTGTTACCCGGAACGAACCTATGTCATTCGATTTCTTTTCTGGTAAGCCGATCATCAGCTCACCAGAGATTGCGTTTACACTCTCAACTGTCTCGTCATTGGTGTAAATCTGAATACCGGACTGCATTAGATTCTGGAATGATTTCAGGTGATCTCCGTGTCCATGGGTCAGCAGACAGCCCGAAATATCCGATATTCTGTAAGAAATCCCTTTTAAAATCTCTGAATACTTGCATCCGCAATCCAAAAGTAAGATTTCGCCGGATTCGGATTTAAGCGCATAGCAGTTTCCCGGCTGACTGCCTGTATTTATTACTCGCATGAACATTTTGAATCACCTCACTTTCTGTTTATTTGTAGCTATTTAAAATTAAAGAAGCAGTTTCTCCAATCATATTTTTATCGTCCTGCTGATATGGAGGAGTTCCGCGCCATAATTCTTTCATATCTTTTAAATCTGTAGCCGCCATTGCGTCCCTTATTAATTGAAGCTCTTTAAGCGATAATTCCACAGTCACAATGGAATCCCAATTTATTTTCTTTCTTCCTACCTCTTTCATACTTCATCATCCCCCGGGAACCTGAACACGATGTTTGCCGGTTCAAATTTTATATCTGGACTGTTAACCATGGTTTTGATGATTCCAAAACCTCTTGCAGCCATTTTTATACATTCCTCGTAATCGTCATCACTCATTTCAACATTTTGTGATAAAAACATTCCTGCATACACTCTATTTAACATTTCCATTGCTTTCTGACACTTTTCTCGGCTTTCATAAACTGCCATCACATATGGGCTTTGCTGTATCCCTCCGGCAAATACCGCCTGTATGTAATTTTCCGAAACAATCAATGCTGTCATTTCATACGGAAGATTGATTGTTCCATCCTGGGATATAATCCTCATAGTTCTCACCCCGTTTCTCAAAATAGTCTTTCACTGACTCATAGTACGAGCAGTTCTCACACCGTCCGATACAAGCCATATATTTTCCAAACTTTCCAGAATCGCACCGATCAAAATTGATGCAGTCGAAGTACATCATGTTCGATCATCTCCGAAGAATAATTCTCTCATGTCAACCGGTTCGTATTTCTTATGCAATAACTTCTTATTCTGTCTCGCCCCGTGTGGGTCATTACACATGAAGCTTCTGCATATCTCCGGTCTGACCGTATAAATCTCGCATTTATTATTCCTTTTTGAGTCATTCAAAAACGGACAGGTCAGGTCAAGTCCAAGATTCTTGACTGGATAATTGTGTTGCTGTTCCTGTATATGATTCTTTTTGATGTACCGTCTGATTTCTTTTATCTCTTTACCAGAAACCGGGAGTAGGGTGGAACAGCAAGCACCGCACCCTGTACATTTTCCATTCTCTGTGTAATCGTAAAGACCATTCTCCATATTTTTGAATGCTTCTGATAATATTCCTACCATATTAATGCAGCTTCCATCCTACATTTCCTCCTGCTTCATAAAATCTGGAATGCTTGATTCATGTCCTGCTGACGGAACCGGTTCTTTCTCGGCAGTTTTTACGACTTCTGCGACTGGTGCCTGTTTCGGCTGTTCTTCGATTGCCGCTGGCTCATCTGGGATAAATTCTTCTGCATTGGCGTTCTGCTCGATTTCTTCTTGTACTTCTCTGTATGTAGCGTCCATCATGTTATATTCGTAAGCCTGCACTGGGTTATCCCATCTTTTAGGAATGGACTTCATAATGTTGTTACGCATTTTACGAATAATCATTGATTCTCTTGACTGTGTTTCATAATAAGACGGTGAAATGTACGGCTTTAACTCCTCACAATCAATGATTGCTTCCAGTTCTCCAATGTCAGCAACCTTTTTCATGATCTCTTTTTTCTTTGCTTCAATTTGAGCTTTCTGCGCATCTGTAGCTTTATATCTGTCTGCACAAATTCCAAACGTTTCATTCTGGAGATTATTCTTGATGTGCGCTGCAAGATTCTTCAGTACATCTGCTCTTTCACAAGAAAGATATTCTATATGTCCGTCCTTATACTGAATTGGGTATACGATACGAACTACTTTGCCTACGCCGGATTCTTCCCATTCTGGCGGTGTGATTTCCACCCCCTTATGCCTTGGCGGGATATACTTATCACCTTCTCTGACTTTCCAGTACGGGAATACTTTAGCCACATTGACACCATATCTACTTACAAGAGCATCATTTCCATCGCCCTCAACCGCAAATTCGATTTTCTTCTCCCACTGAGGTTTCTGCCCTTTCGCCGCTACATTTACATTTCTGATCTGGAAATAACATTCTCTTGGCTGTGCGTTTGCGTTCAGCTTTAATGCTGCGACTTTGCTCAGGATAAATTTAAGATTAGAACCATTAATTGCTTCAAAACTTACTCCGCTCTCATGTACCATCTGGAAAATAGATCCCATTGCTGCCACTACGCAATCCTTTGAGTAGGAATCAAATTCCATTCCTCTTGAAGTTAAATCTCTTTCCATTAAATCGACATAACGATTTGTGTAATAGGAAAGCTGTGTGTTAAAATTTGCTACCTGTGTGTTTTCTGCCATTTTTATTCTCCTTTTATATTTTTTATACTTCTCTCAGGCACATACATAGTGAATCGAAATTCAAAATAAAAATCTATGCTACGATGTTCTAATCTTTGTTGCGTTATTATGTAGTGCCCTATTTTGATAGAATCTCAATCCACCGTGAATGTACCTGAGAGTTATGCTCAGTGGCATATGAAACAGGATGAAATATTGTGTCCTGTCCTGTTATTTCCTTTACTAAAATTTTATGTCCTGTTGTGCTTTCCGGGCATTCACCCGGATTCATATGCCACCGAAAATACCTTATTAAATAACGGTTACATTTTCTGGATTAATGTGGTATCGTCCATTTCCGTTCGCTCGCTGTGTACCGATTCCAATATACTTTCCACTGGTCTCGATCAACTGCAAAACTGTCTCATGTGGAAATACAATATCCGGGCAAGATACCTCGATTGTGGTTCTCCAATTATGAAATACATTGCTGCTACAAAGAACCGGGCTTGCGCTGATTCCAGATGTAGGAACGATATTGCTCACAACTTCAACGCTCTCAAAATTTACCGGGCAAATGGAGCCTGCCATTGAAAGTGAACGCTTGATGTCTGTTCCTTTCTTTCCGGTGGAGTCCTTAAAGAACGTAATGAATGTCTCAGTAAAAGCTTTCTTAAATGCCTGTGTAAGAATACAAGGACGATTATTTTTCATGTATGATTCCCATTCTTCCTGAGTGTAAAGAGAAATATCTTCATCGTGAAATTCAATTGGTTTTTCCCAGTGAATGCCTGTAACCAAGCCCTCCCAAATATTTTTTGACTGGTTGTAGATTTCCGGCATTTTTGTCCCTTTATCGTGCGCCTGTTTCCAACACTCAGCCTGTTCGTAGTAACGACTTCTTTTATGGAGAATAAGGTCTGTATCACCGATAAGTTCCAGTTTTAATGTTGTTTCTTTTAAAGGTTCGATTGTAAAAGATTTTGCTTTTGCCATTGTGATTTTCCTCCAAAATTTTATGATTTGATTTATAGTTTCTGTTTGCGCAAACGCTCAAGCAGATTATTCTGCAATAAATATATATGTAGTATGCTGTTTTGCTTTATTTTGTTCTGCGGTATTCTACGGTACCCTATGGTATCCTGCGGAGTAATCCGCTTGAACCTTTACGCAAATCCCAGATGTACTTAGCAAGTAGTAGAATATGCTGTATTTTACTTTCGTGTGCTGTTCTCTATTATGCAGAGATATAATTTTCTTGGCAGATTCTACTACCAGTTAAGTACATCTGAGGTTGAATGCTCGGTAGGTAACATGAGTTGTGCTATGTTGTAGTATAATGTTGTATTTTGTACTATGATATTCTTTACTGTCCTACGGTGCTTTCATGTCACCTGCCCAATATTCAATTTTGTTTGGAGAACTGCTTTGCAGACGATATAAAAGTCATGTCATGTACTATGTTATGTTGTTTTATCCTGCGCTTTCCTGTCCTGTTCTTTCCTGACGGTTATACCGCCTGTAAAACAGTCCTCCGTTGAAATGCTGTGGTTTCCTACGCTCATAAACCTGTAAAATTAAGTAAAGGTTCTATATACTTTTCTGATTTGTTCTATGCTATTGTGTCCTGCAATATGCCTTTTTGCCCATTTTACAGGCATATCAACGTAGGAAGTTCGCCGTTACTGCACTCATAAACCTATGAAAATATTCTTGAGTATCTTGTGATATTTTGTTCTACGCTATAGTTTACTATGCTTTCGTGTACTTCCTATTTTCATAGGCATATCAGCACAGTAACGGCTGCCATATTTAATTAATCATTTCCCATATTTCTTCATATTCTGAGATACTATTGAATTTCTGTTTTATTGCCAAAAGTTCGCTCCTGCAACGCTCTACAAGTGATTTATATTCGTTTGGCTTCTTTAAAATCAGCTTTGTTGGTTTATATCCAGACTCGTTATCGGTTTTGTAGAAAACTCTGATCGTTGTCGGATCTGACTGTTTATCCGGCTTCTGTTCGATGATTTTAAGATTCCTTACAACTGCTCTAGCTTCTGAAATTCTCCATTTCTCAGCAGCTTCGGTATCATCCCATGTAAAGCACTTGTGAAGTTCAGTGTTGCTGTCTCTGGCTTTTTCAAGAATCTGCTGTGGTGTTGCTGATTCCAGTTCTTCGCAGATTTCCATAATTTCATCTGCACATTTCTGCGCATCTGCTTTAAATTTGAATGTTCCCCATGTAGCTAATTGCATTTACTCACCCCTCTCAAATCTCCGTTACCGTCATATCCCCCTCAACAACTTTCAGGAATATCAACTGCGCATCTGCCTTAATACCCGCCAGACTGCTGTTGTCCAGTTCCGCTGCACAGTCTACGAATATCGGATAACTCACGCCGTAAAACTTCTGCAATCCGTCCATGATGGCAATTTTTCCTTTCATCATCAGGGCTGTATTGGCATTCCCAATCAGTTTCTTCCAGTCACCGTCCTTGTCCTGCACGTACCAGATGCAAGCGTCTACGACTTCGCCGTTCTTCTGCGTATCGAACAGTTTCACCTTAACCCCGTCAAAATACTGGTTTACCGCATCTTCAAGGGCTGTATTCTTTGCCATACTCAGTGATTTCAGTTCATCCAGAATCATCTGTGCATCAGCTTTGCTCTGTGCGTACTGTTTCTGGTTTTCCTGAAGCTTCTCGATTCGTTCGTCAATTCGGGCGTTGTTGTTGGCTTCACCGATTTTCTGATTGACTGCTGCCAATTCCTGTTTCTTGCCGGACAACTGCTCTGAAAGCTGTTTCTTCGCTTCTTCTCCATCGTCCAGATAATTAAGCTCCTGTTTTTTCTCTTTGATTGATGTAAGAATCTGCTGATATTCGGCATTTCCTGATAAGTCTGGCTCTTTCGGTATAGCTTCCAGATTCTTGTTTTCTGCATCCAGTGAAGTTTTGATCTGCTCTAATTCATCTGTTAGTTTGGAAATCTCAGATGTGAGGGTTTCTTCTTGCTTTTGCGCTTCTTTCTTTCCGGCAGATGCTTTGTTTCCAGCCTGGATAACTTCATTAAGTTTGTGTTTCTTGTCCTGTTCCCATTCTTCCTTGGCTTTTAACTGCTGATTGATTCTTTCCTGCTTCTTCTGCTCGAATCTACTCTTTAACTGCTCAATCTGCTCTGCCGGAAGATTCTGACCGCAAGTCGGGCAAATGGTATCTGCATCCTTGAATGTTTCAGATTCAATATTTTCCAGAACTGTGTTGTCCCATTCTACATCCTTGATTTTGGGATATTGTGTTCTAGCGTTCTGTAACTTTTCGAGAAGTTCTTTCTTCTGTGCTCTCAGGCTCTCCAAATCGGAAGTTTTTCTGTTTAATTCGGCTGCTTTCAGATTTCTTTCTGACTCCAACTCATTGATTTTAATTTGAATTGCAGTTTTTCTCGTTGAGACTTCTTCATATGCTTTTGACTCGAAAGAGTATTTCCGAACGCCTAAGTCTGAAAGTTCCGCTCTGAGCTTGCTGATACGCTCGTTCCCTGCCTGCGCAATCTGCTTTTCAAGGTCAGAAATCTGTTCCTGCAAGGCATTCTTCTGCAATTCCAGTTCCGCAACATCAGCATCAACTTTTGAATTTTCCATGCCGATAATCTGGTTTGGAATGGCTTTCAACTGTTCCTCTGCCTTTTTCAGTGTTGCACTGTTCATGGCCTTAATTTCGTCTGCTTTGTAGGTTTCCAGAAGCGGTACCAACTCGGCACAATCTGGAACTGTCTTGGCAATCTCTAAATCTGATTTTCCGGCACCATCTGACATAGAAAACAGAATCTTTCTGGCATCTGCATCTTTCAAGTCTGTGAAGATTTCCATATGCGACAGCATAAGAAAATTATCAAAGTCAAATCCTCGCTCTTTTAAATCAGCTTTAAAATCTCTTTCAGCTTTTGGAACGCCGTTGATTTCATATTTATTTGACAATGCAACCTTGCCCGGCTTCCCGTCCTTTGGTTTACTTTCTGTGCGCTTCTGGAATTTCGCTACGCTTACTGGCTTTCCATCAATTACAAGGTCAATATCGACTCTTGGCAGGCATTCTCTGCCATCATCCGGTCTAATATCCGGGTTGCTTTTTAAGCTGTAGTCCTTGTCACAGAACACCCACGTAAACGCATCTGCCAGTGTGGTTTTTCCACACCCGTTCTTCCCAGAAACAACTGTTCTATGCCCGAACTCTATTTTCTTTTCCGACTGACCTTTAAAATCGGTCAATCTAATCTCTCTTACTTCGATTTTTTTCATATTACAAAATCTCCAATCTCTTTACCGATACCTCTAATGCTGTTACCCATTCTTGACTCTGATCAGACCAGAGTTCCCGGCTCTGGAATCTTCCGAAGAGCTTGATTTTCGTTCCCTTTTTTAGATTCTCTACGGCATCTGCGTTTTCTTCCCAACATAAACAACTGATTGCGTCTGATCTGGTATATCCGGCTTTCTTCTTTCTGTTTACTGCCAGAAGTATTCTTGCCAGCTTTCTGTCATTGTTCGCGCCAATCATCTTTATTGTTGGCTTTTTAATCAGATATCCGGTCAAATATACTTCGTTTGCATCGTGTTCTTCCAGTATTTCAAGGTATTGAATGTTCGTTGCTCTTACATACGCTGTAAGGCTTTTCTTTCCATCTTCCCGGACTGTACGACTTCGCATTTCACCATATACGCTGGCAATTAACTCTGTTTCTCTTGAAATCATATATTCCGGCACAATAATCGGAAGAATGTCATAAGATGTGCTCTTTCTGAATATTGTCATTCTTCCCTCGTACATCTTGTTTCCGCCGTATTCTTCATGTGAGAACACGAACCCCGCCGGGATATCACCAGATAAAAGAACCTGGTTTTCGTCACGCATCTTCATTTCCTAAATCACCTTCTTCATTCAACAGCAATAATGTCTCCACAAGAACTGCTGCCTGCTTTAAAACAATGTTACCGAGTTTCTTGTTTCTTGCTTCGAGTTTTGCGTTTTCTGCTTCCAGATCACAAATAATCTCGCTTGCAAGTGGTTTCTGTTCGTTGGATGTGTGTGTTTTAGACATAAAAAATGCCCTCCTAATTATTTATTTGATAAATACAGGAAGGTGTGTTATACTTGTCCTGTATTTAACTTACCCAATTAAGTTAGATACGCGGCTCCGTGTGGTATTCGCTGTACCCATGGAGCCAACTTTTAATCTGAGTCGAGACCTAACATAGCGATACAAATTTTCTTGTCGATGATTACGCTCTCGCTAGAATCGAGGTATGCTTTGAACGCCTTTAGTCTGCCAACTAATTCGGCGTATTCCTCGGCTACGGTCTCTGCTCTGAAATCCATCTTATTTTCTTTCTCCATCACAATCCCCCTCGCAATACGGACATTTGTTATCCATCAAAATTTTGTTTAAATGGTCAGTTACTTTCTTCACATTTTCTTCCTGCTGATAACCGCCCTCTGCAATGCTGTACATATCAAACTCTCTTAAGGAATCTTTCTTATATATGTTGATGTGCAAGCTGCATCCGATCTTGTAGTTTGCGAAATGAAATGCTACCGTTCTGCCGGTTTCTTTCTGAACCCGTCTGCATAACTGGTACAGTTCATCTACCGTTTTATCAAAATCATTTATCTTCATCGAAAAGCCCTCCAAGTAAATCATCAAATAATGTTTTTACAACTTCTTTGATTTTTTCTTTTTGAATAGTTTTAAATTCTTCTTCGTTCATCAGCCCGATTTTAACCGCTTCGTCAATCTCCTGCTTCACAGATTCCTCTGTTTCTTTGCCATCTTCCATAATGGCTTCTTTGATTCCCTTAACGATAACAGCTAAGTCAGCTATTAATTCTGCTTTACTGCCTTTGAGTGTAAGTTCTCCTGCTTTTGTATTAATCATCTTTCTTTTCCTCCGATTTTTTTAATTTCATCCGGGTAAATAACTACGAATGTTAAAACGAATATTACGATTGTTACTGCAACCGGCTGTGATGCACTGTCAAATCTCCAGAACGGCAAGTACGGTGACATACCGCCGATCAGAGCTGACAGGATTAATGCTTTTACCATTTTTATGTCCCTCCGATTTTTTTATGTGGTATACTCTCCTTATGAAAGGAGGTGCTTAATATGGATTGGAGCGCTACAGCGGCGTGGATTGCTTTGATTGTCGCGATTGCAGCGCCTGTATTTACTGCTCGATTGAACAATTACTTTCAATTCAAGATGAAAGAACTTGATTTCAAATTTTCTAAGCAAACCGAATATTACCAGTACCAAAAAGTTTGTTTTGAAAAATTTATAAAATTTGCTTCAAAGCAGATTGAATCAGATTACAAAAGTGAAAGAATTGAATTTTGCGAATGCTTTCACGAAATGCTAATCTATCTCCCATGCAATAGTTGGAATGAAGCGAAGTCACTTTATGACTCAATTGTCAATCGAAAAGCTGACGCTCGCGAAAAATTATATTCATTCACACAAATATTGGCTTCGCAACTGCGAGAATCATGGCAACAATTCCAAGTGTGATTGTGTAAGTCAGACCTGTCTTTCTTCCACCGTATTTACTGTTCCCGTGCCAGTAAGAAACGCAACTGCAAATAATCAACATTGCTGACATGGGGATGGCGTTTAAAATATTCAACTTATATCCTCCTTTTCAATCATCAACAACGCTTAAGCCTTACCTGACAGCAAATGGTTCAGTGACAAACACGCCAGATTCTTGAATAGCGACATCAATCTCAACATGGTGTTCATTCACAAACTTCAATAAAAGTGTTGGTTCTTCTTGACTTCCACTTGTGCCTGCTGATATATCGACAAGTTTAAATCCGATAATAGAATGAAAAATTTCATCATTGTCACCAGGTATGTATAATCGGCTATCAATATTTTTCATTTGTATTCCTCCTACTCAGCTAATCTTCCCTGTGCGTTACAATCTCGAATTAGCATTTTAGTATTCATGCAAGGTTCCCATTCCTTGATATATTCAACTGCTTCCTGATACCTCAGTTTTGGAATGTTATTCCGGGCATTTACATCAAAGTAAGTTTTGACATCCCGGTTGCATTCTGCAAATACTTTCTTCCCGATCTCGTCGTAAGCATTGGATTTCTTGCCGCCCAGAACCTCGATCACCACCTTGGAAACTAGATCACTGATGTACTTCTGCTGACCGTAATCAATAGTCATGGTATTCTCAAGTTTCTCGATTCGTTCTTCGTGATTCTGATTGCCAAGAGCCAGGAGCTGAATCTGTTCTGCTACGGTCATCGGTTTCTGATAAGAGCCTGTCTTCCGAATTGTAGGAAGAACTTCGCTTGTTACCCAATGTTTGAATCTCTTAGCCGAATCGAGCTTACTTCCGAATATTAATGCATATAATCCAGATTCATTGATTACTACTACATCTCTTCTCTGACCTGCAATCGCGATTTGCGATGTCAGCTTATCGTCAGTATCTATATGCTTTCCAATAGCATCAGCGGTATTTTTATATCCCAATGCTGTTGCTACATCTTTTCCAACAAACCAAGGCTCATTGTCAATTGTTACTGTTCGGATATCTCCGAACTCTTCTGAATTAAAAATTTGTAATTCGTTCATACGTCTCCTTTCTTATAAGAAGCTTCTGCTTAAATTAAATGGCTGTTTCTAAGTATGCTAAATCCCTGATTGTTTCCAAACGATTTTTGCAGTCCTTATAAATGCCCTTGTAATGCTTTCCTTGCATGATTCCTAAATCAATCTCGTGCAAAATAATGTTTTCCATCAGTGAAAGATTGTTTAACTGCGTCACTGTAGCTTCATCTCTATTGTTGATACCTGTCATTTTCTTCGCCAGTTTTGAATATGTCATATAAAGCATCTCTGCATGACTGCTTCCCTGCTCTTTTGCATATTCAACAAGTTTTTGAATCGTATCTGTTTCAGCTTTTCTGGTAAGTTTCCCTGCTTTTCTGGTTTCAATCCAAATCTGAGTCGATTTTTCACGAATGAAATTTTCCATCTGATTAAATGCTTTTATGTATTGCCATTTCCATTCATTCGCTTTCTTTCCAGTGAAGCCCATCACTAAGAATGTAAATCCATCTCTATTCATAAGATACTTTTTATTCTTCTTTCCACTTTCATCTTTGTAAAAAACTTGTTCAAAACACTGAACGCAATTTTGCGTTGAGTCATTTTTTATGAGATTTTCGATGGTTCTAATTACATCCGCGTGTCTTTTTCCAAACTTCTTTGCAACCTGCAAACTATCGCATACAGGCTCGTTGTTTTTGATGTAAACTAAATCTTCTATGGCTAACTCCTTTCTAATATATATTGTAACTTTTAAAGTTACTCTCTGGCAAAAAAAATAGCCGCCGGATCTTCAATATGAAATTCATCAATCATTGTCTGAATCTCATCACTACCGAAAACTCCTTTCTGCATCTTTCCGTAAAATGTTTTTGGCGTAATTCCAAGCATTTTAGCAACGTCTGTCTGAGACTTTCCGTTTTTTGCAAAAATTCCACGAAGTTCGTTTGTTTTTATCATGTTGTACCTCCTTTCGAAATAGTTGTAACTTTTTAAGTTACTCTCATTATAATAACATTTTGGTAACTTGTCAAGTTATTTTTATCATCTTGTAAACCCGCAGGTTTTTTGCTATACTTTTTGGGAGGTGATCCGCATGACCATTGGGGAACGCATCCGCGAAGCACGCACCGCCAAAGGGCTGACACAGGAGCAGCTGGCC